>JGI12048J13642_10473357_pt1 | contig 17407 bp, 18 predicted proteins | sample ElkSlonscriptome_16_FD_13642 | JGI IMG/M metagenome (IMG submission 13642)
AAAATAATGGTAGCCGGCTTCTCGGCGCCTTCTTGGCAAAAGCCGGCACGGCATAGCACTACCAGCGCCAGGACCGAAAGAATTTTATTCAATTTCATAATTGAGGTTTATTTCAAATGTATAAAAATCTTCCTATCAGTCTTGGTATCAGTCAGGTCAAAAACCTATCGAAGTTATTAACTTTGCCGATCAATCGAAGGCAATGACCACGGCAGCAAAAGACAAAGAGAAAGCGACGATTTCAAAAGACGTAAGGCTGAAAATCTGGGAGAAGATGAGCACTTCCAAGGCGATGGCCGAACTCTACGAGAAGAATAAAGCCGTTACGGCAAAGTATGTTCACGCTTCTTCTCGGGGCCACGAGGCGATACAGCTGGCCTGTGGCATGCAGTTGAACCCTCAGGATTTCGTCTTCCCCTACTACCGTGACGACAGCATCCTTTTGGGAATCGGCATGCGACCCTACGAGCTTATGCTTCAGCTTTTGGCCAAAAAAGATGATCCTTTTTCGGGAGGCAGAACCTATTACTCCCACCCTAGCTTGCGCCGAGACGACATGCCGAAAATTCCGCACAATTCCAGTGCTACCGGCATGCAAGCCATTCCCGCAGCAGGTGTGGGCATGGGCATCCAGTACATGGAAGAGCAGGGGCTTCTGGAAAAAAGCAACGAAGCACCTATTGTGGTATGCAGCATTGGCGACGCTGCCATGACAGAAGGAGAAATCAGTGAAGCCTTGCAGATGTCGGCTTTAAAGCAATTCCCTATCGTCTTTTTGGTTCAAGACAACGAATGGGACATTTCAGCAAGTGCCGACGAAGTGCGCGCAAACGATGCGGCCCATTATGCCCGCGGATTCAAAGGAATCGAAACGAGAACGATTGACGGAGCCGACGTAGAGGAAAGCTGGAATACCCTTCAAGAGGTTTTCAGCACCGTTCGCAAAGAGCGTCGGCCGTTTTTGGTCCACGCCAAAGTTCCGCTTTTGGGCCACCACACCTCGGGGGTCCGCATGGAGTGGTACCGCGATGATCTCGAAGAACACAAGAGCCGCGACCCGTGGGATCGGCTGAAGGCAGAGCTAATCGAAGCCGGACACCAGGAAGCAGAGCTGGATAAAATCGCCGAAGCAGCCGCAAAAACGGTGGCCGACGATTACCAAGAGGCCTTAAAGGCTGAGGATCCGAAACCTGAAGATTTATTCACCCACGATTTTGCTCCCACTCCTGTTTCCGAAGAAACGGGAGAGCGCGAACCCGCTCAGGCGGAAATGACTCTGATGGTGGATTGTGCCTTGTTTGCCGTTCAAGAAATTTTGGAAGACCATCCCGAAGCCCTGCTATACGGGCAAGATGTAGGTGGCAGATTAGGCGGTGTATTCAGGGAAGCGGCCACATTAGCACAAAAATTTGGCGACGACCGCGTTTTCAATACGCCCATCATGGAGGCCTTCATCATCGGGAGTACGGTGGGAATGGCAGCTACGGGTGCCAAGCCGATCGTAGAAGTTCAATTTGCCGATTACATCTGGCCGGGACTCAATCAGCTCTTCACGGAATTAAGTCGTAGTTATTATCTCTCCGATGGCAAATGGCCCGCCTCCGCAGTTATTCGAGTACCTATCGGCGCATACGGCAGTGGCGGACCGTATCACTCTTCATCCGTAGAGTCAGTATTGACTAACATTCGCGGTATCAAGGTCGTTTACCCATCTACTGGTGCCGATCTCAAAGGATTACTTAAATCAGCCTATTATGACCCGAATCCGGTGGTTATCCTTGAGCACAAGGGGCTTTACTGGAGCAAGATAAAAGGTACGGAGGGTGCAAAATCGAAAATGCCCGGTCGGGATTACGTCATTCCCATCGGCAAGGGTCGTGTCGCTCAAGAGGCCGATCAGGAAACCATTGAAAAAGGTGAAAGCCTGGTGGTCGTCACCTACGGAATGGGCGTGTATTGGGCCAAAACCGCATCGAAAAGATTTGACGGCAAAGTCGAGATTGTAGATTTACGTTCAGTATCTCCTTGGGATAAGGAGCTTGTTTACGAAAGGGTTCGCCTTCACGGCAAATGCCTGATTGTAACCGAAGAGCCAACGGGTTGCAACTTTGCGGGAAACATAGCCGGAGCGATCCAAGAAAACTGTTTTGAAGACCTCGATGCGCCCGTGCGGGTGATCGGATCGGAAGACATGCCCGCCATACCGCTCAATTCTACGCTGGAAGAGACGATGATTCCGAATGCGGAGAAAGTTGGGGTGGCTTTGAGCGAGCTTTTGGAGTATTAATCATTAGCGCCGAGGACATAGGGAAAACGGACAAGAAGAGCTCAGAAACAGTAGGTCATAGAGAAACGCAAGCGTTTGTATGAGGTGTGGTTCGGAAATCAATTCCATTCGGGGTTCTCATTGATCGCGACTGCGATCCTCAGCGAACTCATAGTAGAGGCATGGGGTTTCCATTTTCTCAGCGAACTCAGCGGTATTTTTCTATCACAACGCATCTAAAAAGAGCAGAATCACTTTCCGGTGGCTACCTTGAACATTCAATATTCACGAACGTTAAAAAACCACACTTGGCCGATAGGCCTTATAATCCTATTTTTGCACGCAAATTTTAAAGCCCCAAATGGCAAAATTTCATAGCTTAAAGATCAAAGACGTTCGTAGAGAAACGAAAGACTGCGTTTCTATCGCTTTCGAAATTCCTGAAGACCTCAAGTCGGAATTTCAATACAAACAAGGCCAATACATCACGTTACGCAAAGAATTCAATGGTGAGGAGTTGAGACGTTCGTATTCCGCCTGCTCCAGCCCGGTTGCCGATGACCACCTGCGCATTGCCGTAAAAGAAGTCGAAGACGGAAGAATGAGCAAGTACCTGAACAATGGCATTCAGCCGGGTCAGGAACTGGAGGTGATGAAACCAATGGGCAATTTCTACGTGGAAATGCCTGCTAACGAAACAAAACATTTAGTGGCATTTGCCGCAGGAAGTGGCATCACTCCCATTCTTTCTTTGTTGAAGACTGCCCTGGCGGTAAATGACAACAATAGCTTCACGCTTTTCTATGGAAACAAGAGCACGTCCGATATTATTTTCAAAGACGAGCTGGATTCTCTTGAGACCAAATTTGCCGGAAGGTTCAAAGTCGTGCATTTGCTCAGTCGTGAGAAAACGGACGACCCACTTTTCACCGGACGCATGTCATCTGACAAATGCTCTGAGCTGATGGAGCGTTTTTCAGATTCCAAAAAAGCCGACGACTACTTCATTTGCGGACCGTACGATATGATCAATGGCATCAATCAAAGCCTGACCGCGATGGGCATCGCTAAGGAGAATATCCACTTTGAGCTCTTCACCACTCCCCCACCCGAAACGCAGGAAGCTGAAGAGTTGGATGAGGACAACGAAGACCTCGGCGGTGGCGATGGAAAGCCCGTTGCTGAATCGAAGGTGATGATCGTTCTGGATGGTGAGGAAACCGAAATAACCGTAACCAAGGATGACAATATTCTGGATGCTGTTTTGGATGCCGGACTCGATGCTCCTTATGCATGTACCGGTGGTTCATGCTGCACCTGCCGCGCGAAGATCATGGAAGGTAAAGCGGTGATGGATGTGAACTATGCCTTGACCGATCAGGAAGTCGAAGATGGTTATATCCTGACCTGTCAATCTCATCCGACTACGACCAAGATGGTTGTGGACTATGATGAGCCTTGATTTTTGTATTAAAACGGGAGTAGTAAGTATTAAGACTGCAGTATCAAGTATTAAGAAGGCAGTAGTAGGACCGTAAGTTGAGCCCTGCAGCCTGAAGAGCGAGGCGCTTCATATTTCTAAGCACTTAATTCAAGAATTGTTTGGTTGAACGAAAGGCTCCGTGAAAGAGGATCCAAACTAGTTTTCCAGCTTAGCGGTGAGCGATTTTTCAGGAAGAATTTCCAAGAAGTAATAAACCACTTCAGCCAGCACTTGGAATACCAATATCAGTACGATCCATAGTATTTTAACACCCGGGCTGGTTTCTTTATTCGTACCTGCATGAATGAGATAAAAAATCATAAAGGCAGTGGAATAAACTACTAAAAACAATATCCAAGCAAACATTCCCCCTACTAAGCCGACAACGAATTCGGGACCCGGTTCGTCACCGGCAGCAATGGCTTGAGGTAGCACAGTGGCAAAAAGCCAAACAAGAAAACCCAATGCGGCAAAGAGTTGCAGGAGGGTAAATATTCCAATAAGTATTTTGGCGGTCTTCGACAGTTTCATTCGAGCTTATTTTAGGCTAAATTACCTACCGATTTACTCTCATCTACAATTAAATGCGGAATGGTGTATTTTCGTGTCGAGCGGTTCTTTTTAAACCTTTGCGCCTGATTCTTGTCTCATGCCTGTGAAAAACCTATTAGTAATTCTCAGTTTACTGTTCTTCGGCTCAGTCCATGGCCAAACGTACTTTCCACCTCTTTCGGGAAATGAATGGGAGACCACTAATCCGAGTGAATTAAACTGGTGCCAAGAAAACATCGATACCTTACTAAGCTACCTGGAGGATAAGAACAGCAAGGCTTTCATTATTCTTAAAGAAGGCCGAATCGTCATGGAAAATTACTTCGCCGGACACGACCAAAACGCTACTTGGTATTGGGCTTCGGCCGCAAAAACCATTACCGCAACCCTTACGGGAAAAGCGCTCGAAGAAGGGCTCCTCAGTTTAGATGATCCGGTGTCTGAATACATCGGTACGGGTTGGACGAGCTGCGATTCCATCGAAGAATACCAACGGACCATCTTCCACCAATTGACCATGAGCTCCTCGTTCAACAACTCCCCTCTTCTCTGGGACTGCGCCGATCCTGCCTGCTACCAATGCACGGGTGCTGAGGCCGGTTCGGAATGGCACTACCACAATGCCGTATACCGGAGATTAATTGAAGTGATTGAATCCGCTACGGGAATCGATCGAAATACATACACAAACTCAGTAGTCGAAGAGGTAACGGGTATGTCGGGTTTTTGGCTGGATAACCTCTACTTCAGCAAGCACCGCGATCTAGCCAGATTTGGTTGGTTGGCATTGAACGAGTTTGAATGGAACGGAACGGCAGTTTTAAACGATACCGATTATATTGAAGCATTGACCACCACCTCCCAACCTATGAATCAATCTTACGGGTATCTCTGGTGGCTCAACGGTCAAGAAAGCCACATGTTTCCGCTTGATCCAAACGTTTACGAAGGATCAATGATTCCATCAGGTCCCGATGATATGTACATGGCACTCGGCGCAAATGATCAAAAAATCTACGTCGTACCTTCGCAGGGACTGGTTGTAACCAGGCAAGGAGATGCGGCAGGTTCCACTAGTGCCGCAGCCTCATCCTTTGACGATGAATTATGGCAGCTGATTTCAAATTTGGAATGTTCTCCCCTATCTGCACCAAGTGTATTGCAGCACGAGAAGCCATTGATTTTTCCAAATCCATCGACAGGAGTAATCAATCTCCCGACCGAACACGATATCTATAAAGTATCCGTCTATTCGCTCGACGGCCGACTAATACACGAAACGAAGAGTAACGAAAGTATCTACCTGACCAAAGGGAGTTACCTGATTTCAATACAATTTAAAGACCAATCTAGTCGAAATCAGAAGATCATCGTACAATAAAACACTCAATTAACTTTCCTTTCGGAAATTGACCTTTTCTTTGTAAAAAACCAGTGCAATGAAAAGGCTCATTTCTACCCTGCTTCTGCTTTGTCCTCTGCTGCTTTCGGCGCAAGACCTCATCAAATCAGGACCGATGAAGGGCTACACAGAGATGCGCGAAGCCCTCATTTGGGTGCAGATGGAGCAAGCCTGCATCGTGGAATTGGTGTATTGGCCTGACACTATGCCTGAGCGCGAATACCGCTCACTGGCAAAAGCCGCTGCTCCCGAAAATGCGAATGTGGTGCATCTGGTCGCCGACAGCGTTGAGCCGGGAGTCACATATGGTTATGCTATTTATGCAAATGGAAAAAACCAAACGCAAGATCGTGAGCTGACCTTCAGCTCTCAAGCACTATGGCAATACCGAACGGATCCACCCAAATTGAAAATAGCTTTGGGCAGTTGCGCTTACATCAATGAAGAAAAGTATGACCGCCCCGGCAAATCCTACGGAAGTACTTATCAAATTTTCGAAACCATCGCCGATCAAAACCCTGACATGATGCTTTGGCTGGGCGATAATATCTACCTGAGGGAAGTCGATTGGTTTTCGCGATCGGGAATTCAGCGCAGGTATACCCACACACGCTCCCTCCCTGAAATGCAGCGACTTTTGGCTACCGCCAATCACTACGCCATTTGGGACGACCACGACTACGGACCAAACGATGCGACCAGAACTTTTCCTTTCAAAGAAGAAACCCTCAATGCATTCAAACTGTTTTGGGCAAACAATACATATGGTGTAAATGAGTTAGGCGGGATTACTTCAGCCATCGAATACGGCGATGTGCATTTCTTCTTTTTGGATAACCGCTGGCACCGCTCGGAGGCCGATATGAAAACCATCGATGAGCAGATGCTCGGCGAAGCGCAAGTAGATTGGCTAATCGAACTCCTAAAGTACAGCCGAGCTCCGTTTAAGTTTGTGGCTGTGGGCAGCCAAATTCTCAATACGGCGGCGGTCTATGAGAACTATGCCAACTACGAAAAAGAACGAGAGAACCTCTTGAGACGCATTGCTGAAGAAGGCATCACGGGGGTAATTTTCCTCACGGGAGATCGACACCATACGGAAATGAGCATGGTGGAAATTGACGGAATTAAGATTTACGATTTGACTGTTTCCCCTTTAACATCAGGCACCCATAATCCGGGCGATGAAGCGAATGAAAACAGAATAGAAGGCTCCTTGATCAATGAGCACAATTTCGGATTGCTCAACATCACGGGGCCACGAAAAGATCGTCAAGTCGAAATTCAAATACTCGATGTTTCAGGAGAAGAACTGTGGAATTATAAGATTGAGGAGTGAATTTTTTTTCGCCAAGGTGCACAGGCTTGTACAGCGTGTGGACAGAGTTCAGGCTATTTGTCGACGGCTTTGCGCGCCCTGCTAGAACAACCCCGAAATCTTCCCGTCTTTGTCAATATCGATGTTTTCAGCGGCGGGTGTCGCGGGTAGTCCCGGCATGCGCATCATCTTTCCCGTGATGGGAATAAGAAATCCGGCCCCCGCCGCAATTTCTATCTCGCGCACCTCTATTCCGAAGCCTTCGGGTCTGCCCCTCCTCTTCGGATCATCCGAAAGAGAGCTTTGCGTTTTGGCAATGCAGATGGGTAGATCGGAGAGACCTAGTCTTTCAATCAATCGCAAATCTGCTTTGGCCTTACCGGCAAAAGAAACCTCACTTGCTCCGTAGATTTTCTTGGCGACAGCTGTGACTTTCTCCTCTACTGATTGATCGAGGTCGTAAACCGGTGTAAAAGAACCTGAAAAGCTTTGTGCCTGATTGGCGACAGCCTCCGCTAGACCTGTTCCGCCTTTTCCACCATCGCGCCAATAATTTGCTTCATAGGCTTCTACACCAATGGATTTGCAGTGATCAATCACCGCCTGCACTTCCGCATCAGTATCGGAGACGAAACGGTTAATCGCCACAATGGTTGGCACTCCGTATACCTTCCCGTTTTCTATATGGCGCTCCAAGTTTGGTAAGCCACGCTTTACGGCATCTACATCTTCCTTTTGTAAATCAGCCAGGTCCACATCGCCGTGGTATTTAAGCGCTCGAATGGTCGCCACCATCACGATTACCGCAGGGCTGATTTTTCCAGCGCGGCACTTAATGTCCAAAAACTTCTCGGCACCCAAGTCAGAACCGAAACCCGCTTCCGTTACGGTATAATCGCTAAGCGACATAGCCATCTTGGTTGCGATCAGCGAATTGGTCCCTTGAGCGATATTGGCAAAAGGCCCACCGTGAATTAAGGCGGGGGTTCCTTCGAGCGTTTGCACCAAATTGGGTTGTATGGCGTCTTTCAGCAAGCTGGCCATAGCCCCTTGCGCATTGAGATCCCCTGCGTAAACCGGCTCGCCTTTTCGGTTCAATCCTACCAGAATCTTGGAAAAACGATTTTTCAAATCTTCCAAATCCTCGGCCAGACAAAGGATAGCCATAATTTCGGAAGCAGCGGTGATATCGAATCCTGCTTCTCTGGGTACTCCCATGGTTTTGCCCCCTAGACCAATGACCATGCTACGAAGACTGCGATCGTTCATATCCATCACGCGCTTCCAGCGGATGGCTCTCGGGTCGAGGTCAAGATTTCTGTTTTTGCTTTGGAGGTTATTGTCAATCAAGGCGGCCAATAAGTTGTTCGCACGTTCTATAGCAGAGAAATCACCCGTAAAGTGGAGGTTTATATCCTCCATGGGAATCACTTGGCTGTAGCCTCCACCCGTTGCTCCTCCTTTTATACCGAATACGGGACCAAGCGACGGTTCACGAAGCGCCAGGGCGGTCTGTTTACCGATGTGGTTCATGGCATCGGCCAATCCGATTGAAACCGTAGTTTTCCCCTCCCCGGCCGGTGTTGGCGTCATTGCCGTCACTAAGATCAACTTGCCTTCTGTGGAGCCTTTCGTGGAATTAGGTAGTTTAGCTTTGTACTTGCCATAATGCTCCAGGTTATCCGAAGAAACACTCAGCTTTTCGGCGATTTCATCAATATGCTTGGGCGCAACTTTATTGGCTATTTCGATATCACTCATGTCTTAATTCGTTTTGGCCGGTGTAAACCTTAAGAGAACTTTATCCCCGTCGACGAACAGCAGGTCTTTTCCATCCATCAACAATTTTGACGTATCAGTAATTGCTTTTATGAACTCCTTCTCCCCGGGACCAGGGCAACTCATTTTCGTCATGGCTCCGAGATCTAGCTTTAGGTCCTCGCCTACCGTGTATTTGCCGGAGAAGGAATTGCAGCCTGTCATTCCTTCTAATACATTGTCATCTCGAAAATTCAATTTAGGCAAGCCTTTCATGAAATCTTCGGCCGAGACGGAATTACCAAGTAGCTCTTTGAGCACCCAATTTTTTTCTTTAAGTCCGTTTTCAGCGGAAGTGACTTCGGGCAAATTATTTAAGGAGGTACAGGAAAGGGAAAGGAAAAGAACAAGGACCGGGATTAGGAATAGTTTCATGATAGGTATAAACTAAAAAAGGGCGCTTCCGCACCCTTTAAATCGAATGATAGATTATTGTTTTTGCTTTTCCATTTTATCCTTCTTGATCTCGCTATACTTCTTTTTAAACTTAGCGTATTGTTCTTCGCTCAATACTTGTTTTACGGTAGCTTTATGACGCTCCTCAAACTCCTTAATCTTTTTAGCTTTTTCGGCCTTGGTCAACTCCATACTTTGCAATGCGGCTTTTTGCTTCATCAGATTCATATTTAAGCCTTTCATGCGCTCCACTTGTGTCTCGCTCAAATCGAGGAATGTGGTCATATCTTCTGTGAGTTCCATAGCATCTTGTTTAATCTTTTCGCTTTTATCTACGGTCATGTCGGATTGAGCGAACGTAAAAGATGCAGCAGTAAGAGCAATAGCGGTTAGGAATAACTTAATTTTCATGATTTTTAATTTTGGTGTCCCTAAATGTAAGAACCATGCCGGAAAAGACTACTACAGGCAGCCTATTTTTTCTTTTTATGATACTTTGCTTAGCGTCAAATTCTCAGGACACTGAGTTGCCCGCGGTACATGAAGAGGCCTTTCATCAGCCTGTTTTTGAAAACGACTTTCTTCGGGTAATGGCTGTCAGCGCAGCGAATGGGGACACGACGGATTTTCATCGACATTGTCTTCCCATCGTCTATATCACGGTTCAGGGCACCTTAGTAGAATTGAATGAGCCCGATGAAAGTTGGAAACAAGTGGAACTTCCGACGGGATGGATAGGTCACGATTTATACGATTCAAATTCATGTTATACGCACCGTTTTGCCATTTCCGGGAGTCAAAATTTACAGATCATCGCTGTGGAGGGACTAAACTACTCAGGAAAACCCGATATCAAAGCCAATCCAATTTACGAGCAAGGAGGCTTCACAGTTTATCAGATCGAACTATCGAATGCTGAAATAGTTAAGGCCTTGAATGTACCCGTAATTCTAGTAGGAGAGTCAGGTAATGATCAATTGGCTCTTAGGGTAATTGACTCAAAACTCCTTTCGAAAAGGCTTTTGGAAAACCAATTGGCCTATGTGGTCTTTTTTTACGCTCAAGAAGAGAAAAAAGCACCTAAAAAAAGCAATGATTCAAATGCCAACCAGGTTTTACCTTACTAAAAGCACTCCGAGTAGGACGCCGAAGAGTAGTTAAAACCAGGAGATTGCCTAAGTGCTTCTTTTTTGGGAATGGAAAAATGGCGACAAATTCTGTTAAAGCGGCAGCTTATCTACCACCTTTTTGACTTTGGGGCCCATAAGAAAACGCTTTACGTAGTTGAGCCTGACATTTCCTACACCGAAAATCATCCCGTTTTCGGCCTCTTGCACCGCATTTTGGAAAGTAGATGAGACAGCCGTCAAACCCAAGTACCATTTAGGTGAGTTGTAGCCAAAACCAAAGCGGAAATCGGCAGAAGGATTTAATAACCATTCTTGCTCCTCCATTCCGTCGTCATATCTGTATGTGGTAGGTCCCACACCCAAGCGAATATTGAGTGATAGGGTCAAAAACATGTACTTGGCAAAAACGAATGTATGCGAGTACCCCCCTTTCGGTCCGAAATCAAAAAAAGCGACTTCTCGTATTCCTCTCAAGGGCCCAAAGAGGTCTCCATTTACCAAGGTAGATACCAGGCTACTGTCACCCGCTGCATAGACCAATGCTATTTCTCCACCAAGCATAAAGGACCCCGCACTTTTTTTTTGCACCTCATTATGCACGAATGGCGCAGCATATGAAAACCGTTCTCCATTAAATAAATGCAGGTATGAAAGGCCGAACAGCCTTAACCGAAGATCAGGCCTGACATAAAACTCATTTTCCCACTCAGGTATTATGCCAGCCGTATTCTCCAGATAAAGACCGTTGTAAAACTGACCGTAGAAATCGATGACGGAATGACGTTTGTAAGTGTATGATTGAAGGTCTAAGTACCTTGTTTCTCCTTGACCGATATCAGGGTTGAGAAAGCCAAACCCATACGCAAGATTAAGGGTGAATCCCTTAATTGTAGCACCAATCCCCAAATTAAGCGTGGTATTTGGTTCATAGTATAGGTTTTGCTCATTTAAATCATCAAAAAACTCGAGGTTGGTGAACTTTTGCGACAAATAAAAACGACCTGTAATAAAATCAGGAAACGTTTCAATGTAGGAGGAATCGTGTTCAGCTGATGATACCACGCCCATTTCCACGTCTTGAGCAATACTCTCATAAGAGAGCATCGCGGAGCACAGTAGCGCAAAAACCAGTGGTATCTTACTCAAGGTCTTATCACTTTGGAGATCAAAGATGGAAAGAAAATCTTCCCGATTGCAATTTATGAAATGAATCTATTTTTGAATTCGAATTATTGACTTCAGGTGAATCTGCTAAAACTTTACATAAAATCGTATAGTGGTCTTTCGAGACCTGCTTGGATATTGGCACTGGTGGTTCTCATTAACAGAACGGGCACCATGGTTTTACCATTTTTAAGTCTCTATTTGCGCGAAGCGAAAGCTTTAACATTAGCTGAAACGGGAATTATTTTATCCCTTTTTGGACTCGGAGCTTTGGCGGGTTCACTATTAGGAGGGTGGTTAACAGATCGTTTAGGATCCTTTACAGTTCAAGTTGGATCTTTGATTGGCGGCGGTATCTGTTTTTTAGTTTTGAAAGAGATCGACACCTTCGAGGGTTTGGCCGTTGGCTTCTTTTTTACCACGGTTGTTACGGACTCTCTGCGCCCTGCCAATTCTACAGCGGTGGCTCAATATGCCAAGAAAGAAAATCTAACTCGAGCCTACTCTTTAAACAGAATGGCAATAAATCTTGGATTCGCAATTGGCCCTGCCATAGGAGGCTTTTTAGCAGCTACAGATTACGCGCTCCTCTTCTACGTCGATGGGTTTTCGTGTATCATCGCGGGATTGTTGTTCGCCGCTTATTTCATTAGGCTTCCTAAAAATCAAAGCGTTTCGGAAGAGATTGAAAAAAAATCCTTTACCACTTCCAGACCACCATGGAAGGATTGGTCCTTTTTGTTTTTTATTCTGCTTGTCGCCGCATATGGTACCGTATTCTTTCAACTCTTCACTACGCTTCCGCTCTATTTCCGAGACGTCTACCTTTTACCTGAGAACCAAATAGGTTGGCTGCTTGCCTTGAACGGTGCATTGGTTTTCATTTTGGAAATGCCGTTGGTAGCCAAACTCGAAAATCGAGTTATGGTGAAATACCTGGTAGGTATTGGTGCTCTTCTGGCAGGAGCCGGATTACTCTTGCTGAATATGGCAGAAGGAGTGATTATTTTGATATTATCCATTGTACTTTTAAGCATCTCCGAGATTTTGGCCATGCCCTTTATGACTACCTATACCGTACAACGTGCGGATGAGAGAACGCGCGGGCGCTATCTCGGAATGTATTCTGTGGGATATAGCATCGCTTTCATTGTAGCCCCGGCAGTGGGTACTTTTCTCATCCAAATCTCAGGGTATGCCGCACTCTGGTACATCTTGGGAATCTTTTCCTGTGTGCTCGCGTTTGGCTTATACAAAAACATGGCAGATCAGAGGTCCGTGACGATCGAAGTAGCTAATACTACTCAGACATAGGGAATAAGAGCAAAGGTCGTTTAGATTTTTTACTGAGCTCCACAGCGGTATTATCCAAAAACAAGCTAGAGAAAAAACCATTTTTATGCGAGCCGCATACCACCAAATCAGCATCAATATCCTCTGCTTGTTCCAAGATCGCTTCTGAAACATAGCCTTGGATGAGAATGGCTCTTGCGTCAATTTTTTTAGATTCGAGCCGTTTCGCCAATTCTTGTACCCATCGATGTTCGTCCCTGTATTGATGTGCTGCATCTACCCGAATGTATTCAGGGCCCACATCGTATCCTACAAATTCCGGTTCGGGTCTGGCGATATGTAGGATGTACAGTCTGGCTTTGTATTGAGCAGCTATATTTGCCGCATAATCAAGCAATTTATCACTTCCCGTTTCATTGTCTATGGCTAAAAGTATTCTTTCCATTATTCAGAAATTTCAGTTTCAATAGAATGATTGAAGTATTCCCTTTTAAATTTTTTGGCCCAAATCATTCCTTCCCGATATCCCAAATCAAAAAGACTTGAGGCTTTGGAAAAATCCAGTAGGTCGAAGCTCGGCTCCATCTCCGGTCTCAAAACGTAATTACAGTTTTTCATGCCTTCTTCGCTGCTGCGATTTACCACCAAGTGAAATACCTCAAGCGCAACATTTTTCATTGTTTTGAGGTTCTGGGTAAATTTTCCCTTGTTCACTTCTACCCCCAAGGTATAATTGCAGTGGTTGCGGCATGCCTCCGCAGGTAAATTGTTCATTACCCCCCCATCGACATATTTGTCGCCGTCAATTTCTACAGGCTCGAATAGAATTGGTATGCTCGAAGATGCCAAAATAGGTTTACTGAGGTCACCCGAGTGAAAGCCAACACATTCACCTTTTGATAAATTGGTCGCAAACACATGTAAAGGAATTTCCAACTCTTCAAAAGTATCAGGAAGGTATTGATCTAATACCGTTTCCAAATACTTCATTCCCAACAGACCTGACAGGCTGGGCTTTAACCTGAATAAATTTAAAAAGCCTTTTCCCGAAAGTAATTTCATCATGTCTTCGGGTTTCATGCCTGCTGCATAAAGTGAACCAACGATAGCGCCAATGCTCGTTCCACTTATACAAGAAGGCTTCAAATCACATTCCTCTATAGCCTGTAAAACCCCCACTTGAAGCAGACCTCGCGCTCCGCCGCCACTCAAGGCCAAACCCCATCTCATATTTGCATTTTTTGCTTTTGTCATAGCTTCATATCCTTACAAAATCTAAATTAAGCTATTTTGGCATGAATTTTACTTCTACTTCTTCAAACTTAAAAATTATGAAGTTTCGTTTAACATTACCCATTTTGACTTTAGCCTTTCTTGTTTCTTGTGGCAGCCAATCGCCTATGGGCGAGAAAGTGAAAGAACCGTTTACAGGTTCCAAATACGAGTCAAATAACAGGTTTTTTCGGGCTACCGGAAAAGGCTCCAGTATAAAAGATAATATAGCCAGAGGCAAAGCTGACATAGAAGCCAAGAATCAGTTGGCCGGACAGGTTAGCACCACCATGCGAAATGTGACAGATCAATACTTGGGGCAAACCGATAATGGCGTGGGTGCAGATGTAGCAGATAAATTTCAAAGCTTGAGTCGTCAAGTGATGAGTACAGGATTGGCTGACCTCAGGAAAATAGGAGAAGAAAAATATTACAACGGCGAAGAGTACACGGTTTACATTGCATATGAGATAAAGAAAAATGCAATGTTTCGATTCATGAAAAAGCAAGCTAAAACCGATTCCAAAATAGATGAGGAGAGCTTAAAAGTGATGGAAGAAATTTTGGACTTACAAATCCAAGCAGCGGAAGCTGAGGAAAAGTAAACAGATGTAATTAAGCATAAAAAAGGAAAGGGAGCCTCGAGAGAGACTCCCTTTCTTTATAAGGGCCTGTGTTATTCCGGTACTACCGGAAGGAACTTAAACCAAAACCTAATCAACCATGATCCAACAGGCCCTGTCTAAATCTTTCGGACATAAGCCACTTTCTTCTATCGGTTTAATGCATGTTCCTTTCGGACAAGTCTATAACGTGAAAAGCCGATGATTGTTTCTTCAATCAGCGTGGAAATCTATTTTGGAATGGGTACCGTCGCAGAACGGCTTTTTGGAAGAGGCTCCGCATCTGCAAAGGGCAACAACTTCCTGCTTTAGGTCCTCTTGACCGTCTTTCCATTTCAGCCTAAGTTTTCCTTTAATCAAGACTGGTCCGTTCGCCTGAGGTTCAATGGAAGTTATGGATTGATGTTTTGTCGGAAATTCACCATCGATTTTATACGACAATGCGCCGGAGGGGCATTTATCAATCGTTTTTCTTAACGCTTCTTCTGATGCATTCGAAGGTTTTATCCAAGGCTTATTGTCAGGATTAAAAACCTCTGGTAAATTCTTCACGCAATTTTTTGAATGATAGCATAGTTCGGGCTTCCAAACAACGGTCGTATCGCCGTTTTGATACTCTTTTTTCATCATAATACGTGATTTATAAACTAGCCTACGCGAATACCGGTTGCAACCAACTCTTTGTATTCGGGATACTTTTTCAAGTAATCTTTGATGGCTTTGCATGACGGGATTAAGCGGTAATCATTATCCTTAATATAATGAAGAGCGTGTTCCAACATTTTATCTCCCAAACCATTATCCAGTAGTTCAGGAGGGCCTTCAAGATTTGTAATAAAGAATTTTCCTTCACGATTGGCCCGGTATTCGAGTTCTACCCAATCCTTTTTCACTTTCAGGCCAAAGGTTTGGCGCTCTTCGTCGTGTTCAAAATTGTATTCCGTATCTGACATACTCTCAAATGGTCTTAATGATTTGCCCTTGAGGAAATCTGAATTTAGGTTCTTCCGCATATGAATCTGAACTGCTTCTAAAACCCAATGTAACTACCGCAAGGCTTCGTAAATTTACATCTTCTAATTGAAGAATCCTATCGTATGCATTTGTATTGATACCTTCCATCGGGCACGCATCAATGCCTAAGACCGCGGCTGTGGTTAAAAGATTTCCAATAGCGATGTACGCCTGTCTGCAATTCCAGTTGAACAATTCCTCCTCTCCTTTTCCTTTTAAATAGGACAATGTTTTCTCCTTCTTTCTTAGGATCTGCTGTTCATTCCGATTTCGGAGTTCGCCTTCCAGCCTGGCAAAATGCTCAACATACTCCTCGTCTATTTCAGTTTTTGCGGTGAAAACAATCAGTTCAGAAGCATCGGTAATCTGACTTTGATCGTGAGAATAGTTTCTAAGTTCTTTCCGTAGCTTGGAATCTTTAACGTGAATAAACTTGTAAGGCTGCAAACCCATGCTTGACGCACTGAGCCTCAAAGCTTCCAAAAGTCCCTCCCGCTGACGATCGTCCAGCTTTCTTTCCGGATCGAATTTTTTGGTGGCATAGCGCCAATTTAATACCTTCAATAGTTCCGCTTCCGTCATTCTATATGCTATTTCTTCCATAATTATTCTTCTATTAAAATTCCCATTTTTCCTTGATTATAATCACGCAAAGTTTCCATGATTTCGGTTTGTGTATTCATAACAAAAGGTCCATATGTTGCAAGCGGTTCACCGAGGGGCGTACCCAAGAGTATTAAGGCCAGCGATCCTGCCTTTAAGTCGATATCCAATTCTTCTCCTTCGGTGCTTAGCCGGTAAAAGTTTTTCTCCTCGATCAAACCATGTCCCTTCACGGATCCACTCCCATTGATCAAATAAAAACCTCCGTCCATTCCTTCGGGCAAGGTCAATTGTCCCCGCTGATCTTTTTCTGATCTGAGGGCGGCTAAAAATACGGGGAAAGGAGATTTAGCCTTACCCGTATGGGCGTTGTATCGTCCGGAAATTATATCAAGGTCTAATCCTTCTGCTATTTGCGAGGTTGCCATTTCTTCTTGGTCAATTCCCAAATAAGAAGGCGTCTCCATTTTATTGGCTTGCGGCAAATTTATCCAAAGTTGAATCACCTCAACATCTCCTCCCTTTTGGGCCATCTCTGCAGAAGGCCGCTCGCTGTGAATAAGACCTCTGCCGGCGCTTAACCATTGTGCTCCTCCTGCCTTCACCACAGAAGAGTTTCCAAAAGAATCACGGTGATGAAGCTCACCCGATATCACGTATGTTACAGGCATAAATCCACGATGTGGATGAGGCCCGACTCCCGCATGCAAAGGATTGATCCCTTGATCTACCTTAATGAAACTATGGTGAAACAAAAGAAATGGATCTATTTGTTCTACTCGGTTGGTGGGGAAGGGTTGAAACACCGGCATGCCACCCATGTCTAATTCGTGTGCGGGAAATGTTTGTACTATTTTTTTAGTAGCCATGTTGTTATTGATTCATTGGTACTTCAATTAATAAGAGTTCGGCCTTTTCATTTGTTTTGAATTCGATGTCGGAGGCTTCCGTGATCCCCACCGCATCTCTCCTTTTTAAAATAATGTCTCCTACTTTAACCTCTCCTTCCAAGACAAAGACATATAGTCCGTTTCCATTGTTCTTAATGGTATAGGTCAAATCAGTATGTTTTT
>JGI12048J13642_10231338_pt1 | contig 17391 bp, 15 predicted proteins | sample ElkSlonscriptome_16_FD_13642 | JGI IMG/M metagenome (IMG submission 13642)
CTTGATGACCTCTTTCTTGTAATATATTCGCCAAATTTAATAGCGTTAATTCCACACCACCACCTATTCCTGACCCTAATGGCCCGACAGGAGTTGAGATTAATAATAGTTTCAGTAAATTAGAACTCATGTTGTTAGAAAACCCTTTTTAATTTTTAACTTTTTATCGAGGAGGTTCATCACCTATTGTGGGTAATGGACGCATTCGACTTAACTTATCTGCCGCCCATCTAGCCGTTTCTCTCACTTCGCTATCAGGGTCATCCGCCGCCCGTTGTAATAACTGATTCATCTGACAAGCTAAGTCATAAATACGGGTTAAATCTCGAATGGCATTTTTTCTAACTTCTGCATTTTCATCTTGTAATGATAGCGTTAACGCCCGACTCATGGGTTTTAATGTGCGAGTTCCAATTTCTGAAAGGGCGGCTAAAATCAAACTTCGCTGTTTAGAATCAGAATTATAAATTAAATCTACTAAGGGTTGAATCGCCCGAGAATCGCCTTGTTGACCCAATTCCCAAATCGTTTGACTGCGTTTAGTTGGATTCGTATTTTGTAATTCTAAAATCAATTGTTCCACTCGGTCAAGTTGAGGTAAACGGGGCTTATCGGCGATTAAAAAAGTCTCACCCGAATGAACTTGGGAGGGAATAGATGCTTTTTCTGGAGGTTCTTTTTGAGGGCGAGGTATATCTACATAGCCGTTATTTTCCCGAGGTTCGTTCACAGATTTATGAGTGGGTGGGGATAAAGTTTCGGGGTCTGTATTGGCATCTTCAAGTTGAAACGGAGAAGCAGAACTCGGAGGAGTTAACGTATTTTCAGACTGAACAAGATAGGGTGAAGAATGTTCAACCGTCTCCTCGGGCGAGAGTTGGTCTTCGGCTTCCGGTTCAGGCTGATGACCAATTAATTTAACAATAATAAAAATAGCTCCTCCGGTCACAATTATTGACCCCACACCGAGTAAAATTAATCCGGTCGGAAGTTTAGTCGGAAGCTGAAATTTTTGCTTTTCAGAAGTTGAATTTTCTTGAGCCAATATTAACGAACGGGTCGATTCATCGGAGAGAACAGGAGGCTGTAGGTTAGTCAAATTTTGAGATATCGTACTTTGACTCGGATGGTCGATAAAACCCGAGAAAGTCAAGTAGGTCAGTAGGAGTAGAGGAATGTGGTAAGAAGCCATGAAATGCTATTGAAAATGTTCACAAGTCGGGTGTAACCTTGAGCTAGCTCCATCCTAACTTCTCTGACAGCCAGATTCTCGTTTTTCAACAAAGTAAACCCATTAAATTTCCGAATGACAGGAGAGCGCACCCACAAACCGACTCAAAAGTTCATCACCACTGAAGCCTTCAGACCAAGAGGTGAACTCGGTGAACAGCAAGTTTGGGAAACGATTCGCCAGACTTTTGCTCACCGTCATTGTATCGCATATTGGCGTTATCCGATTTTTTCAAAAACAGGAGCTTTTCGTAAAGAACCGGATATTTTAATTGTAGATGCTCAACTGGGATTAATTGTCATAGAAGTAAAGTCTATCACTCTTGATAAAATTGTTACTATTACAGGTCATGTTTGGGCGTTACAAAATTTTTACACAACTCGCATCACGCCCTACCAACAAGCAGAAAACCAACTCTTTGCTTTGCTGAACTATTGGAATTCTGAACCGATTCTCAAACATCAAGTTTTTGGACGGGCGATAGTTGCTTTGCCTTTTATTCTCGCTCAAGATTGGGAAAAACGAGGCTTTGACAAATTACCAAGTTCTCCTCCTATTCTCTTTCAAAATGACCTTTTAAGTCCATCTTCTCTGATTGAATTAATCACTCAAATCCCTTCTTTAGTTCCGGGAAAAACACTCACGTCACCCCAATGGGAGCTATTACAAGCCATTATCTCTGGAACCCCTTTATTTCGTCCCCCAACCCGAAAATTCTTTTTCCGAGAACATCAAAAAATGCGGGCGGAAATCTTAGCTAAAGTTAGAGAACATATTTATAAACTGGATTTAAACCAAGAACGGATTGCGAAACAAATTCCCCCAGGTTTACAACGAATTCGCGGAATAGCAGGGTCTGGAAAAACTGTATTACTCTGTCAAAAAGCTGCCCAGATGCACCTTAAATATCCGGACTGGGATATTGCCTTAGTCTTTTTTAATCGCAGTTTATATCAACCAATTATTCAACATTTAGATCAGTGGTTGCGACACTTTAGTTGTCATCAAGTCGGGTATGATGTTCACAATCAAAAATTGCGGGTGCTTCATGCTTGGGGTTCAAAACAACAACCCGGACTTTATAATACAATTTGTCAAGCCGCAGGTGTTTGGAGTTTGAGTGTTCGTCAAACTAATTCTTCTAAACCCCATGAAGCATTAGCAGAAGCTTGTTGTGATTTACTTCAAAAAACAGTTATTCCCGCCTGTTTTGATGCGATTTTAATTGATGAAGGTCAAGATTTAATCGTTAAAGATGAGTTGAAGTTTGAAGGAAAACAGCCGTTTTATTGGATGGCGTATCAAACTTTACGTCTGGTTAGTTTAGAAGCAAATCAAACCGCTAAAATCTCCCAACGTCTGTTAATTTGGGCGGCGGATGAGATGCAAAGTTTAGAACTGCAAAAAAGTCCGACAGCTAGTGAATTATTTGGGGATGAATGGGGACATCTGTTAACAGGTCAATATCCGAAGGAAATCAACAAAACAGAGATTTTTTCTCGTTCTTATCGGGTTCCTCGTCAAATTTTAAATGCGGCTTATGGGATTAGCTTGGGGTTACTCCGTCCCTCGGGATTATTAACAGCGATGACCAGAATTGAAGATTGGGAAGTGATGGGTTATCAAGTGAATATTGAACATTCGGTTTATTCTCCTATTCCGAAAGTGACCTGATATTTTGCGTCAGAAAACTGTCCTCATCCGGTTTCACAGTTTTGGGAAAATTCTCTGATTGAATTTGAAGCTTATCATTCTCGTCAAAATGAATTAACTGCCCTTTATCAACATCTTTACCACAATTTAAAGAGAGATAGGCTGCGTCCGAGTCGGGAAATTTTAATTATTATTTTAGGCAATATTTTTGAAGCGATGGCGTTGGAAACTTATGTCGCTAATTTTTTGATGACACAGGGATTAGATATTTATATTCCGGGGGAGGTTGATTGTAATATTGTCACTTCTGAGAAAGAGAAACCTAATCAATTTTGGTGTGAAGGCGGAATTACTATTTCTCGTATTCATCGGGCGAAAGGACAAGAAGCGGATATGGTTTATTTAGTTGGGTTTGATCAAATAGCCAAAGATGAAGCAAATCTCAGTTTTCGTCATCAATTATTTGTGGCTTTAACGCGGTCAAGAGGTTGGGTGAGATTAACGGGAACGGGTGCTTATCCGATGTATAATGAAATGGCAGTGATTCAATCTGGCGATAGGTTTAGCTTTACCCAGCGACAACCCCGAGTCCGGGAAATTGGCTTAACAAATGTAGGGGAAATGTTGCGGTGTTATCATCAGGGAAACCGGAATTTTCGGGGAATTCATTTAGTCGGAGTTGATTTAACGGGTACTTGTTTGTCTGAGGCGAATTTGATGGGTGCGAATTTAGCCAAAATTAACCTAACTCATGCGAATCTTGAGGGTGCAAAGTTGTTATTGGCTAACCTTTCTCAAGCGGTAATGACAGGCGCAAATTTACACCAAGCAAAGTGTGTTGGTGCTAATCTTTCTCACGCCCAATTAAGTTTTGCAAATCTGACTCAAGCTGATTTACGAGATAGCGATTTGAGTCATGCTCAATTAATTGGTGCAACCTTGGAAGGGGCTAATTTAACTGGAGCAAATTTGAGTTATACAAATCTGAGTCAAGCGAATCTCAAACAAGCTGATTTAACTGAAGCGACCTTGCAGGACACAATATATTCCCATTCTACTATAACTGATGGTACAATTTTTTCCTAACTGTGTCAACCCTTTCTACATTTTTTAACACTATTTTGATCGAGAAGCGGTAAACTAGAAAAGTAACAAAATTTTGTTGTAATTGTTGACGACGACTAGCAAATCAGGATGAACGATTTATACGTTTCTTGGTCAGATTATCACCAAGCCATAGAGTCCTTAGCGGCGAAAATCTACCACTCGGGCTGGCAATTTAATCAAATTGTTTGTTTAGCCAGGGGAGGACTGAGAATTGGAGATTTGCTCTCGCGGATTTATGATACACCGTTAGCGATTCTTTCTGCGTCTTCCTATCGAGGTTCTGAAGGTCGAGTTCGAGGTCAAATTAAAATCGCGAATCATCTCACAATGACAACAGAAACCCTGGGAAGTCAGGTTTTATTAGTTGATGATTTAGTCGATTCTGGGATTAGTTTACAAGACTGTCTATCGTGGTTAAAAACGAACTATACTACTGAAATTCAGGAAATTAAAACGGCTGTTTTATGGTATAAAGCTTGTTCGGTGATTGTTCCTGATTTTTATGTCGAATATTTAGCTGATTCTCCTTGGATTCATCAACCATTTGAACGCTATGAAAAGATGACTCCCGCCGAAGCCGCAGAAAAGAGTGAACTGACTCAGCAAGCTATTCGTTAAAAAATGTAGACTTTTCCGGAATTGAGAGAGTTTTATCTGTTATCAAAGGGGTGAGCTTTTATGAAAAACGCTATGGGAACCCAACGCCAATACCGCAAAATTTGGAAGCGGTTTATATTAATATTTCTGTTTATTGTGACGCTAGCGGGTTGTCGATTTTTGAGTCTGACCCCAACAGAAGAACCATTCCCGACAGTTTCTGCCCTGCCTGTTCCCCAACTTCCCGACTGGATAGAACAAATTAGTCCAACCGGAGTTGTGACTTCTCAGAGTCCAATTCAGATTATTTTTAAAAACCCGTTAATTCCGGTTGAGCGTTTGGATTCTCCCCAACAGCGTCAACTTCTCAATCACTTTGAAATTACCCCCCAACTTCCCGGACAATTTCGCTTTCTTACTCCGCGAATGGTGGGGTTTCAAGCTGACCGAGCATTACCGTTAGCGACTCGTATTCAAGTCAAAATCAAACCCGGCTTGTCTGACCTCGAAAATCACAGCCTAGACCAAGATTTAGCCTGGACGTTCAACACCGACTCAATTGAGCTTACTAATCTACCGGGAACCGAAGAAAATCAAGGGTCTGAAAACAATCCTGTGGGTTTGACTCCTGATTTGACGTTTAACTCTAACGTCGAACTAGATATAGATTCATTAACGCAACACGTTAAACTCGTTTCACAAGCGTCAAATCAAGCCGTTCCGGTTAAGGCAGAACTCACGAAAAATCAGTTTAATTCGGAGTCTTTACCCCCTCAGACACAGTACGACCCATCAAACCATATCTGGCAGTATACCATAACTCCCACGCAAAATCTACAAAAAAGTACAAAATACACCTTACAAATCACACCTGGACTGCATCCTAAGCAGGGAAATTTAGACAGTCAATTTATCATTTCCTCTCAAATAAAAACCTTTGATTCTCTACAATTTGAACCCCTACAATTCTACGGCGAACCGAGTCGAGGGGGAACCTACGGACGGTTTGAAAAGGGCAGTCCGCAACTGAAATTTAACAATCAAATTTTAGAAGCATCAGCCCGAGAAAATATTAAGATTAATCCCCCACCGCCCAAAGACGCACCTCCTCTGATTCAAACCTATGGAAATAGTAATATTATTAACCTCAATCCTTGGGCATTAGAACCACAAACGAACTATACCATTACAATTGGAAAAGACCTTAAAGATCAATTTGGTCAAACCCTAGAAAAACCTATTAGCCTCTCCTATCAAACCGGAGACGTTGCGGCTGACCTTTGGGCGCCGACAGGGTTAAATATTTTCCCCTCAACCCAAAATTTACAGCTTAATATTGCCACTACAAACTTACCCCAGTCGAAATATACAGCCGCCTATAAAATCGTTCAGCCAACTGATTTAGTCTATACCGATGTTGCGTATCCGCGAGAAAACCGCAAAAATCTTTTACCCGCCGAAAGAAACTGGACTTCCTTCTCCGTAAAAACCCCAGAAAACCAAACCCAAGAAACCTCAATTAATTTACGGAAAAAACTTGGGAAAGACACAGGAATGCTGGCTTATGGAGTTAAAGCGCGAACCACTCGTTATCAAGAAGAAGGAAAACGGCGCTGGAATGAACCTGAATTTTATGGGTTCGTTCAACTCACAAACTTAGGTGTTTTTTCCCAATGGTTTCCCGAGTCAGGACTTATAAAAGTTAATCATTTAGAAGACGGTTCCCCGGTGAATAATGCTAGCGTTGAAATTTATCAATCTCAACTCGAAGCCCAAAGCTTTGCTAACCCAAAACCCTGTGCATCCGGAAACACGAACGAAAACGGAATATTGGCGTTAACTTCCGAAAATCTCCAACAATGTATGAACGGCGATCGCTTTACGGAAGCCCCAGAATTATTAGTAATTGCCAAAGAAGGAGACGACTGGGCTTTTGCACGAACTCATTCTTATAGTGGGATGTACGCTTATGGAATTTATAGCGACTGGGAAAATAGCAAACCCCTTTCTAGAGGCGTGATTTTTTCTGACCGACAACTCTACCAACCCGGAGAAAAAGTTGCTTTAACAGGAGTTGCGTATTATCTACAAAATGGTGAATTAAAACAAGATAAAAACGTCAACTATACCGTTATCTTGACAACCTCAGAAGGGACAGAAAAAACCCTCGGCACTTACCCAACCAATGAATTTGGTACATTTTCTTTTGAATTTACGCTAGATTCTGACCAAGCACTGGGAGATTATCGTTTAAGTGCAAAAGCAGAAAATGAAGTAGAAATTTATGGAAACCTACGAGTTGCAGAATTCAAACCCCCAAACTTTAAGGTTGAGTTGAACCTCGATAAAGAAACCGCTATTCAAGGGGAAACTCTCACCGTAAACACGAATAGTAACTATTTGTTTGGTTCTCCGGTTGGAGGTGGAAAGGCTGAATACTATATCACTCGTACCCCAACAGAATTTACCCCTAAAGATTGGCAACAATATAGCTTTGGTAGACAATGGTTTTGGCCGGAAGAAAAACCCACTGTTCCTAGTGATGTCTTACAGAAAAGTGAGGTTCTCAACCCAGATGGAAAAGGCATCCAAAGCGTTAAAATTGACAAAGATTTATCCTTTCCAATGCAATATCGGGTGGATGTAGAAGTATCCGATGTTTCTAACTTAGCGGTATCTGATTCTCAAAGTGTAATTGCTTTACCGAGTAACCGTTTAATTGGGTTAAAAACACCCTTTGTCGCCGAAGCCAACAAAGCTTTTCCCATCGAAGTTATTGTTACCGACCCCAACGGAAAACCAATTCCCAATATGGGAGTCCGTTTGGAATTGCAAAAAATGAATTACAGCAACGTTACCCGAGTGGTTGCAGGCGGACAAACCGATAAAAACCAAGTTGAATATAAAACCGTTGCGACAACACAAGTCAAATCAAATCAGACTCCAAAAACCGTTTCTTTAACCCCTCCAGAGTCGGGTTCCTATCGAATTCGTGCCAATTTTCTCAACAACTCCGGCGAAGCTACCGCAACAGATTTACAAATTTGGGCGACTGGTAATTCTCCTGTTTTTTGGGGAGGAAATAACGACAACCGCTTACAAATTGAACTCGATAAAGACACCTACAAACCCGGAGAAACCGCCACCGCTTTAATTAAATCTCCCTACGCAGAAGGCGAGTTATATTTTGCAGTAGTCCGCGATAAACCGTTGTATGAAACCCAAACAACCGTCACGGGCGGCGCCCCGCAAATTCAATTTACTGTTACTTCGGAAATGTTACCGAATGCAGCAGTCGAAGCGGTATTAGTTCGTACAGGCGAACCCCTTTCAGAAGTCGAACCCGGAAGCGTTGAAAACTTATCTCAAATTGGGTTTGTTCCCTTTAAAACTGACTTAGCCGAAAAAACTTTACAACTGGAAATTATGCCAGAAAAGTTAGAAGTCGAACCCGGCGCTGAACAAACCCTGCAACTGCAATTAAAAGATGCAAACAACCAACCCCAACGCGGACAATTTACCGTGATGGTTGTTAATGAAGCGGTGTTACAACTAACAGGTTATCGCCCTCCCAACTTACTCGAAACCGTCTACGCCGAACAACCGATTTCTACTCGTTTTAGTGATAATCGTCCGGAAGTTAACTTAGCAATACCTCAAGCTGCATCAGCAAAAGGTTGGGGATATGGCGGCGGTTTCTCCGCAGGAATTGGCAACACTCGTATCCGCAAAAACTTTCAACCTTTAGCCTATTATCAAGGTTCAATTGTCACCGACAATAGCGGAAAATCCAACGTTAACTTTCAACTCCCCGACGATTTAACCACCTGGCGGGTGATGGTTGTCGCTACTGATGGAAACTTTAAATTTGGTTCGGGCGAAACCACATTTATCACCACCCAACCCCTACTTTCCAACCCGATTTTACCCCAATTTTCCCGCCCAGGAGACAAAATTTTAGCCGGAGTTTCCGTTACTAACACCACCGGAAACAAAGGAATGATTGCCGTCAAAGCCGATGTCGAAGGCGGCGTTAAACTTTCCCCCGGAAACTCCAATACCCAAACGATTCAACGCCCACTCAAAGCTGGAACCCAAGCCTACTATTTCCCGGTATTAGTAGAAGAAGTGGGAACCTCTCAAGTGAAGTTTCAAACCGCGTTTAATGGGAAAACCGATGGCTTTGAAGTTCCGTTAGAAGTCAAACCTGTACTGGTTACAGAACAAGTAGTTGAAAGTGGAACCACAACCAATTCTCTCAATATTCCCATCAATGTGACTCGTGATACTCTGCGAGATACAGGCGGTTTAACAATCTCCCTAGCCAGTACATTAATTCCTCAAATCACCGCCCCCGCCAAACAAATCTTTAATCAAGATTTACCCTTCCTTGAACCTGCGGCGAGTCAATTGTTAATTGCGTCCAACTTACAACAGTTAAGCCAAAAATATGGTCAAAATTTTAGTGAATTAAACCTCAATCAACAAGCCGAAAACTCCCTAGAACAAATCTTCCAACTGCAACAAAACGACGGAGGACTCGCCCTTTACCCCGAACAAAAAACCTCCAATCCTCTCTTATCTGCTTACGCCGGAGAAGCCTTAGCCCAAGCCTCAAAAGTAGGATTTAAAGTTGATGAAAATAAACTCAATCAACTTGAATATTACCTTAAACAAGCCTTAGCTAACCCCGAAAAAAATGAATTATGTAGCGATGATTTAGTGTGTAAAAGTCGAGTTCGTTTAAATCTCTTGATGGCGTTAGCAGAAATGGGAGACCAACGCAACGATTTTATGTCCGATATTTACGGCTTGCGGGATGAATTTGATACGGTAACTCAAATTAAACTCGCCCGTTATTTATCCAACTTCCCCGAGTGGAATTCGGAATTTAACGAACTGGTGAATAAACTGCAAGAAATCGTTTATCAAACCGGACGAACCGCCACCGTTAATATTCCCCAACAATACGGCTGGATGAGTTCAGATATCACCGCCCAGTCGGAAGCATTGCGTTTATTTGTGAGTCAAAATAGTCAACCGGAAACGATAGATAAACTTGTCCAAAGTTTACTCAATCTTCGTCGCGAGGGAACCTGGGGAAGCACTTACAATAACGCTGAAGCCTTAACTGCATTAGCCGAATATGCAGCCATAGAACCCACTCCCGAAAACTTCCAAGTTCAAGTCAAATTGGGCGGTAAAAACTTGGGTTTAACCGAATTTAACGGCTTCAAAAATTCCAGTTTCAACCTCAATATTCCCATGTCGGAATTACCCCCAGGTAAGAATAATCTGATCATTCAAACCTCTGGAAACGGAAAACTGAATTATTGGATATCCTACGAATATCGCTTGGAAGGAAGCCAACCCGGACGGTTAAATGGGTTAAGAGTTGAACGCAAAGTTAAACGAGTTAATCAGAGTGAAGTGTTGCAAACAATGGGACTTTCTACAGCAGAAGACCCCCTAGAAGTTCAACCTGGAGAAGTGTTTGATATCGGCTTAGAAATTATCACCGACCATCCCGTTAACAATGTGATGATTACAGACCCACTTCCGGCTGGTTTTGAAGCCATTGATAACCGTTTTCAAACCAGTAATTCTGCCTTAAAAGCCCAAACTGATAGTTGGAATATTAGCTATCAAACTATTTACCGCGACCGCATTCTCGCCTATGCTGACTATCTCCAACCCGGAGTTTATCAACTGCATTATTTAGTTCGTTCCGTAACACCCGGTGAGTTTATCTGGCCTGGTGCAAAAGCCTATTTACAACAAGCCCCCGAAGAATTTGGACGCAGTGCATCTTCGAGTTTAGTTGTCTCCGAACAGTCCTAATTACACCCCAAAACCCGGTAACTTTTAATAAACCGGGTTGCCAAATTTGTTGAGAAAAGATAATCCGTAAAAATACGGTGATTCAAACCCTTGTATTTTCAACCTCTCCGTAAACATACGGATGCAGATCACACCTGAGACACCCATGCTGTCACATCCCCAGACTGACAACATTCACAAAAACTCAATTAACATATCACACAACATATCTAGCGATCGCGAGATTATAGAGATTGTTAACCTCGAAATTGCAGTTGAACCATGTTAACTGAAACCTCCACCTCCACTCTTAACCTCGAAGCCATCATCAAGCGAGTTCTCACCTTCCGTCAAATCACCCCCCTTGACTACCAACTCCTCAAATCTGCTATCCTATCGGAACAATCCTTTTCATACAGCACACAAGTTCATCTTGATCAATTGTTTGACAGTCTACAACGAGGGTCAATTTGGATCGCATCATAACTTTGCCGAGCCAGAAAAGACGTACAATAATAAGGGTATTTCGAGAAAAGGAACGCGAGTTAAATGGCGGTCATCGCAGTAATCGACTATGACATGGGAAATCTCCACTCCGCCTGTAAAGGTTTAGAAAAAGCAGGGGCTACCCCAAAAATTACGGATTCTCCTGCGGAAATTCAACAAGCCGATGCAGTGGTTTTACCAGGAGTCGGATCGTTTGACCCAGCCATGCAACATTTGACTTCGCGCCACCTTGTCGAACCCATTAAAAATGTGATTGCAGCGGGCGTTCCCTTCCTCGGCATCTGCCTCGGTTTGCAAATTTTGTTTGAAAAGTCCGAAGAAGGTAACGAAGCAGGAATCGGCATTTTTTCGGGAACTGTACGACGGTTTCAGTCTGAACCTGGACTGACAATTCCTCACATGGGATGGAATCAACTGCAATTGACTCAACCCCATCTTCCTTTGTGGAAAACCCTTGATCAAAACCCTTGGGTGTATTTCGTTCATTCCTATTATGTTGCCCCGACAAACCCTCAAATTACAGCCGCTACCATTACTCATGGAAGCCAAACTGTCACCGCAGCCGTTGCCCATCAAAACGTTATGGCGGTACAATTTCACCCTGAAAAATCCTCAACCGCAGGACTGCAAATGTTGAGTAATTTTGTGGAATTTGTCAACGATAAATCTGCTCAAAAATCCCCGCTTCGGGCAATTTCCCATAGTTAGTTTAACGGTTAATTGGTTTGTTGTTTTCCTATGAGTTTGAGAATTTACGGCAATCGTCCGCTAAAAACTTTGTCTGGACAACAAACTCGTCCAACTCCGGCGAGAGTGCGTGAAGCGGTATTTAATATTTGGCAAAATAGCATCACAGGCTGTCACTGGTTAGATTTGTGTGCAGGAAGTGGTTCAATGGGTGCTGAAGCCCTCTGTCGAGGGGCATCCCGAACCATTGCGATCGAACAGTCGGGGCCAGCTTGTCGAATTATCCGTCAAAATTGGCAACAGGTAGCTAGTCCTAATCAAACTTTTGAGGTGATTCGGGGTGATGTGTCGGGAAGACTGAAATCCTTAGCTGGACAGCAATTTCATCGAATTTACTTTGATCCCCCCTATGCCAGTGATTTGTATCAACCTGTAATAGAAGCGATCGCCAATTATCAATTACTCACTTCTGATGGTGAATTAGCCGTCGAACATGATCCGAAACGATGGACTGTTCAACCCTTTTCTGGATTACAAATCTGTCGGGAGAAAGTTTATGGAAATACAGCCTTGACTTTTTATTGTATTTCAGAGGTTTGAAAACCCGATCCAAGCAATACTAGCAGGGACAAAGGAATGATCATCTTTATTCTCACTTCTGTGTCCCCACCTATTTTTTTAACCGTTTAACTGATTGCCTCGGCGATATTGCTGATAAGCCGCAAAGAACAATCCGGCTAAGGTTACAGTCACTAGACCGAGGACAATGCCAGAAAGTAAAGGTTCTACCACGTTAATTCTCCTTGATATGATGGAAAGATCTCAATCCTATTAATATCGCATATTCGTTCAGGGTGGCAATCACTCAATTGCTAAATGGAATTTTGATTAATCTCCATGAGTTTACAAAACTTGACAAAAATACTCAATTATTCTCTCCAGCCCGATTCCTTTGGGGTTAGTCATTCTAGATTTATGAAGATAACTTGCTCTGACCGCCTGAAAGCATTAAGCTAGTGAATAAGTAAAGTTTTTTGTAGATATTTCTCAAATAGATAAGGACGCTTTGAATAACCAGCTTACTAGCACTGAAATCGATGTCCTACTCAGACGGGTTTCCCTCTTCGCCGTCGGGATCATGCTGCTGATATTGCTGTGGGTGGTGGGACAGAACTGGCTTCAGGTTTCAGATCCCTATATCGAGCAAGTCTTATCTCTCAATGGAGATCCCGTTAAAGGTCATGCCATCTTTGAAATGAACTGTGCAGGCTGTCATTTTCAAAACGTCAGTCATCAAGTCGGGCCAAGTCTGTTAGACGTTTCTCAACGGAAATCACCCGTCGGCATTATTCATCAGGTGACTAGCGGTCAAACCCCTCCTATGCCTCAATTTCAGCCTACTCCTCAAGAAATGGCTGATCTCCTGAGTTATCTTCAGAAGCTGTAAGGGAAAATTGAATTTGAGTAATTAATTTACACAAGTTTCATTTCTTGTGCTATAGTATTAAAGGTCAAGAAATTGACAAAATATGCTGGCGTAGCACAATGGTAGTGCATCCGACTTGTAATCGGAAGGTTGTGGGTTCAAATCCGACCGCCAGCTTTGATTAGAGGCACTTTCAGACAATACACAATACCCCTTTGACGCGAATTTGGAGCGAATTTGGAGCGAAACAGATATTCGCTCCATTTGGATTAGCTATCTATTGAAACAAGGATAGAATAACAGATTTTTATTACAAAGCTAGAAATTAAGTGGAACAGTGGAACGGTAACTCTGTATCCCTTACTATGTAAGGATTAGGGTATGTTCCATATACTGTTCCCTATAGTTATTTGATGTTCCACTGGAACGCTTGCTAGTAGAGGAGGTAAACCACAGTATGAGTAAGCAAAGGTACTACTTTCATGGAGACAAAAGAGGAACTGAGTATTATTGCTGTCGCTGTGACGCTTTTGTTGACTCCCGTCATGATCATCTTTTTGACTGGGAGTATTTTAAGCATTGTAGAAAGGCTGATAAGAAGCTCTTAAAAGCTTTTAGTTATAAATGGTTTAGACCTTCACAGGCTCCAAGCTGGTATGACTAGCCCACAAAAAAAAACACCTCTCTAACAGAAGGGTGCTGACTAATGATGCTTAACTTTGCTCTACTGATTTACTTTACTGGCACGGGCTGACTAACTGATTGCTTTGGCTCATCCTCAATGAAAGTAATCGGTAGTTCTTGGATGAGTCTGTACTTGGGATGTAGACACCTGTTAACAGATAGTGTTGACACTGTAGACACCTATTGTATACACTGTAGACAAGTAGTGTAGACAGGTGTATACATGGCAAGTGAACTGATAAGCTTTAGACTCTCAAACAGTGAACTGGACTGGCTTAAAGACAATTGTGAGGATGGAGAATCTCTCAACCTTACAGCCAAGAGACTGCTACTGTCCCTCAACTCCGGTGTTAACAGTAGTGTAGACAGTGTAGACAAGGGAGTAGACAGTGTAGACACTCCCAACATAAGAGAGGAACTGGAACAGCTACAATTCAATCTGGATGAACGTTTAGCGGAAATTGAGGAACGCCTAAAAAAGCTGAAAGCCTGAGTAATGAGGTAGAAACACTCAGGCAGATGGTTGACGGTGGTGTAGACAGGTGTAGACAGCTAGAGAACTGGTTGGTTGAAACACTCCCCAAGCTGAAATTAGAAAGAGGGTACACGTCCAACTCAGCAGGCCGACTAATCAAGTCAATTGAACGGTTGGCTGATAGCTCTGGTTAACCCAAAAGTAAAACCGCCCCAATCCAATAGGGCGGTCGAACACTCAAAACAGTCTATGCTATTGATTCTTGAGTCTAGCCGAATCGACTAACAACTCTTTGACTTTAGCAGAGGCGATCGTAATTATTCCTCTGGCTTGGCTTGTTTCTGACGTTTCTTGAGCATAGACTTGTATACTTCCACTTTATTTAGGTTCTCAACTTCCCTGTAAATCCCTTCTCTAATCCAGGCAGCACACATACCGGATTGCGTTCTACCAGTCTCCTCTAGTATGAGTTTTAATATTTCGTCCAGATCGTCTGGTATGATGACTGTTACAGATGCCATAAAAGCTTATATCCTAAGTGTCTGTTGACAGGATATCATTAGTTATGTATCATCTGAAATAGTAAAAACCGAATGAGCGTTTAGGGCGGTGCGCCAACACCTTATCCCTAAACTCCCTCAACGACTGACGTACACTCAGGATGAGGTAAGTATGACATTAGCAGAATTAAAGGCTCAAGCTCAAGTGCTTGGGCTAACTAAAGATTTCATCTCCCAACATGGAGACTTGCGTAAAAAAGCGACTTGGCAAGCAGCCGTCAACGCTTATGAGTCCGAGTTATTGGAAGAACAGGAAACTGAGGAAACCGTCTCAGACGACCTGTTTGAACCTCTGGAGCAACCGGAAGTTATCAACATCACCCCAGAGTCTCACCCGGAAACTTGGGAACTGTTACAACCGCCAATCGAACCCGGCAAGCTTATCAACAAGTCTGTTGACGGTGACTACTGGGTAGTGATTGGTGATTGGGTCAAACTGGATGAAGCCCACACTTGCCAAGTGACTCATGTTCTGACCGAGAATAATGTTGAGGTTCAGATGGAAACCGGGGAAGTTCTCAACGTTACCCCTAACCGACTCCGACACCTGACAGAATCCGAACTAGATGAAGTGGACGCACCAGAAATCTCTGACAACCTGTTTGAGCCATTGGCAGAACCGGAGATAGTTAACATCACTCCCGAATCTCACCCCGAAACTTGGGAGATGTTGCAACCGCCCAACTACCAGGTGATCAGTGAAGCTACTCCCATGACCGCTCACATCTTCACCCCTAAACATTTCATTCAGGTAGAGAAATCAGAAGAAAGCCCGCATAAACGCACGCCCCCAAAGCTTCCATTGCAGGATTTTTTCGCTGCATTATTTTCGCCACCGAAAGTCTGTCAAACCAGTCAATAAGCCTTAACCGAACACCCAGGTTTGGACTGAGATTTCTCATCAATCTGCTAATACTGGGATTGTTCTGCGCTGGTTATATTGCGGGTATTGCCTTCACACCCGTAGAAATTCAGATACTTAGATTGGAATTTTCGGAGCGAAAATGAACGAACAGCAATTAGTTGAACAACTGTTGACTCAACCCTCAGATTTCTTGTGTGAAGTTTTCTTCTCAATCGTAGAGGAAACAGTCTCTCAAGACCCGTTAGTGCAGGCTATCCAGAAGCTAGACCCTAACGCACAGATTCGGATTATTTCAGCAATCAACAACAGTTTCTAACTGTTAAATCAGTGGGATTGGGCGGTTTTGTGGGTAGGTGTAACCCTCATCATGTCAAATTATCAAGGTAAAAAAACAATGGGATTATTGAACGCATTAGGATTTGTAGGAGAGTCGAAGCTAGCTCCCGTGGACGGCTCACACAGTTTGGATCATGACCGGATTCATGGAGCCAGTAACGCTCAAGCAATCACACCGGACAACGTGCCAGATGAAGCTTGGGACACCATCCGACCGTTCCCAGTTTGGGCAGGACAACACTTGATGTCTGAGGAAGAATCGGGAGCAATTGTTGAGCATTGCAAGGAGTTTAAAAACAACGTCAAGGCAACGGAAAAGGCACTTGATGAAATGATTGATACCCTTGATAAGCCAGCCGCTTCTATTAATCAGAAAAAGCAAAAATACATCCGAGCTGAGGGACGTTTTGAACGTCGGACAGTCGGCTACAAACACACCACCGGGAAGTATTTGCAAGGACAACGTCCCAGTTACGCCAAGCTCGGAACTGACTACAAAAACGCCGAACTTGCTGCTGATAATGCTATTGCAGCTTTAGCGGCTAGCCTGTAATTTTAATTAGTAAAAGAGGGGTTTGTAGCCCCTCTTGACCCTTACATTAAGTCAAGACAATGATACCAACATTCAGACTTTTTGGATTCTTCTCAATCGGCGTAGCAATCTCAGCAACTTTCAGCCATGCTGCTACACTTTCCTCAGACTTCCTCCCCATTGGAGTGATGTTTATTAGTATTGTTGCCATCTTTTCACTCGCAATCGGACTGGGTGCTTACTTCCTTAGAGAGCGTCTGGGACTGGAGCTGTACTTGGTCTATTTATTCATTGCAACCTGTGTTGCTGCATTAGTTTTGGGAGGTGGTTTGTTATGGTATTAAGCCTTGAGAGAACCTCAAAACTCGCACATTTATCTCATACTCTGCTCACCATTGTAGGAAGCGGTGCAGTTGTTTGTTCAATCATAGGATTGACCATTCCAACAATGCACAGAGATAAAGACAATATCTGGCACGTAATGAAGAACTGGGGAGCCATCGGATTGATTGCCTCTAGCGGCTTAACAATGGTCTGGACTTCTAAGCAATTGGAATGGGTAAACCCAGAGGTTAACGCCATAGAAAAAGCACAAATAGCACAAGGTAAACACTCAATTGCCTCATGGTTATTTCAGGCAAATAAACTCAATTCAGACATTGCTCAAAGTTTAATTACTGATAACTCACCCGTACAGCAACGCCAACAAGCGGAAATACTAGAAGCCGCTTTTCAAGAGGGTTTACAGCGTGGCTACGATGAAGCCATACAAAGTTTACCGGAAACGGAAACGACAATTTCCCATGATGGGGAAACGGGAAACACGATGGAAGTTAGCAACATCAGTCCCGAGTTAATTGAAATGGTTCAAATTGAGATACTTGACGGGAAACCTGAGAGTAAAATCGTCA
>JGI12048J13642_11180849_pt1 | contig 17380 bp, 12 predicted proteins | sample ElkSlonscriptome_16_FD_13642 | JGI IMG/M metagenome (IMG submission 13642)
GTGATTATTGGTCGTCTAAGGGGGGCTGTAAACCAACGGGCCTGGCTTGCAGTGATCGGCTGGTGATCGCTGACCCATCTTGCTTTGGGGTGCTTAGTATTTTTGATGTTGTAAACAAAACAATATTTGTTAAAGATTCCGGATAACAAATACATTCAGGTTTGCTTGTGAGAGGATGTGAGCCGCAATATCACTGCGTTGGCCACCTTCTTCCGTGAGGTAGTAAATTTTGGCTTTATCCAGGTTGGGGAGTTCTTGTCTTAGTTTGTTTAATTCAATATGCATACAGGTTGGTATGGGAGCATATTCGAATTCTCCTTCTGATCGAATATCCAGCAAAACGGTAGTGTGTGGGTTCGCTTCCCGTGCAGCGTTAAACTCGCTCTCCCTGGCTAGCTTAACCAGTGGATCATGCAACAGACTTTGAAAGGAAACTTTATCAAGGCGAGCCAGCACACCTTCTTCATTCATTACCACTGACGCCGAGCGCACAGTATCAGAAACCAGCGCTTCCTCGCCGAAATATGAGCCCTTGCTCAAGCGAATTGGTTTGTCTTCCTGACCACCAATGACTACCCGGGCACTGCCGCTGATTAACAGATAGAAATAGTCTCCTTCATCGCCCTCATTAATAATGACCTGATCTTCTTTTACATCGACCCGTTCGAATTTTTCGAAAATCTTATCGATGTTTGAAGGCGGTAAGTTAAAGAAGAGAGGGAACTCTAATAAACTAGCGATCCAATCAAAGTGTTCGGGGTCAAATTGTCCATATTCTTCAGTGCTGGGTACTTCGGCCACTTTATTGCTGGCATTGGCGTCAGTTTCTTCCTTTTCCTTCTTCTGTTCCGCTTCCGACCAGCCCAGCGAGCGATCCAGAAATTTAGTGTCAACCAATAGCATGTAGCCAGCATCCAGTGACTTAACGGTGACTCCTTTAGGAATACTGCTATTGATTGGATTGAGACAGCGAGGACTGCCAGATTGCAGGGTTTCGCTGCTTAAAAGTCCTTTCTTTGCTTTGATTTTGCCCTTTAACAGGTAGTAGGTGAAAGGCAGATCGTGATCTTTCTCAAACAGGGTTTCGCCGCCATCAAAGGTCATGACCTGGCTGCGCTTAATGACCTGATTGAGGTATTTTTCAGACAGCTGAGACAGTGGTGAGTATTTCACCATTAATGCATCGGTAATATTCAAGTCTTTGTGCAATGACATAGGTTATCGAACTCTTTTGCTAATAAATGCTGCTGTTATAAACATAGCACTAAAAAGACAATTGTTGAGACAAAATGTTGTCTGCATCTGTAAACGGGAAATAGCCTTCCGGTTTTTAGTTTTGTCGCGGTGAGTGCGTTATCTTGCTGAAAAGTAAAATTATAATTTGTATGCGTACGCCTTTTCTAAGGCAGCCATATACTAAACCGCCCACCGTTGTCGGGGCCTTCATTGCTGAGATAAATGTTGCCTTGGTGTTCTCCCTGGGTGTGTAATTGCGCAATGCGTTGGCTGAAATATAAGCCGAGATTCGTGCTACCGGTTTGGAAGTCGCTTTCACCAGCAATCAATTCCGGTTGATCCAACATATGAGCAGGAAAACCTTCGCCATCGTCTTCCACCGTTATCTCTATGCCCCCTTGGTGGGCTCTGGATTTAAGACATATTGACTGATGGCAATAGCGGATCGCGTTGGTGATTACATTGTTGATCACTCCGCTGATCAGGTCCCGGTCAAAGTAGCCCGTCAGCTCATGATCGCACTGAATTTCACAATTGACCCGCCGGCCCTTGAAAAGTGGCGTGTAGCGCGCTAGTTGCTCAGTCAGAAAGTCGGCGACAAAGTGTTCGTCTATATTAGCCCGCAGCATGTTTTCGTTAAGCTTGTACAAACTCAGTAAAGTGACCAGGTCATTGTTGACCCTGGCGGCTTCGTACTGCAGCGTTGCCATGCGGTTGGTGAAGGGTGACGCCTGATCATAGGACTCGCTCTCCTGCATTAGCTGATTCATTTCATCCAGCGAATGCAGCAACATGCTGAGAGAGTTTTTCATATCATGAACACTGGATGCGATAATCAGGCTGAAATCAAGCTGTTTTTCATCTTTCATTGTTGCGCCTGCCTCCTTGCTGGATAGAGTTTTTGATAGCGTTCGAGCAGGTGACGATAGCGTTTGTACTGGCGGTGATTAGAAGACAGGTGAGATAAGCGTTGGAAACAGGTTTTGAGCGCTTGGTTCAGTTCTGGCTGCTGCAGTAGCATGGCGTCGTTACCTTTAACCACCGACTGTAGCAGGTTAAGATTCAAACCCACGTGCTGCGGAGTAATGGCTAAAGCCTCGCCGAAAATGGCCAGCGCTTCTGAGAGTGCGCCTTGTTCGTAATGGTCAATACCGCGACGGTTAAGTTCTCTGGCTTTAATTCGCTGTTTCAAAGTGACCGGCTCATCCCTGAGTTCATCGATTCGGTGTAACACTGAACTGTTCTTGGTGTTGGCATCGGCCAGTTTGCCCAAGAGGTCCGAGGCGTTTTCTTGTTGCCCATTGGCATAGTAGGTTTCGGCCATCTCCAACGCTAACTCGGCGTTGGGTTGCTCAATGTCGGCGAAGTATTGTTCGGCCTTTTTCAGTGCTTTTTCTGCTTCTTTTGTTTTTTCCTGGCCTACCAGGATTCTGGCTTCTACCATGTGCGACATGGCTTGCACATCAGCATCGGCTTTGTATTTGCGGCGCACTTTATCGGCTGCTCTGATCGCTTCATCGGCTAATTTTCGGCCCTCTCTGCTGCGGTCAGCTTCCGCCAGGCTGGACAAACAGCGGGCATGATCCAAGTAGATTTCGGGTGCCTCCTGACAAGAGTTTTCACTGAGTTTGGTGCTTGATCGATAGGCTTTTGAGGCAGTTTCCAGGTCATAATTAGCCATGCTGACGGCGGCCAGGTGCCGCTGTCGGGACAGCGCACGGGGCGAGATACTAACGGCTTCTTCCAAAGTTTCCTGTGCTTTCTGAGCCTGGCCGAGTTTTTGTTGGGTTTCGGCGAGCAAGTCATAGGCTTCCATTAGTTCGGGCCGATCGCTGACTAAATCTGATAGTGTGCTCTTGGCCTCCTCATACTTTCCTTCACGGAGTTGTACTCGGCCCTTGCCCAGTCGAGCCCAGTCGAGGGGGCGATTGGCGATGACATCATCATAAATTTTTTGTGCGCTTTGAAAATCGCCGCTCATAAAGAATAAATTGGCCAGGGTGCGAATTACCCAGCCTTGATAGGGGCTCTTTTTTAGCAGGTGACGCTGGCAATGGGTGATGGCTTTGGCGTAGTCTTGTTCGTCGAGGGCTCGATTAACATCTTTGACCGCTTCTTTTTGTTGAACTAATAAGTCGAGCCGGTTTTGCAGGATCGCTTGGGTAACCGGTTTGGTGATGTAGGCGTCGGGCTGAAACTCCAGCGCACCGTAGACCATGTCTTTGGCTGCCTCAGCACTAACAATGACGAAGGTATCTGTGTTTTTCAATAGCTTACGGTGTCTTAGCTCTTCCAGGACTTGTTGGCCATTTTTGTCAGCGCCCAAATTGTAGTCGCACAGCACCACGTCGTAGTGCTTTTTGATGCACAGGTCCACTGCAGCCACTCCATTGCGGGCGGAGTCGATTTCAGTAACACCCAGACCTTTCAGCATCTGCCGAACCGAGAAAATAAAATTGTCGAAATCGTCGACAATCAGAAATTTCTTCTTTTGATACACATTGAAAAGCATTTTTTGCTGCTGCCTTTACTCCGACTATCTCTTAAGTGTAATCGGTTTTGAGCGAGTTGCTTGTTTTGTCTCGTAATTGCTAACCCTCATCCCGGTTGCCAGCTATTCGCTATTATTGAAATCTTTAACTAAATTGTATAATTAGTTAATCTAACAAGGCTTTATACCGTTCACCAGAATCAGGCTTTCTGATCACCATGGAAATCATATTAAAAGTCGTCCAATGTCCGCCGGAAAGTGATATGGCCGGACTTACGATTAAAATAGACGAATCGGGTGCTTCCATAGGCCGAGCTGCCACCAATACGCTGGCTTTACCCGATCCCAATCGATACGTGTCGTCACTGCATGCCAAAATTCAGTTCAGCGGTGAGCAATTCGAAATTATTGATCAAAGCACCAATGGCACTTTTTTGAATAATTTGAGCCAGGCATTGATAAAGGGTCAACCTCAGGTGATTGCTGACCAGGATCAGATCCTGATGGGCCCCTTTGTGCTGGAAGTGGAGGTGGTCGGAGTTCGGGCGGCCAAGATGGAAGAAGACCCCACTTCTATAACTAACAGCTTAGATGATACTACTTCTCTCACCATTCCTCCGAATGATCCGGGAATGGAGATTGATGACCTTGATCGATGGCTGGAACCCGATGCGCCAGAACCTGAGTCACTGCCCAGGCTTCAGCCCGCAGGACAAACGGGAGATGATTCGCTTGTCGCTCAACCGGACAAAGAGCTTGATCCTCTGGCTGCACTGGGTAGGGGGCAGAATACCGGGGGTGGTGGCCCCGGTTTAAATGATGGCTTGAATGATGGTCTGAATAATGGCCTTGATGAAGGTAACTGGGGAGCAGCAGCGGATAATAAATTACCCATTCTGGAGGAATCGGGAAGTCCCGATGGCATGATTCCCAACGATTGGGACCGCTCCATGGTGCTGTCGCCCGAAAAAAATGCAGATCCGAATGATGCTTCTAAGAGTGTTAGCGAGCTGTTAGCTGATAGCATGGAGCCACCTGGTGGGCTCGGAGCATTGGCGGCCGGATCGGCTGCAGATGCCGCAGCCGGGTTGAATAATCCAGGCGCAGGTGCTGGATCAGGCGAAGGCGGTGCTGATTCCTTATTAGATTTGGTTAATACGCCGTCAGAGCAACTGAAGCAGGCTGCGGAGTCAGCCCCGCTGAATAATCATCCCGGCGACCCGCTGGGTAGTTTAGGCTCAGGTGCTGAATCGGCCGAGCAGCCTGCTGGCAAAGCAACAGAAGCGTTTGAGGACCCTTTTGCCGATTTACTGAGTGATGCTGATCCGGTGGACCCGGCTGGTAACAAAGAAAAGGAGCCATTTTTCCTCGATGACACCGGTATTAGCCAGCCGACGCAGGAACCGCCACAGCCTGTTAATCCCCATCTGCCGATCGACCCATCTGACTCTCAAGTGAATCGGGAGCTGTCGAATTGGTTAGACTTGCCAGAGCCGGAACCGATGCCGCCAATGCGGGACGAAGCCGGTGCTGATAAGGGGGTACAACCGGTTCCTCCGCGTCCGCAACAGCAAAGCACGCCAGAGCAGCCGCAAGCGTTTGACCCATCGCAATCCCCACCACTCGATCAGCACGCTGATGCAGGCTCCTTACTGGACTCTCATGATCCCGCTGCACTGGATGCCGAAGGAAAGATTGTGACCAGGCAATCAGGAGAGGATGTTCTCCACAGGTCAACCAATGGACCAACCACTGACCAGTTCAATGATCTGCTGGCAGCTGGTGCCTCTCCTTCAACTCCACCGCGGGAAGGGGCATCGCAGGCCGATAGTTCAATGATAAGGCCAGTGGCCAAGCGGCGGGCAACAGGCCCTTTGCAAATTCCACCGGCGGATCCAGCTGCGGACTCACTCATCGATGTCAGAAGTAATAGAAAGCCGCCTGTCGTGCCACCACACAATCCGGCAGCAGCTACTTCAACTTCCGCCAATCGGGCCTCACCCGATTCACGTCCCCCGGTAAACCATTCGGGTATGTCGCCCAATTCCCGCCCCTCCAATGTTGGCTCACGTCCAGCAAGTCCAGCCGCAACAGGCAATGACTACACCATGGTAAGAAAATTTGCAGAGTCCATGGGGATGGCAGGACTGAGTGACCAACAATTAGCCGAATTAATGCCGCTGATTGCAAATTTCGTCGTCATGACAGTGGATGGACTGATGGGCGCGTTGCGGGCCAGGCAAACCATTAAAAACGAATTCCGTATGAATCTGACGATGATTCAGGCGGTGGAAAATAACCCGTTGAAATTTTCGTTATCCACAGAGGATGCGATTGAAAACCTTTTTGTGAAGCGAAGAAAAGCTTACTTGTCGGCTACCGAAGCGGCGGGGGAAGCATTCGCCGATATAGCTGACCACCAGTTAGCGCTGTTCAATGGTATTCGGGCGGCTTACGATGAATTGATGATTCAGTTTGATCCGGAGCGCCTTGAGAAACGTTTTGAGCGCCAACGGGGTAAGGCACTGTTCGGCAGGTCAGGAAAGAAATGGGAGGCATACCAGGATTTTATTGAAGAACTCAATGAAGATCAGGAACGAACCTTTAAACACCTGTTTGGTGAGGTATTTGCCGAACAATATGAAAGAAGTTTTGAAGAGTTAAAGGCTAAGCGCAGGAAATAGCGCATGTTTGTTAGATAACCTCATTTTTCTGATGAGCCCCAGTATGGTCCCGGTATGGCCTTACCCTGTGTCTTGGAAGATGGGAGCAGCAGGTTATAACAGACAATACATGCTTTCTAATCTACCTTTAGACATTTATTTTGAGTGGTTTCTTCTCCGCCCCGGTTCCAAAAATAGCGACACAAAGTCAGATTGCTAGCTACAGTGAATGAGCTGATATAGCGACGCACTGCATATAGCGTCATCTGGCATCGGTTCAGGGCGGGAAGGTTGTTTTGAAGTATTGAGGAGGAATTTACTGGCATGAAATGCCTGACTTTACCCATGCGTTGTTGCTTGATCGTTTTACTGGCCCTGTTTATCAGTGGCTGTGGTTCAAAATCCTTGTTTGAATGTGAAGAACCCACTTTCGCCTTGGATATTGTAGTAGCCGGTGATATTAATCCTGCTGAAGATGGCAGGGCCTCACCCATTATCCTCAATGTTTTTGGCTTAGAGGGAGAGCGTCAGTTTGAGCAGGAAGAATTTATTTCATTGTATCAGGACCCGGATGGAGTGCTGGGGCGGGATTTGTTGTCGGTGGAGAAGCTGCGTGAACTAACCCCAGGTGAGTTACGGACTGAACAATTTGTTTTCGATCAGCGGACCCGATTTGTTGGTATCATGGCTGAGTTTATTCGCTATGATGACGCCGATACTAAGTTGGTTATTCCCAGACAAGAGTGTAACGGCAAGGGCACCCTTTTTGTTGATCGCCTCAGTATGCGTTTCGAGTGATGGCAAGCGCTTTGCCAAGGCTGTATGCACTTAAAGCATCAGTTTGGCCTCTTATCTGTAATTGCCTGGCGTATCCGTCGTTGCTTTGCTTAAGCGTATGCGCTTTGAACTATAATCCGGGGAAATTGAATGTCATTTGAAAACCGGGTCGTTTGGACCGAAGGAATGTTCCTTAGGCCTCAGCATTTTCAGCAACAGGATCGCTATCATGAAAGCCTGATTGAGGCTAGGACCCGACCATTGCGTGCTTACTTCTGGGGGTTCCATGAACTAGAAATCGACAGTGCATTGCTTAAACTGGGCAAACTGGCTGTGAATCGTTGTCGCTGCATTTTTCCCGATGGCAGTCCCGTTAATATTCCTGAGTATGAGGTTAAGCTGGAGATTCTTGAGGTTGAGAAAGGTCTGGCTATGCAAGTGGTGCATTTGGCATTGCCAGTAAAGCGGCAGGGTGCTCCCGACACTCAACTGGAAGACGATGCTCAGGCTTTGGTTCGCTTTGGTGCTCAGGAAGTGGATACTTTTGACTCTACCTCGAGCCAAAATGATCCGGCCAAAGTGCAAGTTGGTATTCACAATTTGCGTTTGCTGCTGGATCAGGATGATCGTAGCGGCTACACAACCCTGCCAGTGGCGCGTATCAAAGAAGCCCGTGATGACGGAGAAATCGTTCTCGATCCATCTTTTGTCCAGCCTTTATTGGATGTGAACAGCCACCCCAAAGTGGGAAAAGTGTTGGAAGAAATAGCGGGTAGTCTGAACTTGAGGGCGGAAGCCTTGGCGGGGAGAATCCGTGACAGCGGCCGCCAGGGCACGTCCGAGATTGCGGATTATCTGATGTTGCAAATGGCCAATCGGGTAGAGCCTTGGTTGCTGCATTTAGCTACTGTGAAGCCACTGCATCCAATGGAACTATACGGAGAATTGCTCCAATTAACCGGTGAATTAGCCACTTTTTCCAGTTCGCAAAAGCGACCACCAGAGTTACCTTTGTATCAGCACGATGAACTGGAGCGCTGTATTCATCCCTTGAATCAACTATTGAACCAGTACCTGAGCACGGTGAGTGAAACTTCCGCGGTATCGCTGGAATTAGTTGAGCGTAAATACGGTATCCATGTTTCACCGATCACCGACCGCACGCTAATCAAGAAAGCGTCCTTTGTGTTGGCAGTGAAAGCTCATCTGAAGCCTGATCAGATACGAGCCAGATTTCCCGGTCAGGTGAAAATTGCTCCGGTGGAAAAAATCCGCGATCTTGTCAATGCCCAGTTACCCGGTATTGGTCTGCTAGTTTTGCCGGTGGCTCCACGTCAAATTCCTTATCATTCCGGTTACACTTATTTTCAGTTGGATAGTAATAGTGACTTCTGGCCGCAATTAAAGAAATCCAGCGGTTTTGCGCTTCATGTGGGTGCGGATTTTCCGGGCATGGAACTGGAGTTTTGGGCTATCCGTGAATAGTGCTTTTGTTTGCCTTAAATATTGCTGCTGAGCGAATGACATCGAAACGTCAACGAGTATTCCTATGATAGATGATTCTGATAAAACTTTTTTTGGTGGTAGTTCGCGAGGTCCTAATGAACGCACGGTGGTGGTCCCTACGCCAGGACGTCGACCTCCCGCTACCCAAGTACCGCCAACGCCTGCTACTGCGGCAAAACCCGGTGTGCAATTGCCGGGCTTTCAATCCACTGCGGTGGAACTGCAATATGGTCTCAATCCCTTAGTGGCCAGTGCATCAGAATTGATTGCCCTGCTCGGAGAGTTGCGGCATACCGTGCGGGTGCAGAATCCCAATCAACTGCGTACTCAGGTGGTGAGTGCGATTAAACAATTTGAAAATACCGCTAATGTGAAAGGGGTGCCAGCGGATGTCATCCTCTCCGCACGCTATGTGCTGTGTTCGGCCATCGATGAGGCAGTATTAAATACACCTTGGGGAGCTGAGGTCGGTTGGTCAAGGGCCTCGTTGCTGAGTACCTTTCATAACGAAACTTTTGGTGGTGAAAAAGTGTTCATGATTCTTGAGCGTTTACAAGCCGCCCCTGCTAAGTACATTGATTTAATCGAATTGGTTTACGTGTGTCTCAGTCTTGGCTTTGAAGGCAAGTATAAACTTGATGCCCGTGGTCGGGATCAGTTGGAAATCATACGTGACAACCTCAGTCGTATCATCGGCACTCATCGTGGCGATTTTGACCGGGACTTATCCCCACGCTGGCGCGGAGCCAGTCAATCCGTCAAACGGATTATGGAATATGTGCCTATGTGGGTCATTGTTGCCGTCGTTGTCGCTTTGCTTTTAGTCAGTTATAGCGGCTATCGGTTTTGGTTAGAGTCTGTCACCGACCCACAGGAAGAGACGTTGCTGGAATTGGTTGAGCGTTATCAACTCTGACCTCTACCCCCTGAGTCTTAACCCAGACAACAGCTTTGATCTTTTACTATTATTTTCTGCTCACTTTATTTTATTTTACTCTGCTAAGCTTTTTTACCCGTGACATCGCTAACCTGATAATGGCTGGCTTTTTATTGTGAACAACCGTCGTGATAACTACTTTCACCCGGTAACTGTAACACCGGCAACTATTGCCAATACTAATAACGATTATTAGCCGGCGGTTAATGTCCGGGCCGACCATTCTGGTCAACATTCAGATAGCTGACTGAGGGTTTTATGGCACGTTTTTTCAGGTGGTTAATTCACCCCCTTTTTCTTACTTTGGTTGGGCTGGTTGCGATAGCGCTAATCGTTTGGTTTGGTGCGGATTATGTGAAATTCGGTGAGCCAGCCAAGGCGTTGACGAGCCCGGCCAGGCTCATCGTCATATTGAGCATCTGGTTTATCGCGCTGGTTATCTTTGTGATCAAACTACTGCTCCAGCGCAAACAAAATGATTCTATGGTGAAGGCGATTCAGGAGGAGCCTGGTCCCAGCGCAGTAGATGAAGAAAATCAAGTGGTGACCAAGCGCTTTAAAGAAGCCATGGAGTTACTTAAAACGGCACGCTTCGATGGTAAACAAGGACGGCGCTCTGTCTATCAACTTCCCTGGTATATCATAATCGGCCCGCCGGGTGCAGGTAAAACCACGGCTTTAGTCAATTCCGGTCTGCATTTCCCATTGAAGGAGAAGCTGGGTGTTCAACAAATTGGTGGTATTGGTGGAACCCGCAACTGTGATTGGTGGTTTACCGACGAAGCCGTGATCATCGATACCGCTGGCCGTTATACCACCCAGGACAGTGATAGCATTCAAGACAAAGAAGGCTGGCAGAATTTTCTTAAGCTGCTGAAGCAGCATCGACCCCGACGGCCTGTAAATGGCATTGTTCTGGCTATTAGTTTGCAGGACTTATTGGCTTCCAGTGAAGCTGAACGTCAGCAACATGCAGACAAAATCCGTACCCGGATTCAAGAATTGTGCGATCAGTTCAAAGTGAAGTTTCCAGTCTATCTGCTGTTTACCAAGACTGATCTTATTTCCGGCTTCAACGAATTTTTCGAGGACCTGGGCACCTCAGACCGGGAGCAGGTTTGGGGCATTACTTTCCCATTTTCAGAACAACAAACCACCGCACAAGCGGCTGACTACTTCATACCCGAATTCGATGCTTTGGTCAGACGTTTGAATGACCGGGTGCTGTGGCGTTCCCATCGGGAGCGTGATCAGCAGCGTCGGAGTCGTATTATTGGATTTCCCGGACAAGTGGAAAATCTGCGCGATATTCTCGATGGCTTTATTAAAGGGGTTTTCGTCACCAGTCGCTTTGAAGCCAACACCCTGTTAAGAGGTGTCTACTTTACCAGTGGCACCCAGGAGGGTCGTCCCATTGATCGTATTCTGGCCGGTCTTTCTTCCAACTACGGTATCAATTATGACGTGGCTTCCGTGCCTCCAGGCTCTGGTAAGAGCTTTTTTATTCACCACCTGCTGAAGTCAGTCGTGTTCCCAGAAGCTGAACTTGCTAGTGTCAATAAAAAATACGAGTCACGGGTCAAATGGAGTCGGCGCGCTGCTTTTATCGTCATGGGTTTGATTTTTGCGGGCGCAGTTTCAGCGTGGACCGCCAGCCTGTTTAATTCCAAAGCGCTGATGGCGGATGTGCAAACCGCCATTGATACTCACAAAGCTCAGGTGGCAGCCCACCCAAAACCGGAAACCTTTGAACAGGTACTGGCCATACTCAATCCACTGCAAGAGGCCAGAAGCCTCTATAACGAAGAAGAACATCCTTGGTTATCCAGCCTGGGATTGTACGACGCTGGGGTGGTGAACAAAACTGATCGGGCCTATGACTACGCCCTGAGGTATTTCTTTAAACCATTTATTCAGCATCAGATCGAGACCGAGCTATCCGAAAACAACGACAATGATGCTGTATATGATGCCACCCGGACCTACTTAATGTTGGGCGATGACCAGGTACGCAAAAACAAAGATATTGTGAGTTGGTACGCCGATTACTGGGCTGAGCAGTATCCGGGGCAGGCATCCGAGCAAGGTCAGTTAAAGTCGTACCTTAACCACATCCTCGACGAGCGCTACACCGATATTAGTCTCGATACCAAATTGTTAGAGCAAACCCGTAAGAAATTGAGAACGATTCCAATCGAGAAGCGGATATATAAGCAGATTAAAAGACAGCCTGAGTATGCCGGAAACCTGGATTTGATGAATAATTTAGGGGTTGATATGCAAGATTTGTTTGCCGTCAACAGCAGTGGCCGCCGGGATATGTTGATTCCTGTGTTGTTTACCCGTGCAGGCTATCAATCCCTGGATCTGTCACCCGACTCCGATATCGTGCGCAAGTATTCCAGCGAGCAGTGGATACTGGGCGATAGTCGACAAGAAGACTTTTCTGACAAAGACGTTGAAAAAATTGTTGAGAAAATCAAAGCACTTTATTTCTCCGATTACATCGAAGTGTGGTCTAAGGCATTGGCAGCACCGGCGGTTAAACATGACAAATCAATGTCCGCTGTGCGGGAAAAACTGGCGCTTAGCCTTGATAGAACCGATTCACCTTTGTTTGTCTTATTGAATCGTGCCAGTAAAGAAACCTTGCTAACCCCTAAATTGCCTGCGGCTAATATCGGCGGCCGGGCGGGTAAAGCACTCGATGTGGCCGGCGATCTGGTTGCCAAGCAACGGGTGCCGACACCGGTTGACGAGAAGTTCCGTGATCTCCACAAACTCATGGAGGACGATGGTATTGATCAGCACACGAATAAGCTCAATGCAGTCTTCATTAAACTGGAAGGCATTTCATCAGATTCCAATGCGGGAGAGATGGCCTTTAATTATACCAAGGCTCGTTTTGCTGGTGGAGGGTCGGATCCCATTAAAGGGCTTCGGGTTAGTGCCTCGCGAGCGCCTGCTTATTTTCGTGGCTGGCTGGAGACTTTGAGTGATCAAAGCTGGAATGGGGTGTTGGCTAGTGCCAAAGGACACCTAAATGAAAGTTGGAATCGTGAAGTCTATTCCGTGTTTCAGAGAACCCTGGCGAATTCCTTCCCCTTTGCCAGCAGTTCCAGTAGTGATGCGGCATTGTCGGATTTTGCCGATTTCTTTAAACCTGGCGGAATCGAAGACGAATTTGTTAAGGCTAATGTGAGACCCTTTATTAATTCTAAATGGCAGCAAAGAACCGTGGACAGACGAGCACTGGGTTTGTCTGCCGATGCTCTCAAGCAGCTCCAGCAAGCGCAGGCCATTCGTCGGGTGTTTTTTGCCAAAGGCGAAGATCCAACGGTATCGTTTGTAGTGCGTCCTGGCACATTGGATAACACGGTGAGGCGATTTGACTTTTCGGTGGGCTCGCAACGACTTCGGTATACTCATGGACCCCGGCTACGCAAAAGTATGACCTGGCCTGGGGAGCAAGCCGGTGCCAGTATTGTTTTCGAGGACCTTAACGGTACGGTTCGTCAACAGGAATTCTCCGGAGATTGGGGCTTTTTCAGATTGCTTGAAAGCAATAAAATAGCCAAGGCAAGTGGTTCCAGACGGTTTAACCTGAGTGTTGATGTCGAGCGCCGCCGAGCTAACCTGGAAATAACAGCTTCAAGCACCTTAAACCCATTTTATCCAGGCTGGATTAAGCGCTATGAAGCCCCAGCAAGACTTTGAAAGCTGAATAATAATGACACAGCAAAGCCTGGCTTATTTCGGCAAACTCCCCTGTGCGGGTGATTTCGTGCAGTACAATCTGTCCGGATCGCTGGGGGCGGGTTGGGATCAGTGGCTGCAAAACAGTGTGCTGGCTTCTCAGCAAGCGTTGGGAGAGCATTGGCTGAATTATTTTCTGGTGGCTCCCTGGTGGCGTTTTTCCATTATGCCCTCGATTATCAATGAGCAGGCTTGGATAGGCTTGTGGTGTCCTTCGGTTGATAAGGTCGGAAGATACTTTCCGTTTACCTTCTTGCAACCCCTGGACTCCTCCCAGTTCGCTCTGGATGCATTGCTCCATAATGCCACATGGTTTGATGCCCTCGAAGATACGGTCGCCCGGGTGTTCGATCAAAGTCTGGATTTTGATGGCTTCAAACAAGCCTTTCTCGAGTTACCGGAAGCCGAACCTGGACAACCCCAGGTAACGGATTTGGATAACTTAAGTTTTGAAGTACCTAATACCGGTGCCGGGCCTTTTCAGGTGGTTTCCCGTTACTGTGCCGCTTTGCTTAAGGGCCTTGATTCGCCCCAGAGTTTTTGGTGGTCAGAAGGCTCGACCTGGGTCGGACCGCGGTTGGTTAGTTGTGGTAAATTGCCTCGCTTTCAGAGTTTTACTGCATTTTTAGATGGGCGTTGGCAGCAGTGGGGCTGGAATGGTGACTAGATGTCTGAACCGTGTCATGCTGGTGCTCAGCCGCCTCGCTTCCCTATGCTCCCGCCCTTCACCAGTTGGTCATAGTCAATGAATCAGTTTACCTGTAACTCAGAAATGCGAACCCATGTGGGTAATGTTCGCTCTCATAATGAGGATGCCGCGTCAGCACGAGATAGTGAGGGGCTCTGGGTGGTCGCCGATGGGATGGGAGGCCATCAAGCCGGTGATTATGCCAGTACCAGCATTGTCACCGCTATCGATGAACTCAATCTGCGGGCCTACTTAGTGGATGTGGTTGAGCAAGTTGAAGACAAAATTAACGCGGTGAATGCTGAGCTGATTAGTTATGCGCTTGACAAGTTTTCCGGTGCTGGCAAGGTAGGCTCCACCGTCGCCTGTTTGATCGTCAGATATGGCGTTGCGGTGGCGTTGTGGTCCGGTGATTCCCGAATCTATTTGTGGCGCAATAATCAACTGTATCTGGCTACTCATGATCATACCAAGGTGCAGGAATTGCTGGATCAGGGCCATTTAACGCCAGAGCAAGCCGAACAAAGTAATCTGAGAAACATGCTAACCCGAGCTGTGGGTGTTCATGATGAATTTTATTTGGACGTTAATGCGTTTTCCGTGCGTCAGGGAGATCGCTTTCTGGTGTGTTCTGATGGCCTTTACAATGAAGTAGATGAAAATGCTATCGCTAAGACCATACAATCCAAAAAAATAAAAAAAGTAGCCGATAATTTAATGAATCAAGCCCTGTCCGGTGATGCTAAAGACAATGTGACTCTTATCCTGGTGGACGTTGACTAAGCGCTTGAAAAAATGGTCTGGTAAACCGGACTATGAACAGTATACTGAGTCTGAAGTCAGGCGCTAAGATGCAAGCTGATAACATATCAGCAAGGATACCTGGTTTTGATTGGCTTCACGCACCTCCTTTTCCTTTTGAGCAAGGAGGGTCTCAATGTGAGATTAACCCTGTTGATAGTCTTTGCAGGCCTGTTGGATTTCTGTAAGAGCCCCGTCGGGCACCCGTTAGGAGTTAACAGTTGACAGATGCTAAATTGAATCCAGAGTTGACGGAACTCAATAAAAAGCAATTGGCTGATTCCTTCAGTCGTAGTCAAATTCGCCAGCAGCGACGTCAGGTACTGGAGAATATACTGGCTAACCGTGAGGAGTTCATAAGCCAGGCAAAACGGCCGAAAATTGTGACCAGGTTGTTTATGGTCTTTCTGTTATTGGTGATGTTCTTCGGTGGTTATTGTGTTTATTATTTATTGACTCATGGCTGATAGATTGTTGTCTCTTCGCTCATTGAATTTTTCTTTATATCTTATACCGTCACACGAACTTTTTTATTATCCGTTCTTTATTCCCTGTGCGTGCTCTCGTTACTCTTGAATTGCAGTGAGGCTAAGCGGGCATAGAGCGGACTGGATTGAAGCAGCTCATCATGTTTACCTATTGCTTCTAAATGGCCTTGGTTGAGCACGGCGATACGGTCAGCGTTTTTTACCGTGGCTAGTCGGTGAGCAATTACCAGCGTGGTTCTGTTCACCATCAGTCGATCTAATGCTTGCTGTACCCAGAACTCACTTTCAGCATCTAATGCACTGGTCGCCTCATCCAACAGTAAAATGGGCGGGTCGGTCAGAATGGCTCTGGCAAGGGCTAAGCGCTGTTTTTGGCCGCCGGAAAGTCCAGAACCAGCATCACCTGTCTGAGTCTGATAACCCTCTGGTAGAGTGTTAATAAATTCATCGATATGGGCAGCCTTGGCCGCATTCACCAAAGCTTGTTCGCTGGCATCGGGACAGCCGTACTTTAAGTTGTCCGCAATGGTGCCGAAAAACAAGACCGGGTTTTGGGACACCAAGGCAAAGCAGCGACGAAGATCGTCGATGGCCAGCTTTCTGATATCAATACCCTCCAACTTGATGGCACCATTAACCGGGTCGGCAAAGCGCAGTAGCAAGTCAAACAAGGTGGACTTGCCAGCACCGGAAGGACCTACCAGAGCCAGGGTTTCGCCGGGATTGATGGCTAAGTTCAGGTGCTTAATTGCTGGTTGCCCAAGCCTTGAAGGATAGCAAAAGCTCAAGTTGATAAGGTCGATCTTACCTTGTACTGATAGTGGCAGCTTTTGGGGTTGGGCAGGTGAATTAATCTGGCTGCGCGCTTGCAATAGTTCGACTATTCTTTCCGCCGCCCCCGTTGCTCGCTGTAATTCACCAATCACTTCGGATATGGAGCCTACGGCTGAGCCCACAATAATGCTGTAAAACACAAAGGCCGCCAACTCTCCTCCGGTAATTTTGCCGCTGATCACGTCCATGCCACCGACCCAGATCATCAGGCCGATAGCACTCAGCACCAACACAATAACGACGGCAATCAACAGGGCTCTTTGTACTGTACGTTGTTTGGCTACGTTGAAAGCGGCTTCTACATGTGTCGCGAAGCGGGATTTGTCAGCATGCTGATGGTTGTAGGCTTGCACCGTCTTAATCTGCCCGAGTACTTCTCCTACATAAGCTCCCACGTCAGCCACCCGGTCCTGGCTGCTGCGCGAAAGCCCGCGGACTCTGCGGCCGAACATCAGGATGGGTGCGACGACCAAAGGGATGGAAATGAGAACGATGAGAGAGAGTTTAAGATTGGTGATAAACAACCAGGCCGTACCGCCGATCATCATAATCAGATTGCGCAAGGCCACGGACATGGAGGAGCCGATCATAGATTGCAACAGCGTCGTGTCAGCAGTGAGTCGAGACTGTATTTCAAGGCTCCGGTTGTTATCAAAGAAACCGGGGTGCAAGCTCAGCAGATGGTTAAAGACCCGGGTCCTCACATCGGCGATCACTCTTTCTCCCAGCCAGGTCACCCAGTAGTAACGAGTGAAGGTGCCTAGCGCCAGCGCCAACACTAAGGCCCAAAAGATTAGTGTGTACTGGGTCAATAATTGTGCAGACGCGGTGGCAAAGCCTTGGTCTATCAACAGCCTGACCCCTTGCCCTATAGATAGAGTGATCGTTGCCGTAAACAGCAGGGCAGCCAAAGCATAGCCAATTTGACGGCGGTAAGGGGCCAGAAAACCAGCGGTCATTTGGATGAATTGCCAGCGACTATTAGCTTTCATGGTCAAGGTGATGGCGAAGTGAATAGATAAATAGATAAATAGATGAATAGTTGAATCGTGAGCGCGGGATCAGGCGGAGTTCCAACGGCCTTCAAAAAGAGTTTCAATAGCCAATCAATTAGATAATAACCTGAAGGGGATGCCTGCAGAAAGCTGGCCCGCCTTTGCAAAGTGAGCCAGACAGCCACTGGATTGGGCTGCCTGTCGGCTG
>JGI12048J13642_10061216_pt1 | contig 17360 bp, 21 predicted proteins | sample ElkSlonscriptome_16_FD_13642 | JGI IMG/M metagenome (IMG submission 13642)
CTCGTCGCAACATCTCCATCGATTCCTTTTCTCTTTTCTCTATGGACGATCGCCACCTCATGTAAATTCTTTCACTAGGTTAGATCCACTAAAGAGGCGAAGGCGGCGATATCGTTTCGCCCTTTTGTTGGTGGTCGGGAAACTTCATTTTCCCGACTTCTCCCCCCTCACGCTCCACTGGAGACAGCATCGCCAAGCTAGACACCGCCCCAAGCACCTGTTCGTCCCTCACCTCCAAATAAGCGTTCAATTGCCCTAAATCCCGATGTCCCGACACTTCGGCTATCACTCGCAAGGGGATGTTGTTATCGCTCATCTGGGTTAAAGCGGTACGTCGGAAGCTGTGGGTTGACGCACCCTCGATGCCGACGCGATCGCACGCTTTACGGAATATCCGCGCCCCACTGTCGCTATGGAGATGACCGCCCCGGCGACCGGGAAACAGGTAGGTTAACCCGGCTTCCGGTTCGTAGGCGGCCAGTAAATGTCGTAAATCTTCAATGACGGGAATCGTGCGCGTGGCCAGCTTCCCTTTGGTGTTGCGTTTTCGCAGGGTCAAATGGGAGCGCACGATTCCCGAATGGGTGTAAACGTCCTCGGTTCGCAGGCTACAGGCTTCGTTCACCCGGCAAGCGCTATAGAGCATGATGGCGAACAAGACGCGATCTCGCAGCGTCTTCAATCCCCCAGAAAACAATGCCTGAATTTCCGATGCGGTGAGGATTTTGGCTTTCCCGTGCCGATCTCTTTTCATTGCCCTTGCCCGTGCCTGTTCTTTGGATCTACCACACGGGGGACACGAAGGGCACGTCGCTTCGCCCCTTGCGAACGTATTTACAGGAGGTGTGTTTTACCCTTCAGCTTCATCGAGCCAGCGCACTAAATCGGCTTCGCTGTCGAGATCGAATAAAGCCTCGCTCAAATCCTCAACGCGATCGATGGGCAAACGACGTACTCGCTCAATTAAAGACTCATCAACGGCTCCAAAACGGCGGCGTAGCAATCGCAAGGCTAAGGACATTTCTCGTTCGATACCTCGTTCGAGCCCTTCGGAAATTCCTTGCTCGGTAGCGGTTTGCAGGCGTTCTTGGAACAATGGGGATAATTGCATGACGAATTCTCGATCCTCTGTATCTAGGTCTTGACGGGCTTCAAAGTTAGCGAACAAATCCGCTAGCAATAACAAAACGCTGTCTTTGTAGGGCGTACCATCGGGTAGTGCTTTAAACTCGGATACCGCTCGCTTTTGCACGTTCCCCCTTCCCAACAATCGCAGCCATAAGGTTTCTGGGGTAACGGGCAGTTGGTGGATAACGACAATGGACGTTTTCAACGATTCGGGCAACGGGTAAATTCCTTTGTCTGCCTCCACTGTAGCACCGAAGCCCGACCGCAGCGCCGGGGACGCGGTGGGCGTGAGAATCCACAACCGACACAGTTCCGAGTCCGACTGGGGGGCGTTCTCTCGCTTGGCCAGCCGTTCGACTTCGGCTTGGAAGTCGAGCAGTTTGCTGATGCAAGCGCGAACCTCCCCCGCCGTCACGGGGTTGCGAAAGGGCTCGAACAGCGCTGCGGTGGCCACCATTTTACCGAGCCAGCCCAAGGCGGCGATCGTCTGGGGGTCTCGACGTTCGGGAACGAACAGCACGTCGATCTGGCGCACTTCGGCTCCCACGTCGCGACTGATTTCTGCTTGGCCGAGGGGCGAGAGCAGTTCCGACAAGTATTGCTTGGCAAATCGATCGTGGATAAATCTCGTCAAGTCCCTTCGTTCCCGCTCACGTCCCCTGTAATTGTACGCTTTTCTGCCCTCGACAGAGTTTCTATTGGCCCATGGGGGCGATCGCCCTCAGCTAAACACCGACTCCTTCATCTCCTTTGTCTCCTCAGCCGTGGCCTTGTCCCCCAGTTCGCCGGAGGACGTACCGCGTTCGGCTTCAGCGCGAGCCTGAGCTAGAGGCCCCTGTTGGGGTTCGGACTCCGCTTTCTCAGAAGGGGCAACAGCGATCGCCCCGGACTCGCTGACTTCCTCTACCAGCGCTTCGGCAAACCCGCGCAATTCATCAGACGGACGCGGCGGGGGCAACAGATCCCCGGCGGCGCTACGAATGCGGCTGATTTCGTCTTCCAATTGCCCGATACTTATCAGGCATTGTCGCCGCTTTTCCTGGTCGCTGAGACGATCGTCCTCCAGGCTGGCATACGGCGTAAACACCATGCGACAGACCCGGAAAACAGCATCGCGCACGGGTTCGGGCAAGCGGCTCAAAAACCACACCCAATAGGCATCGGGCGAACCCGAACGCGGCTGGTAACGACCGAGATCGAGATCGATACTCAGTCGTTCGGGCATTCTAGCCATTGCCCACCTCCGCTAACTGACGATCTCCATATTTCTCGCGCAACGCAGCGAGCTTTTCGTCTCGATAGGCGACAAATTGGGAGTAGGCATCCGCTAAGCGAGCGAACAAGCCATCCTGACCGTTTTCTTCCTTGCCGAACTCTTCGTTAAGAAACTCTTGCAACTCGATACCGCCCCAGTAAATTTGTCCGTCTTCTTTGAAGTAAGAAATCAGTTCGTTCTGGAAGAACAACGCGCCTCCACCGGATACAATGGGGTCGTCAATGTAGGGGGGTCGCCGTTCGTCTAACTGTTCTTTGACGCGCTGCCAGTAGTTAGCTTTAGCTTTTTCAATGGCAGCAATTAACTCCTCGATTTCAGCTTTTCGCCCCCGTTCGCTGCGAGAGCGCAACAAGTTCAGCAAGTGGGGATTGTCATCGGCGAGATGGAACCGAGACCGAAACACGGCGGCGTGTGGCAGAGGCGGCACGGCGCGAGCGGCAGCCGGACTCGGTTTACTGTCGGCGTTTGGTATTGCGCGGCGGCCAGGTTCGCGGGCAACGCGAGCTCGAAGTCAGCCACCTGTGCGATCGCCTCTCGGATTTGGTGGCTCGGGCCGAAGAGAATGCCGATTCCCCCGACACCGACCTATGGGAACGTCTCGATTCGCGGCTCGCGGACATTCAGCGCGAGGTGATGGGGACGTGAGCGATTCGTTACTGGTGGATTGGAACAGCACGGGGAACGCGGCGGCGGCGGTGCGCTACGTTTACCAGAACCCGAGCGCTCGTCTCATTGACAAGAATATGGCCGGGCGCGATCCGAACCATCACGCTCGCATGATGGGGGCGGTGGCGCAATTGAATCGTTCGGGTCGCTTGCAGCGCCAAGCCGACCATTACAAGCTCTCAACCCGCCAATCCCATTCTCCATCGGAGTGGAAGCAGTTGTGCCGGGGCTTCATTGAGGAGATGGATGGCGATCTCCATGCCAGCCAGTACGTGGCTGTGCTGCACGAGGAGGGCAACCACCTCCATTTGGTGCGCTCTCGCGTGGGGCGGGACTTGCGCCCCATTACCGATAGCGGCTGGCACGAGTACCGGACTCGCAATGCCGCCCAACGCCTGGGCGAACGACTCGACTGGCTGCAACCGGAAGACAATCGCCGGGGTCTCTATTTCGATCGCGGGGAATTGGAACTCATGCGCCAACGCCAAGAACCCTCGAAACAGTTGGCGGCGTGGGCTGCGGACAACGGGCACGATGAGGCGATCGCGGATTGGGAGACCCACGACTGGGAACATTTCTCGCAGCATCCTGGGGTTGCCCTGTCTGAGATGGAACGCGAGCGCGAACGGCTCGAAGAACAATGGCAGCGAGAGACGGCCCGAGAGCGCCAACATGACACCACTGATACGGAGGACGATCTCGATGAGTCCAAACAACGGGAAACAACTGACCCCCACAGAACAGTTGCTCGAGAATCTGGTGAACTCGACGGGGGACATCGAGGACGCGATCTCGCGCCTTCAGAGTCAGATGACGACATTCGAGACTCGGTTGCCAGCCGACTCCTCGAATCTCGACAAGATCGAGAGCGTTCTCGATACCCAGAACGCCTTGAGAGCCAAGATCGAGGACATGGAACGGGGACAGCAGGAGATGAAAGCCGCGATCGAGGACGTGGTGACATCGATGAGGTATTCGCAGCCGGACTCCTCAACCAACGCGCCTCAGATGGTGGAGTTGCCCAAGAAGGATCGCGGGACGATGCAAATGATATTGAATCGGCTCCACACGCTGGAGAACCAGAAACCGGGGCAACCGAACATCTGGATCGCTCTCGCCCCGGCGGTGGTGATGGGCGCGATCTCTCTGTTGGGGATGATGGTTATCGGCATCGCATTGAAGCAGAGCATCAACCGCAACGCGAACGAGATCGACAAGGAAATCAACAGCAACGCCATTCGACTGGAACGGCTGGAGAAGGAGTTCGGGACGCTACCCGACAGCCAGCCGGACAAGAATTAGTGGGCGATTTGGCTAGCCGCGTCAGTGAGGCGTTTAATGCCGTCACGAATGCGGATAAATTCAGAGCGGACAAGAAATGCCAATACGATCGCGATGACGAGGGGAATGCGATTCGCGGATGGATTGACGGTCAGCAAAATACAATTGCTTTCGATTTCCAAACCAACACGATAACCCTCACGGACAATACATCGGGTGAGGAGAGGTTGCGAGCGCGATCTGATGGTGACGATCGTTGGCTCGAACTCGATAGCAACTTCTCTGAAGATGAGGCGAACGAGCATCTCCAAAAAGCTAAAGCCGTGCGCGATTCCCAGAAAGAAGCCAAACCAAAACAACGCCAACGCCAGAAAAGTCGGGGATTCGAGCCCTAACATAAGAAAAGCGCCCGTACCAGAGCGCAGGGCTGTTTTCCACCACTATGGATAACAACACTTTCATTCTACCACAATCGCACTGTAATTGCGATGTAATTCGAGCAGACTTTACAGTTATTTAGTTGTCATACGAACTTGAATTACAGCCGAAATCGGCTGCAAGCCAATCGGCTCTAAGCCTTCTTTCTTGTACTTGGCGTAATTGCCGTGCGTGGGGTGAGCGAGGACGCGATCGCTGGTACAGCCAGACACCATCGCACAGTAGGCTTTTTCGTTGAGATATTGGGTGCGGGGGTCGTCGTTTCCCCATCCCGCCGTGTTGGTGTAATCGCGGGCGGCGGCATTGAGAAGTATCAACAGATAGTTATTGCGGTTCTGACCATCGATACCCATCTGGCTTACGTTTTTGGATTGGTTGATGGCAACCAAACACACGCCGAACTTGCGCCCTTCTGCACCCAACCGCAACAGTGTCGAGTCGATCCAGTAGATAGCTTGCCGTGCCTCTTTGGGGTCGGGGTAGTCTTGTTTGATTCGTGCCTTGAGTGCGCCAATTTCATCCAAGACCACTATCAATTCTGGGGAGTCGATTCCCTGTTCGGATCGCCGGGTGAGTTCGGTGTTGATAGCCACTAAAGCTGCCATGATATCGTCGGCTCGATACAAGGTGGGGATGCCGTGTTCGTGCCAATGGTTTTTACGAGCGTGAATGTCAAGGGCAACGATTTCTTTCGGTTCGTCTTCGGTCAAAATACCGAGGCATTTAAGGGCAACGGATGTTTTCCCCGCGCCACTGTTGCCCGCTAGGATGATGCCACTGGCTTCGTATTTGAGATCGGCTAATGGGTAGGCATTGCGTTCGATGGCGGCGTGGCGATCTGCTTTTTCTTGGGAGGCGGGTTTGCCTTGCTTCGTCCAGGTCACGCGCAACATACCCCGCAACGCTTCAATTTTGACCGTACCGCTTCCCAGTTCGTGGGCAACTTGGTCGGACATTTTGAGGGCTTTATCGAGGTCTGAGGGGTCATTTAACGCCAGCCAGTACACCTCACTCGTTACCAGGTCTTGGGGCGGTTTGCCCGGAACCCATCGGGCGGCGATCTCGTTGACACGAAACACGGACAGTACGCGGCGCAACCGGATATCGGGGTCTGAGTAGCCGATCGGCGATGACAATTCGAGGTTCTCCATTTCCAAATTGTCGAGCCGTGCTTGCCATTCGGCTTGTCGCAAATCGAACTCTCGTTCGATGCGCTGTTTCTCCTCAATGAGTTCGAGTTGAGTGGCTTTTCTATCCAGTTCTAAGGTCTGGCGATAGTCCTCTAATTCCCTCATTTGTTGCTCGATAAATCGGCGTTGTTCGTCCAGTTGGTCTATTTTGTCTTGTTTAACCTTTTCCTCGCGTTCTTTGGCCTCCTGTTTGGCTTTCTCCTCTCGTTCCCGTGCTTCCCGCGCCGCTTTGCGCTGTTCGGATTCAGTCCACAGCCAGCAATAAGATGATAGCGCGATCGAGCCGCGACAAAGTAGATTAGCTTCCCGATGAGTCCACGCAAACGGTAGCGCAAACAACGAGGAAATGGAGAGCGCGGTTAGCATAGTTTTGGTGGTTTCCGCGCTCGGTATCAGTGTTTTTAATTGAGGTTTTGTTATTGCCATAAGGTTGCCACTACTCCTAATAAAAGGCCGATCGCAGTCCCGTTAAGCAAAGTGAGAGACTGCCAAGATTTCGTACCCCATCCTTGTTTTAGAATGTAATACTTCCACATCATAACAAGCGCCAACAGCATCAGAACTGATGCAATCATCAAAGGCTTACGCGCATCAGGGAACATTCGGAATGAGAATACCAGTATTTGAGATAACAGGGAACAGAGAAAAGAAACTGTTAGGGTTAGATGGGTGAGTTTCATCGTTCTACCTCTTTGATGAATTTCAAATACACGCGCCCCTCGTCGGGGTTGCCTCGGTTGGGATAGAAGCCGGATCTTGACGATAATTTGTAGTTAGTTTTCTCCTCAGTCCCTTCGATAATTTTGTCGATGGTATCAGTATTCTCGAAATCGTATCGAGTGACGTTTAAGCGCATTTCGAGCATTAGAAGACCCTCCCGGCTAAGCGTAATTCTTGGCGCAATTCGGCAACCTCAGACTCGTCTAAGCTGAGATTGATTCGCTGGCGTTCTAACTTGAGTTGCCATTGCCGATCGTTCAATGTGCGGGCGGTTCGGAGGTGGCGTGTATTGTCGCGTTCGCCCTCTAAAGCGATGCCTTTTTGGGTTATCTTTTCCTCCAGAATTTGACCGTCTAAGCGGGCGATTTGAATGCCTCGATAGGCGGTTTGTTGGTTGATTCGTTCGCCTTCTGCTTTATGACGGGCGGCAATTGATTTGTATCGAGCCGCATCTGCTTTGTGCATCTCCTCATTGGATTTGTGGTAGGCTTGCTCGACTTTGAAGCCTTCAGCACGCAACTCGTATGCGCGTTTTTGACCTTGTAAATTGCGTTTAATGGTCTCGTAGCGACCTTCGTCTACTGGACTAACTGGGGGATAGTTCGGACTTCTCATGGTATTAAATGGAGGTGATGCCCCTCTTTTGAGAGGGGCTTGTACGGGACTTTTTAGAAAAGGATTTGCAGTGCCACTAGGATGGCGGTAGCGATGATGAGAATGGGGATTTGTTTGCTGTTCCCGGTTTGTAGGCAGTACAAGATGTAGCCAACGGCAAGAACAGCCCCTAACAATTGTTTGGGGGACATGATAGAATAGGTGGTGATGCCCCTCGATTGAGAGGCGTTTTCGTTGTGGGGAGGGGGCGATAAATGTTAGTTGTCAGCTTCGATTTATCGCTCCTTTTCCCTATCGAGAGGCGTTGGCGATGACGGCTCCTAACATGACCAGAAAACAGGTCAGCAGAAAAACCGAAAAGATGGGGATGATAACCTGTTCGGTTTGGGATTCCCGTTTGCGACGCTCGATTTCGGTATCGCTTAGATAGTAAACAGGTTGCGATTGCATGGTTTCCACTTGCGGGGGACGATTTCCTGTTACGTTGCCAGATTGATAGTTAATGGCAATGTAGAAATTGTTACCCCCTTTCTCGATGGCTGCTTTAGCCACGTCTGAGAGTTGGGAAACGTCGTTAAGCGGGATGATTTTGTTGGGTTCGCTCATTGGCTTGCTAGGTAGAATGCTAGAAAGAGTCCGACAAGGAAAAAGAAGCTCTTTACAGGGTCAAATTGGAACATTGAACACCTCAGACAAAAAGGATAATTCCGAGGATAATTCCGAGAATGGATCCGGCGACACCACCTTGAGAAAAGCCTGTTAAGACCTCATTCCAGTCGGTTTTTGGCGGTTCGTAATCGTCCTCGGTTGGATCGTAGGGAGGGTAGGTCATGCCGCCTCCGTTACGTGACATTTCAAGGCATATTCGGTAATGCCAATCGCCCGAAATTCCAAGATGCAAGAAATAGCCAGTTTGGTTAGGCGATTTTTGCTGGTAAAGAAATCATCGAGGGAGTGAACTTGTTCGATGTTTCCGAGAATGCCAGAAACATCGCGCCCCGAAATGCCTAGATAACGACCGAGTTCGGCGCGACTCATTGCCTTGATATGGTCTCCGATGGGGTGATTGGCGTGGTAGCGCTTCTCATCGCCTCGGAACTCTTTAAGCGCGGCTAAGCCGTCTAGAGTGACGTGTTTTTCTTCGACGAGAGTGCCGTTACTGTGGTATAGACTGAGATACGAGAGCCATGCTTTGATGGTTGTAACGTCCGTTTCTAGCAGTTCGGCGGCTTCTTTATGCGTGATGTAGTCGGGATGTCCCGTGCGCGGTTTTGTTTCCATTTTCTAGTTCCAAATTGCGGTGAGTTATCGGCTTGCGGGGCGACGAGTTCGCGGACGTTCGTCGCTTGGCGGTGGAGGTGTTTCGATACGCTGTCCGCGTGGATTCCATCGCTCGCTTTCTTCCGTTTCTTCGGCTTTTGTGTTAGAGGCAATAATGCTTCGACGGGTGATAAATGCCGAGACAATTGCTACAAAAATAGCCACAGAAGCAACCAAAGCAATAATGGGAAAGACACCGATCTTGATTGGTAATTCTGCCATTTTCTTACTTCCAGAACGTGATGAATTGGATAATCGCGCTGGCAATTAGGGCGATTAAGATTGCTTTCCCGCGCTTTTTTTGGAAATTGCATCTTGGCGAGCTTTAGCATCACCTAAAGCCTCTAGCTTCAGCAATTCCATCCGCTTTTTATAGCCGCGCTGAATGGCTTCTCGTTTTTCAATCTCGCTTAAAGTCGCGTCGGTTTGCTCGTTTTGGGATTCAATCGCTTCGATAGACTCCCAAAGTTTCTCGATCTCCGCTTCGGTCTCTGGGGCATGAATTAGAGCCGATAGGTCGGCATTTTCGACATCGGTATCGACATACTTGGCGTACAACTCATCGACATCGAGGGGAGTCATTTCGGGCAACTCAATCGATGATGTGTCGATCGTTCGCAATGCCAGTTTTCCGGGTTCGGGACTGGCTTCGGGTTCGGGGGTGACGATTTCCTCTTCTTTGGTGGCGTACTTGGCGATATACCCCTCGCGAGTCAGTTCGCGGTATTCGCAGATGCGGACGATCGCCAATTCGGTCAACTTGTTGCCGGGTTGAATGAAAAATCCATCTACCGAGTGGATCCCCTCGATCGCTTGCAGATTTTTGGTCACGGCGGCCCCAGAGATATCGAGGCGGCGGGCAAGTTCGGCACGAGAGAGGGGCGCACCCTCGGTTAAGTCCGGGACGATCGCCAGTTCCTTAACCTCATCCGGGGTTAAAGGTTTAACCGCCTTAACCTCAAGGGGGTTAAGGTTTGAGGTTAAATTAACCTCGTCTTCGGGTTCAAGTCCGGTAACGAGCATAGGCTCAAATCCTGTCGTGTCGGTCGTTTCGGTCGGGTTAAACATGGCATTAAGGCTAGTTAACGGCGGTTAATGGCGGTTAAGCCTTAACCGACTACAAGGTTAACTTAGCATGATTACTTAGTTTAATGCAAGTTTTCATGCTATATTAGTTAAGGAATGATACCACGACCTCGGTTAATCCCTATGCTGGTCAAGGTTTGCAAAAATGAGAGACAATGGTATGGATGCTAACGATTTAGGCTATACACTCATGGCTGGCGACAATCCTCAAACCCGGATCCTTATTCAGTTGAGCGAAGCTGATACAAGGCTCCTCACTTTATGGGCCAAGGTTCACGGACGACCTCGCTCGACTTTTGCCGCACAGATTGTCGCAAGTCGGGTTGAAGCAAATCTTGACATCATTAAAAAGCAGGTGGCCGAATACGCCTCAGCTAAAGGCATCTCAGTCAATGAACTGGAAAGCCAGTGGCTTGGGGACGATGATGATGAGTAATTCAGAGAAGGCTCGCCGCGCTATCGTGACGATCGGCCCTCTCGAAGTCGAGGGCTTCCAGTTGCCTGACGGTTCCTACCGCATGAGCCAAACCCAAGCGGCCGAGGTCGTAGGATTGACCGAACGAAACGCCCGCGATTTTTTGAACTCAAAAGCCCTCAAATCCTTGCTAGGAGAAGATTATACGCCCGCGAAATTGGTCGAAATCGAAGCGGAAGGCGAACAGTTGCGCGGGCAAAGCCGCATCCGTCCCCTACCCCTGGAAGTGGTCAGTGCCTACTGGCTCTGGCAATCCCACCGGGGCAACAAGCAAGCCCTATCGTTGTGCGTTGCGCTCGTTACCGAATCTCTAGAACGCCGCTTTGATGCCGCCTTTGGCGTGTCTCGCACGGAGGCCGAACGGGACGATCTCCTGACAAACCGGATCCAAACCCTAGAGCGCGACTTAAGTCAGTTGGGGGATACTTACGCCCTCGACGACACCATTCGAGCGGAAAACCAGGAGCTACAACGCCAACTTAAAGCGCACGGCATCGAGCCGTTTCGAGACTGGCCAACGGAGGAAAAAACATGACTCAGACTCCACTCAAAACCCTAATTGTTTACCCTAAAGCTGACGGTTCAACTCTTGGGCGACGGTCGGCTACGATTTTGGGATCCGAAAGCTGACGAGCATTTGCCCACCTATGAGGATTTAAAGCGCCAGCGCGATCGCGAACGAGCTAACCGACTAGCTGCCAAGCTGCAAGAATTGGACGTTGACCCTGACCCTCACGACACACCCCCAGACCAGATACTCTCTATTCCCCGTACTCGCAGGGTTAGAGCGCGGGGGACTGAAAACAGTGGGGAAGCTACTGCACCTGTACTGGCAAGGACAGCGATCGCATTTCGCTAAAACGGATCATAATTGTACTTAAGCCCCCTCACTGGCAATTTAAGCTGTGAGACTTTTCTGCCATGTCCATCTAGTCAAACAGTTGACGAAGAAATCTATGCCAACAAAAAAACGAAAAAGGAGAAAAGTTAACGGTAAATGGGCTCGAGTGAAGCCTAAGCACCATTCTCACCCGATCGGAGAAGCCTTGAGCTACGTCAAAAATTGGGAATGGCTTCCTACCCATATCGAGCCTCAGCTTGTTCCGCAACATCCAATAGATCCCAATCGAATATATTCACGCCACATTCCCATTGAGGATCACTTAAAACTGCAAAAACGGCTTTCCATAGAATATTTTATAGGTCAGGCAGTTTTCGTAATGGCTCTATTTGCAGGGCCACCTGTTATTGGATCGTCGTTAGCAGGGACGGCGCTTTACTTTCTTAATGCCCCCACAGCAAATCGAGTAATGTGGAATGCTCGACAGCTTATCTCTTACAAGAAAGGAGAAGATTTTGAGCGTTATCTTTCTCTTTTAGTAGTCAGAACATTTAGAGAGAAAACCTCTCATATTTACTGCTTATCCACGCGAAAGCGCCTTTACACCATCGTGCAACGAGGAGATAAACAGAAAAGCTCCGACCTGGATTGTTATATCAAATTTCCAGAATGTGACTTTGCTATTTCTGGAAAATATCGAGAAGGTCGGGCTTTTCTAACTTCGCATCTCAACCTTAAATCGAAGTCACCAAATGCTAGCAAAGGCAAGAAAATCAACCTTGACGAATTCCACCAAGGCATTGATTGGTTGAGGCAACATCGAAACCAGATCGTAGATCGCGAACCGATTCGAGTCGTAGTTCTCTCAGATGGAGTATGGGATCCACCTGCCTCCGACAAACTGTACGAACGAATCGGAGAGCATCAGTTTGTAAAAATCAACAAGGATGGTCACACAACCTATATCATGGAAGCAAGTCAGCTTGTTCCGTTCATCGGAGCGAAAATCGAACAAAACAATGAGGAGAGGGAGCTTTCCGCATCTATGATGCATACTAACTCCCTCTAAGTCCAGGGGACAGAGTAGGCCAACTGAAATCTTGGCGGATTTTAACACCTACTCAACACCTGTAGCAGTGGCTTCGACATGGAGCCGAAGTTACTACAATGCTACCAGTTCTTTGCTGGTTGTGCTGTAGTATATCCCCCCATTTGCGGAAACTCACTACAGATGTAAGTCCCTGGCGTTGACCACAACTGCCGGAGACCCAAACATTGAAAGGGATTCACCAATCACAAACATCTAGCCCCAAACGCCACCACTTCACCACGTCACTGGCAATTCGCCCCAGTGAAGGGGGCGATCGATGAGCCTGACCCCGACGCGATGGAACCAGCCGTGTCCGATCTGCCAGAAGACCAATGGCAACTGTCGGACGAAGCAGGGATCCCCCAACGGGTACGTGCAGTGCATGACCCTATTAGACGGGCCTGCACCGCCGGGATACCGCTATATTGGCCCCGACAAGCGAGCCGGACAGTGGGGCCAGTTCGTTCTCGGCGATGGCGACGGCGACCCGAATATCGCCGCCGAACTAGAAAAGCGGCAACGAGAACGAGAAGCCAGCGAACGGGAAGCCTTAGCCCGGTCTCTCCCTATCCCCGATCGCGATCGGGGATATCGTCGGCTGGCTTCCGAGTTGGGGTTAGCCAAGTGCGATCGCGACAGCTTGCTGGCCCGAGGCTTTGAAGGCAGCGATTTAGATCGACTCCCCTTCTTTAGCGTGGGCAAGTACCAGCGCGTCCCGTGCGGATTGCCCGATGGCTTCCCCGGCGTTGCCGATGGCAAGATTCTTGTCGCTGGCGACGGGTTCGCGTGCCCCGTCCCCACCCCGGACGGACTCATTGCAGGCTGGCAATTCCGACTCCACGACCCCGGTGACGGTGGCAAATACCGATGGGCCAAGAATGCCAAGCTATCCATCGGGGAAATGCCGATGGGCTACCATCGTCCCAACGAACAAACCGCGAATTATATCGGTTTGTGCGAGTCGCCATCGATTAAGCCCGCATTAGCCGCCAAGAAACTAGGGACGATCGTCTTGGGTGCGGCATCGGCAAACTTCTCAGCATCGCCCCAACAATTCAAGGAATATCTGTCAAAAGCCAGCGAGGAAACCGGGTCTAAAACCGTCGTTCTCTTCCCCGATGGCGGGATGCTCGACAAGAAACACAAGACCGTCCGCAAATGTTATGCTCGCGCCCTAAAGTTAGCCAAAAAGTGGGGGTATTCTGTCAAAATTGCCTGGTGGAATCAGTGGAATAAAGCCGATGGAGATATCGATGAAATTGGCAGCGAAGCCATTGCCAACATCGAACATATCGAGCCGTCTCGGTACTTTACGCACCTGTTAAACCAGTACGCCAATCGCACCAAAAACGAGCGAGCTACTGTCAATGGCGCTAAGGCAGAAAACCAGGAATTCCTAGAAGACGATAGCTCTCAAGAGGTTGCCGCGTCCTTACTTGTCGAGCGCAATATCTATGATGACTTGAGTTCGCTTGGCGATTACGAGCCTAACATCCGTCTCAACTGCGAGCGATTGCCTGAAGACCTCTATCAGTTAGTGCCTCAGTCGGGTATTGCTTGGCTCTATTCAATTTATGCAAGCGGCAAATCTAAAGCAGTCATCGGCCCCGTCATTGAACGAGCCAAAAACGAAGGCAAAACTGTACTATCTGTAGCGGTTCGGATTAGTATCGGTCGCGAACAATCGACTAAATTCGACATCACTTGGATCGATGAGTTCGGGCAAAAGCATAGCACTTGTGGCGTGTGCTTTGACTCGTTGCTAAAGGTAGTCAATCGCCATTGGGACGTAATTATTATCGATGAGGCACGCGCCGGGGTCAAACACCTTTTAACGGGCAATACCCACATCGGCAAAATCCGTCCGCAGGTGTTAAAGGCGTTCCGAGGAGTCATTGGCGACACGCTCAACAATGGCGGCTTGTTGTTGCTAGCAGATGCCGACCTCACCCATGTCGAAATCGACTACGTTCGTCAATTTGCACCGTCCGCGCCCGTGTTTGGCATCCTTAACGAACATACGGGGCCGAGTTTTCCCATCGACTTCTACCGGGAAAAGCGAGGCACTTTGCAGTCTCGTTTAATGCAGTCAATTAGCAGCGCGATCGTTTCTCCATTGAATCGGGGACAAGACCCCGAGCCTATACTTGTTTGTGCCGACAGCCAGAAAGAGCTAGAAGCGCTGCACCGGGAAATTATCAAGAAATTCCCCCAACTTTCGGAGCGCGTTTGCCGCGTTGATTCCAAGACATCAACCGAGGAGTTTGCTAAGCAGTTTTGCGCCAATCCCAATCGCTTTATCGAGCAAACTCGTCCGTTAGTGATGCTCTATTCTCCTACCGTTTTCGTCGGTGTGAGCATCGAGATTGAGTGGTTTGCGTATTTAGTCAGCTTCTATTTTGGGACGCTAGAGCCAGTAGAATTTACCCAATTATGTAAGCGGTATCGTCCCATCGTGCCGACTGCAATTTGGGCATCCGACACGACGACAAACTGGGATGGAATCAATTCTTGCAACCCAAAAGAAGTTAAGAGTATTCTTGCAGCCAAACTGCACGAATCTCATCAAGCCACCAACGAAGTTATCGCCCTGCTGCGGGCTGAATCGTCGTCGGCTGTAGAGTTGGGCGAAAAGATTATGGCACTCGGAAAAGGAGAATACAGCAGCCCCCATCTAGACGCATGGTGTAAAATTAAAGCACGGGATAATTATACAAAATATCGCCGTGCTGATATTTTGAAAGAACACTTAGAAGACCGCGTAAATGCGCGTTTACAAATCAAGATGGGAGAAGCAACTACCGAAACCGAAGCCAACAAACAGCAGCGACAGGCGATTAAAGCAGAGGAGGCGCAAGCGCTTTCTGATGCGGCTTTAAGCGATATGACGATCGAGGAGGCGCAAGCCATCCTAGACGATCCCAGTACGTCGTACAAAGAGCGCATCGAAGCTCACGGCGTGATGTTGCGAGAGCGCTATCAAGGAGTGCAATGGACTCCCGATATGTGCCTGTTCTCGATAGTAGATAACCCCACCTTCTTGTCATCTCAGTCGCGTTTTTACTGGCTGCATAATTTAGAGAAGCTACGGTTACGAGAGGCAAAACATATCGCCAAACACGAGAAAAAATGGCTCGAAGGCGATGTTTTCTTGCCCGATATCAATGCCGAGTTTCCCCGATTGCAGTGTCTCGCTCGTTGGGGTTTTCTAGATATCATTGCCGCTTTAGAAGCGGGGGAAGAACTCAATGCCTCATCTGATGTTATCGTCAAGGCTTTTGACGCGATGAAGCGCGATAAGAAGTCCCTAAAACGACATTTCAATATCACCATCAAACCGCCCAAAAAACGCAAGAAACGCCAGCACAAAGGTGGTACGTCGCCAATTGCTTTAACGAATCGGATGCTGCGATGGCTTGGCGTACCGATTAAAGTTCGTAAGTTGAGCGATGGCAGCCGCCTCTACTCTCTCAACAGCGAGTTTTATTACTCTCCCCATCGTTGCTCGATTCAGGTCGCCTTAAAGACCCGACACGAGTCCGCCTTGGGCTTTAACAAAGACGACTACCCGCAAGATATGAATTGGGGCGCGTGTCGGTTGTCTTTGAAATACTATCGAGAGCAATTCGAGATCGCACGGGGAATAGACAGCCAGCCAGTCAGCGATCCCGAACCCGTGCCACCGCCATTGCCACCACCGGATCCCGTCCCGCCACCGATACCACCGCCATCGCCACCACAAGAACGCTGGCTATCCATTCCCGAAAATTGCCCGATCCGGTGGCTTGCTAGCGTCCGCGATCGCCTCATCAAAGAGGGACACGATCTAGTAAGGCTGACGGGTAAGACCTTATGGATACCGCGATCTGACGGATGCGGCGAACGACCCGAAAAATTGCGACCGAATGAGTTCGCAGCACTAACAAGCACTTAGCGGACGCTCGCATCGTTTCTAAGCCGCGATAATCCCCCGATAGGCACTTAGCCTACCGGGGCGATCGTCATGGGCAAATGGGGCAATTTTAAGGGGATCTCTTTGCTCAACTAATAAGGTGAGGCAAGCAATAGCGGATCGGCATGGGGGCAATGCGATACCATGCCGGGAATGGCAGCGAGCGGGCTGGCGATCGCCCCGTTTTGGGGTCTAAAGCCAGCGAGAAATCTCTTTTTGTACTCATTTTGTACTAACAATATAGTCCGGCACTTTTGACCCTGTATATAGTAAATGCCGGGGGAATTGCCGCCCCGGAATCCCTTCTGTCGAGCCACTTTCGAGGGATATCCTTGTCTGTTCGTGTCGTCGTTTGGGGCAAGGTGAGGGGGGCGATCTCTAGGCAATCGCTTACAAAATCAGTAGCGGCGGTGCGCCGGGGGAGAATTGGCGCGTTCGCGGAAATTCCGGTGCAGTATGGATAGAGCCGAAAAGCAGCGCAGACAGCACATATAGCTTTGCTCAACTAACAAGGTGAGCAAGGTCTCAGGCGCGTTATCTGTGGAGTTGTGCGGGGTCGCGGCGATAATCGCTCAAATCCTCTAAGGGAGTGCATTCTGGCGATTCCGAGCAGCCTTGTCGGGGGTGCGGGGTGAGCCATCGGCGGCGATGCGATACCGAGCCGGGTAGAGTGTGTGACGAACACGGCGAAAATTATTAGTACAATCGCAGTACACAAGGGGCGATCGTGTCGTGTTTGTGGATCCAGCTTGAGGTCGTCAAGACGAACGCGCCCTTAATTGTACGATTATCGATAGCGATAGAGGTGGATCCACTTTTGGAGACGATCGCGTTCGCGGTATCTGATACCAAGCCGGGGAAAGAGAGTCGATGTGATATCAAAGCGGGCAACGGGCAGAACTGTAATAAAAATTAACATTAAGGTAGTGCGGCGCATAGCATCGTTAGCATCAGATGTCAAGGCGAGCAAAAGTGCCGATTAAGGAAAACTTATCAATCGCGGGATTGACATCGCATGGGGACAGGCGGGAATATGATATCGAGCCGGGAATCGATAAGATATCCGTATCAGTGGCGGCGATAGATACAGATATGTGATGCCAAAGCGGGAAATCGATAGGAATATATGATGCTAACGCGGGAAAAAGTGCGTGGGGCATCCGATATCGAGGCGGGAAGCGGCAAAATCGAGAGTTAAAAGCCGAGGCCATGCGATACCGACACACATGACATCGGATGCCAAGCCAGGAATCATAAGCAATCCTCATAAGTAGGAACCCGC
>JGI12048J13642_11467533_pt1 | contig 17351 bp, 20 predicted proteins | sample ElkSlonscriptome_16_FD_13642 | JGI IMG/M metagenome (IMG submission 13642)
TGAAACAGGATCCGGCGGTCGCATCATCGGTCTTTGTGACGATGATCACCGATTCGATGGGCTTTTTCGCCTTTCTCGGCCTCGCGGTTGTGAGTGGACTGGTCCCCACCGCTTGAGCCTTGCGGGCCACGCCCCTACCTTTCGTCTATGCCCCTGCACATGACCAAGATCGCGTTCGGCGCGAAAAGCTATGAAGACCTGGCCGGCTGGTATGAGGGGCGCACCGCGATCGGCCTGACGACCAAGTACCGCCCCAAACGGTATGAAGAGATGATTGGTGGATCGCTCTACTGGATCCTCAATCACGCGCTGGTCGCGCGCTCTGAAATCCTTGGTTTCAGCGAAACATCGGACGGACGCTGGAATATTGACCTGAAACCGGAACTGATCCGCGTCCACCAACAGCGCAAACGCGCGCATCAGGGCTGGCGCTACCTCAAGGAAGAGAACGCCCCCGCCGATGTGGCCGAGGGTGAGGATATCGGCGATCCCCTGCCCGGTAAACTCGCGGGCAAGCTGGAGCGATTGGGGTTGATTTGAGGATTTCGGAACTGGCCCCCCTTTCGAACCATTGGTTTGGAAAGGAGAAAATACATGCCAAAACGCCAAAGCCTTCACCCCGACAACGAATTGATCGATAAGCTGACCGAAGAAGAAACCCCTTCGCAGGCCTCATCCTCGGGCGGCGATGTCAACTTGCGTGTCGGCAAGCGCGATGAACTCAAGCGCGCCACCGATCCCGACAATCGCGAACCCGCAACCGGGAGTGACAACCCGGCGGACGATGCGCGCAAAGGGCCCAAAACCATAGAAGCAATCAAGAAGGGCGAAGCAAACTAAGCGCTCTCGATCATCCGTTTACGCAGCCGCCCGCTTCTCTCATTGAGTGGCGGGCGGTTTTGGTATGAGCGCAGGCGTATTGGCGAGATACTCCCGATAATCCGGATCATCACCCCAGCGTTCCAGTCCCTGTTTCATCTGTAGATTGACACCGCTGATCTTCGTCAGCAGCAGGAACACGAAGATCGGCGAGATGACCACGAGCCACGAGAGGCCCTGCAGCACCGGGATCGCCACGATCAAGACGCCCGTCCAAAGGGTGATCTCTCCGAAGTAGTTGGGATGGCGCGACCATTTCCACAGTCCGACATTGATAAATTTGCCCTTGTTCGCCTCATCCGCCTTGAACTTGCTTTTCTGCGCGTCGGCGACGGCTTCGATGGTGATGCCTGCGAGCCAGATGGCCGCTCCGATCCAGAAGAACAGGCCAATCGGCGCTTTCTCCTGCGCGGTGATTGCGGCGAGCGCGGCGGAGGCAGTCAGCGTGACCCATAGCCCCTGCAGCGTCCATGCCACGAGGAAGCGCGCGGGGTTGACCTTGATGTCCTCAAAACGGCTGTCAGTGCCGCCCATCGCGTGGATGCGGATAAACAGGAACGTGCCCAGCCGGATGCACCAGATGATGACCATCGCGGCCAGCACGATGCTGCGCGTATCGAGCGCGCCTTGCGCTGAATAGGCCGCCCAGCAGGCAAACAGCGTAACCGTGGCGTAGGTGATCGCGCCGGTGGTATCGTAAAACATATCCGACTTGGCGATGGCCGATGGGATAAAGACCACCCAGTTGATCACCATCGCCAGCACGACGCACAGGAAGAAGGCGGAGTTGCCGAAAACCTCCACGCTTTGCGACCCGGCGTAAATGCCGAAAGCGGAGGCGATGATTGCGACGACCAGAACTACGATGATGCTTTTCATGGATGTTCCAACGGATCAGCTAGTTGCGTGTTCCGACGCAAGTTCTAGGAAGTTGCGCGCGATTTTGCCACGACACGGCGCAGAGCGTTCACATAAGTCTCCGGAGCCTGCGCACCCGGGATCATGAACTTCCCATTCACTATCATGGCCGGAACGCCGGTAATATTCAGATCCCACGCCTGACGCTCCCCGGCGAGCACGCGCGCATCCAAATCTGCATCGTCCAACGCGGCCTTTGCAGCCTCACGGTGAAGCCCGGCGCCCGCAGCAATATCCAGCAGGACCTCGCGGTCGGAGAGATCCCGGCGGTGGTTGAAATGCGCCTTAAACAAGGCAAGCTTGAGACCAGTCTGCACCTTTGGCCCGGCCTGCTCCAATGCGAGGGTCAGCAGCTTGTGGCAGTCCCGCGTGTTCCACATCATCGCAGGCGGCGCGTCGCCTTCACCTTCATAAGAGAGCGAGACCCCCGCGCCCTCCGCAATAGCTTTCATCTTGCCGCGCACCGCTGCGCCTTCTTCGGCTGAGCGGCTATATTTGCGTTGCAGATGCGCTTCCTGCTCTTCGCCGGCGGCTGGCATATCAGGGTTCAATTCAAACGGGCGCCAGCGGATTTCCGCATCGACTTCGCCCTCCAGCACGCCCAACGCCTTGGTCAACTGACCGTATCCGATGGCGCACCACGGGCACATGACATCGGAATATATGTCAATCGTAACTGTATCAGTCATCGGTCCAGCCACCACGTCATCAGCGTATGCGCAATCGCAAAGGGGCGCGGGAAAATAAGTTGCTCATTGCCAGCCTCCCCTGCGGCGCGGGCATCTTCCAACTCGGCCCGGGTGAACCAGCGCGCATCGTCCAGTTCGGTTTCATCGATGGTAAGTTCGGGATCATCGGTTGTGCTGGTGCAGCCGATCATCAACTGGCTGGGAAACGGCCATGGCTGGCTGGAGAGATAGCGCACGTCGCGCGCCTTAACGCCCGCCTCTTCCCACACTTCGCGGATCACCGCCTCCTCAATAGTCTCGCCCGGCTCCACAAACCCTGCGAGTGCGGAATACATGCGTGGGGGGAAGCGCGGCTGACGGCCCAACAGCAATCTATCCTCGTGCTCGACCAGCATGATCGTAACCGGATCGGTGCGCGGGAAATGCTGCGCGCCGCAATTGGAACAATTGCGCTGCCATCCGCCCTTTGCCGAAGACGTCGGCGCGCCGCAATTGGCGCAGAACCGGTGGCGCGCGTGCCAGTCCACGAGCGACTTTGCCCCGCCATAGATCGCCAGATCCTCAGGCTTCAGCAATTGCATCACCTGCCACGCGCGGGGCATGGCGGGCGCGGTCGAACCAATTTCGGGCACGGGCGCAAAATGCGCCTTGCCGTCCATCATGCCGAGAAAAACCAGCTCAGTCTGCTCTTCGACATCGGCCAGCGTGCCCCAAATGAGGCCGCCCGCATCGTCAATCTGCGGCAACAGGCCATCAAGGCTCAGAACCTTGGCGCGCCAGTTCATCAGATTGCCCAGCGCCTCTGGATCGACACGGATATTGTCCGCGCGGTCCATCGGCGATCCGGCAAAGGCTATCGGCGCGTCAGCGGTATCGGAAGCAGGGGTCAGCATGATGCGATCACGCGCCGTTCATTGCCGTCAGGTCTTTCTGCACCGCGGCGAGGAATTCATCGCGCACCGGATAGATATCGGCGGGCATGTACTGGGTGAACAGGCCGGTGCGCAGGCCGATCTTGTAATCGATCGCGCCCAAGGTGCCAGCCGCCCCGCCCCAGCCAAAGGTGCCATCGACTGAACGACCGCCCGCCCCATGGCCCTGCCCGGCGATCCAGGAATCGCTCAGGTCCACTGTCGCTGGTATAAGGTCGGAAACGCCGACGCGCACTGCAGGCTCGCTCATCACGCGAGTGCCATCAAGCGTCCCGTAACCCAGCAACATACGCAGGAAACGGTCATAATCCTTGGGGCTGGAGACAAGACCGCCCCCGCCGGAGGGAACCTTGGGCTCATCAAGATAGATCGAGTTTGCGCCCGGATCGAGCGGCAGGACATTGTCGCCAAGCACGCCGAAATTGTCAGTCAGGCGGCCCTTTTCACTGGTGGGCACCGTCATGAAAGTGCTCGTCATGCCGCATGGATCAAACAGCTTTGCCTTCAGGAATGCTTCGAACTCCATGCCCGAGGCAACCTCGATCACGCGGCCCAGCAGATCAATCGAGCATGAATAGCTCCACTTGGTCGCAGGCTGATACATCAAAGGCAGCGTCGCAAGCCGGTCGGCCCACACCTCAAGCCCGGGTGCAGGCGTCGGGTTGGGGAGGCCAGGGATCGGAAAACGGCTGACACGGCCACCGACAATGCCGTTGTCGGTAAAGGCGTCCAGCAGCGGGCCTTTGCTGGTGATGCCATAACCAAGGCCGGCGGTGTGCGTGAGCAGATGGCGGATCGTCATCGGTGTCTTGGCCGGAACTGTGTTTTCCAGCGGCCCTTCGGGATCGACCAGAACCTGCATGTCGCGAAATGCCGGCAACACTTCATGCACCGGCATGTCCAGGCCCAACTTACCCTCGTCAATGAGCATCATGATCGCCATGCCAGTGATCGGCTTGCTCATCGAATAGATGCGGTAGAGCGAGTTTTCGTCAACTTGCGCGCCGCCACCCATTGAGAGAGTTCCGCCGCCAACGGTGTGGGCGTGATCTTCCTGATTCCAGCCGAAAGTCGCAAACATGTTCGCGACCTTCTTCTCGCTGATGTAACGCTTCGCCATGGCCGCGACGGTGGGATAGGCCTCGCTTACATCATGGGCGAGCAGTTCGCGGCCAAACGGCAGCCCGCTAAGCGCCGCACCCGCAGCGAGATAGCCGCCAGCGCGAAACAGCGAGCGACGCGAGACGTCAGAAGTAAGCGCGCCCATTTCCGTCGCAGCGCTGAAATTGCGATAAGCCATTTATGTGATCTCTCTTCCAACCTGTTTGAACGCTTAGTGGGGCAGAATGGCATGAGCGTCAATTGTGGGGAAAGCACAAGGTCAGGTCTTGAATCCGGCAGGTGTTATAGTCATATAACACACATGCTCAACTTACTCTCCTGGCTTATCGGTCTTGTCTGTTTCATCATCGGGATACCGCTGCTGTTCCCCGTGATCGGGCTGCTCCTATGGTTGCTCTTGCCGGTGTGCTTCATCGGCATTCTGCTTGGCTCGCTGTCGTCGAGCAACAGCGGGCGCAATTTCAATATTCTGGTGTTTGTGCTCATCATCCTGAGACTGTCGGTCTTTGGCGGAATGGCCTGACGGGGCCGGCAGATTGCCTACGTCAATGCCAGCCGCGCAGCTTTCGCAAACAGGGTTGGCAGACCGGCGTTCTCGATATCGCTGATGGGCCACCACTCGCCCTCTCCCGCCCAACCTTCATCAGCCAAGCCTGCATCCGCCCGTATCTGCTGAATGCTCAGCGTGAGATGCGCATGGGTGAAGGTGTGACGGACCGCGCCCAGACCCTCCCATTCGCCGTTTATCGGAGGCACCGCGTTGCCATCTGTGCGCGCGCTCCAGCCGTCATCGGGTAGGCTGCGCATCCCTCCCAGCATGCCAGTGCCTTTACGCCGGACCAACCAGACCTGTGGGCCATCAGGTGACTCTCGCTCAATCCAGAATGCAGTGCCGGTGCGTTCGGGCTTGGCCTTCTTCGCTGGCTTGACAGGCAAGCGTTCGGGCTCTCCGGCGGCTCTCCCTTCGCATTGATCGCTCAAGGGGCACAGCAGGCAGCGCGGTGATTTGCTGGTGCAGATGCTTGAGCCCAGATCCATCATTGCCTGCGCAAAATCGCCAGCGCGCGCATCAGGCGTTATTGTATCAGCGCGTTTCCGGATTGCCTTGCGCGCGGCAGGCAGCGGCTCTTCGATATTGAACAGGCGCGCAACCACTCGCTCGACGTTAGCATCAACGACCACCGCCCTCTCACCAAATGCAATCGAGGCGATCGCCGCCGCCGTATATGCGCCCAGCCCCGGCAATTCCCGCAATTCCGCCTCGGTTTCAGGAAAGCCGCCACGCGCCGCCACTTCGCGGGCGCATTTCGCCAGATTCCGGGCGCGCGAGTAATATCCCAGCCCTGCCCACGCCGCCATGATCGCATCATCGCCCGCTGCGGCAAGATCGAAAACGGTCGGCCAGACGCGCGTGAATTTCTCGAAATAGGGCTTTACTGCTGCAACCGTGGTCTGTTGCAGCATGACCTCGGAAAGCCACACTCGATAAGGGAAGGCCGGATCATCGGGCGTCGGCGAAGCGGGAGGTACGCGCCATGGCAGGCTTCGCGCATGGGCGTCGTACCAGTGGAGCAGAGTTTCGGATATGCTGGCAGTCACCGCCGCGCTATGGCATGGGAGGCAGCATAATGGGAAGCGACAGCGACAAACCGGCGGGGAAGAAATCCCCCAAAAAGGGCCAAACGAAAAAGGCCAGAGCTTACGTCCGCCCGCGTGGTGGCGCGCCCAAGCTGATTGGCGAACTGATGCCCGAAATCGGGCGGACCGCGTTTCGCCGCTTCGGCTTTGTCCAAAGCTCCGTTGTTACCCGTTGGCCCGAAATCGTCGGTCCGCGCCATGCGCGCGTCTGCTCACCCGAGGCGATCCGTTTTCCACCGGGCGAAAAGTCCGAAGGCATTCTGCAACTGGTCGTAGTCCCCGCACATGCCCCGTTAATCCAGCAGGTGACCCCGGAAATCATGGAGCGGGTGAACCGCTTCTTTGGCTACAAGGCGGTTGCGCGGGTAAAGCTGCGTCAAGGCGCGGTTAAGCCGCCTGAGGGCAATAAGCCTGCAAAACCGCCGCCCTCGCTAAAGCCGATCCCGATGGAACTGGGCGACAGTTTGCGTGATATTGGCGATCCCGAACTGCGCACGGTGCTGGAATCGCTCGCGCGCAGTCTCGAAAACAAAGATGACTCAAAGGACGAGACCAACCCGTGATTGGCCGTAACACTCTATCGATTTCCACAGCGCTAGCAGGGCTGGCAGGCGTTGCCACTTTGGCTTTTGCCATTCCAGGGGCGGCGCAGGATCTTGAAAATCCCGACAGCGCCTTTGTCGACAACATGCCCCCGCAAGTGTGGATCGCTAAGGTTGAAAAGACCGAGCGCGGCCATCGTATCGGCAAACCCGATGCAGAGGCTCAGCTGATCGAGTTCATCAGCTACACTTGCGGCCACTGCGCCAGCTTTGCGCGCGAAGGCGGGCCCACCCTTGATCTGGCCGCCGTCGGCCCCGGCCATGTCAGCGTCGAAGTGCGCCCCGTTATCCGCAACGGCCTTGATCTCGTCGTCACCATGCTGGCGCAATGCGGCGATCCGGCTGGGTTCAAGGATCGCCACCGCTTGTTCCTCTATTCGCAGGATGCATGGCTGACCAAGGCGATGAAAGCACCGCGCACGCAACAGGCGGTGTGGGCGCGCGGTGATGCAGCTGCGCGTACCAATGCGGCGCAAGCGCTCGATCTGGATGATATGCTGGCCGAGCGCGGCCTGACCAAACCGCAGATCAACGCCTGCCTTGCCGATGATGCAGCCGCCAGCGCGATCCTTTCGCATGGCCGCGCCGATGCGACAGAATTCGGGTTCACCGGCACGCCCAGCTTTGCGCTGGATGGCGAATTGCTGAACGATGTGCATAATTGGCGCAGCCTTTCCGGCGTGCTCCAGACCCATTTCGAGCCTGCAGCTAAAGGCGAATAGGCTCCCCGGCACTCGAAACCGCGACATATTCGCCCGTTTTTGCACAAGACAGGCACAATTGTTCACAAGCAGCCGCGCTTCGCACTTTACGATGCGCGCTATCGCTGCAACTTAAGTTATATCCGAAGCGAAGGACACCTCATGAATTCCGCCACGACAGTTTCACGCACCCGCACCGCTCGCAACGCCCGCCCCTTTCTTGCGATCGCGGCCGCCCTGACCGCTCCCTTCGCCTTGGCTGCATGCAGCGATAGCGATGTGGAAGAAGGCGGCACCACCGGCGAACCGATCGCCGCAATTGAAGCGCCCGATGGCACCAGCTGGAACGAAACGATAACTGTATCCGAAGACGGCTTGGGCTACATCCTCGGCAATCCCGATGCACCGCTGAAGCTGACCGAATACGCCTCGCACACCTGCGGCGCTTGCGCGAATTTTGCGGTCACAGGCAAACCTCCGCTCAAGGAAAATTACATCTCCACCGGCGTCGTCAGCTTTGAACAGCGCGAGGTTTTCCTGAACCCGTATGACGTCGTCATTGCCGCCCTGGCGCAATGCGGCCCGCCAGAGCGGATGCAATCGCTTTCCGATGAAGTGTGGCAGAACCTGAGCAGTGTGTTGGAGAATGTTCAGGCCAATCCCGAGGCGCTCAATGCGACAGGTCAGCTTCCAGTCGAAGAGCGCTTTGTCGCCATCGGCGAGGTTACGGGCCTGATCGACTTCTTCGCCGCGCGCGGCCTTTCCGCTGATCAGGCGCGCACCTGCCTTGCCGATAGCGCCAAGATTGAGGCGATGGTCGACGGGTCAAGCGCGAAGGCAGAGGAAGTGGGCGTGACCGGCACCCCTAGTTTCACCCTCAACGGCAGCAAGGTTGATGCAAACCAGTGGGGCGGACTTGAGCCGCTCCTGCAAAAAGCCGGCGCACGGTAAAGACGAGGCTGCTTAACACCCGCCCATGCAGATAAGCCGGCTCAAACTCAGCGGATTCAAGAGCTTTGTCGAGCCGGCTGAGTTGCGTATCGAGCCGGGTCTGACCGGCGTTGTGGGGCCAAACGGCTGCGGCAAATCCAACCTTCTCGAAGCGATCCGCTGGGTCATGGGGGAAACCTCGGCCAAGTCGATGCGCTCTGGCGGGATGGAGGATGTGATCTTTGCGGGCACATCGACCCGCCCCGAACGCGCCTTTGCCGAAGTGGTCTTGCACGCAGAGGATGACGCGGGTGAGGAACTGGTCGTCACCCGTCGGATAGAGCGCGGCGCGGGCAGCGCCTACCGCGTCAACGGCTCTGACGTCCGGGCAAAGGATGTCGCGCTCACCTTTGCCGATGCGGCCACCGGTGCGCATAGCCCTGCCCTCGTCAGTCAGGGTAAGATCGCACAGGTCATCGCCGCCAAGCCCGCACAGCGCCGTATGATGCTGGAGGAAGCCGCTGGCATTGCCGGGCTGCATGTGCGGCGCAAGGATGCCGAGAGTAAACTGCGCTCCACCGAGGCCAATCTCGCGCGGCTCGAAGACCTGATGGCGGGTCTGGATGCGCAGATGAATTCGCTGCGGCGTCAGGCAAAGCAGGCAGAGCGGTACACAAAGCTGACAGACCAGATCAATGTGGCCGAAGCACGGCTGCTGTTTGCGCGCTGGCGCGAGGCGGCCAATGCAGCGAAAGAAGCGCGGGCTGCGGCGGAAGGCGCGGAGGCCAGTGTTGCCGAGGCCAAGGCGGCGGCTGAAGCGGCGCAAAAGGAACAGGCAGCGATTGCGCACGAACTCGCAGATGCGCGCGAAGAGCTGACGGATCGCCGCGATGATGCGAGCGCGCATGGGCACCGCATGGCTGCTTTGTCCGAAAAGCTGGAGGCCGCACAGGCCCGCCTTGCCGATCTGACGCGGCAGCGCACACGGCTCGAAGAGGATCGCGTGGCGGCGGACAGGTTGACCTCTGATGCCGCCGATGCCCTTGCAAAACTGACCGAAGACCTGGAAACCAGCCGTGCCGCTGTGGCTGACGCCGAGGCCGCTCGTCCCGACATCGCCGCGCGCAGCGAGGACGCCGAACGCGCCAGCCGCACCGCGGAACTCGCTCTGGCCAAGGCCACTGCCGACCAGGCGGGTGTCGAGGCAGAGTGGCGTGTCGCCGAGGCCGCGATTGCTCAAGCGCAAAACCGGCTGGACCGCCTGACCCGCGAAGAACAGCGCATGGCAGCTGCCCGCGCCGGTCTGGAAGGCGGCGAGGATGCTGATAACGCGGTGATCGACGCGCGCGAAACGGTTGACGATGCGGCTGGTAAAATGGCAAGCTTGCGCACGCGGTTAGAAGAGGATCAGGCGCGTAAGGCCGATCTGCAATCCGCCCGCGATGAAGCGGGAGCCACCCTCGCCACTGCCAAGGCCGAACTGGCGGGGATCGAACGCGAATACACCGCGCTGGCACGTGACCGCGATGCGCGGGCTAAACGTGAAAAGACGCGCGAGGGCTTACCCGCCGCACTTGACCGGGTGAGCGTCGCTCCCGGTTATGAACGCGCGCTAGCCGCTGTGCTGGGTCGCGATTCCAAGTCTCCTTTGGGCGCGCCGCCCAGCATCAGCGACGGGCGGTTCTGGACCGGCAGCGATGCACCTGCGCGCGTGCCAGACAGTCTGCTCGATCACATCACCGACTGCCCCGACGAATTGCGCGCGCGGCTGGCTCTGGTGCACTGCGCCGATGAAGATGATGGCCGCACGCTCTCCCCGGGCGAGTGGCTCGTCACACGCGGAGGCCATTTGCGGCGCTGGGACGGGTTTATCGCGCGCGGGGAAGGATCGGCAGAAGCTGCACGATTGGAAGCAGCAAACCGACTGGCAGAGCTCGAACAGAAATTGCCCGCGTTACGCGCGGCGACAGAAGCTGCGGCCACCGCAGAAGCCAGCGCCCGCGAGGAATTGAGCACGCTTCAAACAGGTCTGATTGCGCAGGAACGCGCGCTTGCCAGTGCAATTGAAAGCGAACGCGGTGCCCTGCGCGCGCTGGACGCAGCCGAAGCGGCCAAAGAGCGGATCGCGGCGCGGCTGGAAGAGCTTAAGGCGTCCAGCACCGAACTGGCCGAACAATTGGACGGCGCGCGCGCAGAACTGGAAACCGCCAATGAAAAGCGCGCCGCCCTGCCCCCACCCGATGCGGGCCGCGCCTCACTGGAGGCAGCGAAAGCGAAGAACGAAGCCGCACGCACATCGGTGCAAGCGGCATTGGCCGCGCTTGCCTCACACGATCAGGCGCTGGCCGTTTCGCGCGAGCGACTGGCCGCGCAACAGACGGAGCACTCCAACTGGAAAGCGCGCTCCAGCGAAGCCGCCCAGCGCGAGGCGGAAGCTGTGCGCAGGCTGGCCGAAATCGAGGAGGAAAGCGCCATCATCGCGGCAAAGCCAGCGGCTCTGATCGAGGAAATTGAGCAGGGTGACGCGGTGCGCGAGCGGCTGCAGACCGAGCTGGCTGCGGCGCAAAAAGTGCTCGAAGCCTGCGAAGCTAAGGCGCGTGCGGCGGATCAGGCCTTGGCGACCACCAATGAAGCGCTCGCGGTCGCTCGCGAAGGTCGCGCCACCCTGGCAGCGCGCGCCGAAAGCCAGGAAGCGCGCCGAGGCGAAATGGCGCGTATCTCGGGCGAGCGTTTCCAGTGCCCGCCCCCGCTGCTGCCCGAACGCTTCGAATTCAGCGAAGACGATATCGCGCATGCACAGGCCGTGGCCGAGGAACTGGACCGTCTCATCGCCAGCCGCGAACGCATTGGGCCGGTCAACCTGGTCGCTGCGGACGAACTGGCGCGGATAGAGCAGGAGCACGGATCAAGCGCCGATGAACAGGCGGAGCTTACCGAAGCGGTAGCGCGACTGCGTGGCTCCATCGGGAATCTCAACCGCGAGGGGCGTGAGCGACTGCGCGCCGCATTCGAGGAAGTGGACGGCCATTTCCGCATCCTGTTCACCCGCCTGTTTCAGGGCGGTCAGGCGCATCTGGCACTGGTCGACAGCGATGATCCGTTGGAAGCGGGCCTTGAGATTTACGCGCAACCGCCGGGCAAACGCCTGCAATCGTTGTCGCTATTGTCGGGCGGGGAGCAGGCATTGACCGCCACGGCGCTGATCTTTGCGCTGTTCCTCACCAATCCTGCGCCGATCTGTGTTCTGGACGAAGTCGACGCGCCGCTGGACGATGCCAATGTCGAGCGGTTCTGCGACCTACTCGACTCGATGATCCAGACCACCAAGACCCGCTATCTGATTGTCACGCACAACGCGGTCACGATGAGTCGGATGCACCGCCTGTTCGGCGTAACTATGGCCGAAAAAGGCGTATCGCGTCTGGTGAGTGTGGACCTGGGAGAGGCCGAGCTGATCGCGGCGGAGTAAGGCTTTACGCCTCAATAGCCTTGGCGAGCCGCTTGCGAATGGACTTCAGCCGAGCCAGCGTTTCGGTCATATCGGCGGGATTGGCTTTGGATTTCTTCGAGTCCTTGGACGCCGTCTTTGTATCCTTGGATAAGGCGTCTGCGCCGGGCGCGCCGTTTTCATCTGTCGCAATCTCTTCCGCTGTCCGGAATTCTCCGGCGCGGCGCTCTGCCTGCCGCCGATCAAGATCCTCCCGCCCGCTGCCGCGCAAGACAGCTTCCGCGCCTTTCAAGGTATAGCCCTCTTCATTCACGAGCCGGTCGATATCTTCGACCAGAGCAACGTCTTCAGGCCGGTAATAACGACGCCCCCCGCTGCGTTTCAGCGGTTTTAGCAAAGAGAATTGCTGCTCCCAGTATCGCAAGACATGCGGCTTTATACCCAGCGCTTCGCTCACTTCACCGATAGTGCGCAGGGCGCTTTTGTCCTTGCCGTCTTCGAATTCAGCCATGGCTCTTGGAGCAAGTCCTTGGGATTGGGGCTATTCGCCCTTTGAGATGCGCTCTTTCAGAATCTGACTGGCGCGGAAAGTCATCACCCGACGCGGAGTGATAGGCACTTCGACCCCAGTTTTCGGATTGCGGCCCACGCGCTCATTCTTATCGCGCAGGATAAAGCTACCGAAGCCCGAAACCTTCACATTTTCGCCCCGTTCAAGGGCTTTGCACATATGTTCCAGAGTCGCTTCGACCAAGTCGAGCGATTCTGCTCTGCTAAGCCCCATCTTTCGATTGATGGTCTCAGCCAAATCAGCCCGTGTGAGCGTGCCTACTGAACGCATTGCGCGATTCTCCTCGTGGTGCGACCCTTTGAGTAACCAAGGCATACAGAAACCATGTAGAACCTGCAACTTACGCCTGCGTTTCTGACAACCGAGACGTGCAATTCCTATTCACAATCTGCAACCGGGTCATGTTGGGAAAAGGCGTCTGCCCTCACATGCGGATCAGGCTCGCGCCCCAGGTAAAGCCGCCGCCCATCGCCTCAAGCATGACCATATCGCCGGATTTGATCCGCCCGTCCTTTCGCGCCGCATCCAGTGCGAGCGGTACCGACGCCGCCGAAGTATTGGCGTGGCGGTCGACTGTAACGATCACCTTGTCAGACGATATTCCGAGCTTTCGCGCCGTCGCATCAAGGATGCGCGCATTGGCCTGATGCGGGACCACCCAGTCAATCTCTTCAACTGATATTCCTGCATCTTCAATGACTTCGCGAAGAACGCTGGAGAGATTTACGACAGCGTGGCGGAAAACCTCACGGCCCTTCATGCGCAAATGACCGACAGTTTGCGTGGTGGACGGACCACCATCCACGTAAAGCAGATCATGCTGCGCGCCATCGGCATGGAGCTTGGTTGCGATGATCCCCGCGAGCGGCCCGGTGGCATTCGCGCCGGTTTCAAGTGCATCTTGCGCTTCAAGAACGACCGCGCCCGCACCATCGCCGAACAAGACACAGGTGGCGCGGTCTTCCCAATCGAGAATTCGGCTGAACGTCTCCGCCCCGATAACCAGAGCGCGGCGCGCGGAGCCGGTGCGCAGCAACGAATCAGCTGTCGCGAGCGCATACAGAAAACCCGAACACACTGCCGCGACATCAAAGGCTATGCCGCCATTGCAGCCCAGCGCGTGCTGAACCTTGGTTGCGGTGGCGGGAAATGTGTTATCCGGCGTGGCCGTGGCCAGAACGATCAGGTCGATGTCGGACGGCTCGCATCCTGCATCCGCCAAAGCCGCTGTGGCCGCTTCGATTGCGAGCGTGGCTGTAGTCTCACCATCGGCGGCGATGTGGCGCTGGCGAATGCCGGTGCGCTCCACAATCCATTCATCGCTGGTGTCGATCTGCGCTGCGAGTTGTGCGTTCGTCACAACTTTCGGCGGCAAAGCGGAGCCTGTCCCCAGAATACGTGCGCCCAGATTGGACATGGGCGGGGTCGCAGTCACGCGGGCTGCTCTTTGTCTGGCAGATCATCCTGCGCCGGACTTTCCGGTTTTCCAGATCGCGAGCCGTTCTGTCCGCCCCATTCAGAGCCCAGCTGCGCCAGATCATCCGAAATACGCTCTGTCAGTTTGTTCGTGAGCAGGCTGGCCGTGACCGCAACTGCATGGGCAACACCGCCAGCTGTCGCGCTGCCGTGGCTTTTGACGATCACCCCGTTCAGGCCCAGAAACACAGCGCCGTTATGATTGTTCGGATCGAGATGATGGCGCAGCAATTCGGTTGCCGGGCGTGACACCAGAAACCCGAATTTCGAGCGGATCGAACTGGTGAAGGCCTGTTTGAGCAGATCGGTCACAAATCGCGCCGATCCCTCAATCGCCTTCAATGCGATGTTACCTGAGAAACCGTCAGTCACAACGACATGCGTTTCACCACGGTTGATTTTATCTGATTCGACGAAGCCATCAAAATGCATCGCCAGCGAACCTGCATCACTGTCGCTTGCCGATTGCAGCCGCGCCGCGGCATCGCGCAGGGCATCGGTGCCCTTGATGTCTTCAGTGCCGATATTAAGCAGCCGCACACGCGGGCGTTCAAACCCGTTGATAATGCGGGAATAGGCAGCACCCATCACGGCGAACTGGACCAGATTGTGGGCATTTGCCTCGGTATTGGCGCCCAGATCGAGCATGACTACATCGTGGCTTTCTAGCGTCGGCATCCGCGCCGCCAGAGCCGGTCTATCAATGCCGGGCATGGTACGCAGGGCAAGCTTGCTCATCGCCATCAAAGCGCCGGTGTTACCCGCACTGACAGCTGCGCCGGCTTCGCCTGTCTTCACCGCGTTGACGGCCAGACCCATCGAGGTGGTTTTAGCACGGCGGATGGCTTTGCTGGGCTGTTCATCCCCGCCCACAACATCATCGCAGTGCAGAATTTCGGACGCGCCACGCATACCGGGGTGATTGTCGAGAGCGGCTTCGATCCGCTTTTCGTCACCGACGAGCAGGAATTTGAAGCCAGCGTGATCGCGGCGAGCCAGCGCTGCGCCTTCAACCATTACGCGCACGCCTTCATCGCCGCCCATCGCATCAATCGCGATACGCGGTAAGGTCATGCCACCACTCCTTCAACCAGCGGGGCTTAGAGGCCCTTGGGCGCCATGACGAGGCGGCCATTATAATAGCCGCAATGGCCGCACATATTGTGCGGACGCTTCAGCTCACCACAATTCGGGCATTCGTGGAAAGCTTCCACGCTAAGCGAATCATGAGCGCGGCGATTGCCGCGACGATGCGGGGATACTTTTCTCTTGGGGACAGCCATGGCGGCACCATTCCTCGGATAAAATCGTTTATTGCGTCAAATAACTGGGCGTCATACAACGCTTTTGTTTCGGTAGCCGCCCATACGGACCTGATATCGGTCGCGCAAGGCTAGTCGCGCGGTGATCCAGACCGGTTATGGCGGAAAGCGCGTGCGTATAGCGAAAAATCCAGAGGTTGCAAGCATTCCTGCCGAACCGTAGCGCGAGGCCCTGAAGCGGCTGCACAATACAACGCGCTGGACACAATCAGGGGATCACCAAATGCTTATACTTCCGGTCACGCTGGCCTCGGCTGCGGCTGCGGCCATACTCAACATCTGGCTTTCGATACGGATCGGTGCAATCAGGCGCGCGGCGGGCATCTTCACCGGCGATGGCGGCAGTGAGCCCTTGCAACGCCGGATGCGCGCGCAGCTGAACTTTGTCGAGAACACCGCTTTCGTCCTCATCCTGATCATCGCGATTGAGCTTTCGGGCGCTGGAAAGCCGTGGCTGCCCTTTATCGCCGCGCTCTATTTCATCGCGCGCGTCGCCCATGGCTTTGGCATGGACGGCGGAAAGCTGGCTGCGGGCCGGATGGTCGGGACGCTGATTACCCTGCTCACCCAACTGGGTCTGGCTGCGGTCGCCGTGTTGATTGTGACGGGCGTGCTCTAAGATCTGCGCACACTCCGGCGTCAATCAGCTTGCATTTCCGCTCCGCCATATCGGTGGGGAGGCAGATGTTCCACGCCAGCCCTGCCTTTTCCAGCATTTGGATAAAGGCGAAGCCGGGATCGCTCTGACCCGGATGCAGGCCGATGCGTGCGCTACCAGGATAAGCGTGGTGATTGTTGTGCCATGCCTCTCCCATCGTCAGGGAACCCGCCCATGGCACGTCGTGCGCCTGAACGCCTGCGCCGCGCACGTGCCAGCTTTGCGGGCCGCGCCGATGCGCCAAATGGCCGACCAGCCAGTGGCCGTGCACCGTCAGGGCAACCCGCACAAACACACCCCACACCACAAACGGCAAGCCGCCCCACGCATAGAGTAGCGCCGCAACGGGAAGTTGATGCAACATCCATGTTCGCTCCATCCAGCGGACGAATCGGCTGTTTTCCAGCCGGATGATGTCGTATTGTGGCGGATGATTGAGCCGGAGAGTGCAGTGAAGCTGCCACCACGCATCAATCAGCATGGGCCTGCGATGGGCGAGGTAATCGTGGCATTCGCTTTGCCGCTGCGCCCAATCGCGCAGATCATGCGTTTTCACGATCCAGATCGGCCCGCTCATCCCCGCAACCGTTCCGCACCAGATCAGGAAACGGCGCATCATCGGCGTGGTTTCAAAGCTGCCGTGGATGAGTAGGCGATGAAACCCCACCGAATGGCCCAAAAGCAACATGAGCCCGGTCAGCCCCAGCCCCACGGCAATGGCGGCAGGCGTGGTGTAAAAAGGCACCAGAGCAATCGCTGCGAGCGCCATGCCGCCATTCCACACACTGTGCACAGGGTCCCAGTGAACCGTGCCTTTTGCGGCATCGGCGCGCCCAGAGGAACCTTCGTCAATCCAATTGACCTCGCAACGGTCACGGCTTTCCATTTTCATGCGCCAACTCCATAGGTAATTAATGAAAGGCTTAATTACTTATGCCCACTGGTAAGCGATTAAGCAACCGCTTATATACCACTGCGACATGCAAAAAGTCTTCGAAGCTCTCGCCTCAACCGTGCGCCGCAGAATCCTTGCCTATCTCTCGGAAACCGAGTTGACGGCAGGGCAGATTGCGGACCGGTTCGACATATCCAAGCCCGCCGTGTCACAGCATTTGGCGGTGCTGCAAAATGCCGGCCTCGTCGAAAGCGAAAAGCGCGGGCAATATGTGCACTACCGCATCGTGCAGGAAAACCTGACCAACACGCTCAACGGATATTTGCAGAATGTCTGCCCCGTCTCGCGTCCGCTGAAGCGGGAGAGCAAGGAGCTGAGTGAGCAAGCAGAGACGCAAACCGCGTCGGACTCCTTACCGCCTCAATAGAGCGCATAATCGGTCCGCCGCAGGACGGACCGCAAGCCCGACCGGGCGCCCGCAGTCATTGGGCCGCAGGCCGTATGAGCGAGGAAATCGCGCTCCGGTTGGGGTGCGCGCCTCAAGACAACGCGTAATCGCTAACGAACTGG
>JGI12048J13642_10326732_pt1 | contig 17344 bp, 14 predicted proteins | sample ElkSlonscriptome_16_FD_13642 | JGI IMG/M metagenome (IMG submission 13642)
GAGCGAGTGATGAAAAGACTCGTGGAATTTTTGGATAGCGGTCAGTAAATGAAAATCCTCTACTATTCCCCTCATCCGCAATTGAAGCTGAATGCCCCCACGGGCTATGGCACGCATATGCGCGAAATGATAGCCGCTTGGCGCAGGATGGGAGTAGAGGTGAAAACCTACATTGCCGGAGACTTGGGCGGAGAAGATTACGGCGAATACAAGCCATCCAAAATTGCTCGATTCAAAAAGTTCATTCCGTCTGTGTGGTGGGAAAGCCTCAAAGATTTCCAATTGATTCGTTTCGATAAAAGTTTGGAGCCCGGGTTGAAGGAGATGATTCACGAGTTTCAGCCCGACCTGATTTACGAGCGGGTCGCCTACCTCCAAAACTCGGGGGTGAAAACTGCGGAAAAGCTCGGTATCAAGCACATTGCCGAAATCAACGCCCCTTACCCTTCCGAGCGGGTGTACTTTTCGGGACCCAGCTATTTTTTCAAACAAGCCAAAGATCACGAGCGACAGATTTTGGCGAAGGCCGACTTAATCTCAGTGGTGAGCAGTGATTTGAAGAAGCATTTTCAACAGAAGCTAACCGACATCGAGTCGAAAACTATCGTAGTCCCCAATTGTGTCAATCCCATTGAAACGAATCATAGCATGGAAGATGCCGCCGGTGTTCACGATTCGTATCAACTTCAGGGTAAAACGGTCATTGGTTTCGTTGGTTCTATTTTTCCCTATCACGGCGTGCATCTGCTCATAGAGGCCTTTTCTAAATTGGAAAGTGATTCCGACACCCGATTGCTGATTGTAGGTGATGGGGCGGCGCTTCCCGAATTAAAAGCACAAGCACTGAGTTTGGGAGTTTTTGATCGCTGCATATTCACCGGTAGTGTACTGCATCGAGAGGTTTATCCTCTGATGGAAAACATGGATATTTGCTGCATGCCTGATAGCAATTGGTATGGTTCGCCCGTGAAGATATTTGAATACGGCCTGATGAAAAAGCCCGTTATTGCGCCTGACGTCGGACCGGTAAGGGATGTGATGACCGATGGAGAGGATGCCTTATTGGTAAAGCCAAAATCTGCAGACCTAAAAGAAGCTTTGGAGACATTACTGACTGACGCTGATCTCAGAAAACGTATTGCCGGTGCTTGGCACGAGAAGGTATTGCTTAAACACACGTGGGACGCTGCGGCAAAAAAAGTTTTAAACGCATGCACATAGCAGTTTTAACCGATGGAATTACACCGTATGTAACAGGTGGAATGCAAAGACATTCCTACCATTTGGTGAAGCACTTTTTGCGAAAAGGGATTAAAATCACATTGGTACACTGTGTCTACGGAGATGATTCTTTTCCCACCAAAGAAAAGGTACTTGAGCTTTTTGAGGCTGATACTGAAGCCTTGGAAATACATACTCTGCGTTTTCCATCCACACCTAATGTTCCGGGTCATTACCTGCGCGAGTCGTACCGCTATTCGTGCGAAATTTATGAGCTCTTGAAAGACCGATGGGGCAATTTCGACTTCATTTATTCCAAGGGCTTTACCTCCTGGTGTTTGCTGGAGCATAAAAAGAAGGGAAAACACATGGCTCCCGTGGGAGTGAAATTTCACGGATATGAGATGTTCCAAAAAAGCAGAAACCTCAAGGGTAAGATCGAGCAGTTTATGCTGAGGCCCCCTGTTGTATTCATCAATCGCCATGCAGATGCGGTCTTTTCTTATGGTGGAGAAATAAACGGGATCATAGAGAAAATCGGTGTAGACCCCGAAAACATTGTGACTATTGGCTCGGGTATAGACGATGCGTGGCCGGTAGATGAGCCGAAGGAAGAAACGGAACCGCGACGCTTTCTTTTCATCGGAAGAAATGAAAAGCGGAAAGGTTTGGATGATCTCAAAGCATTGGAAGATTTGATTGGTTCACTTCCGATAGAGTTTCACTTCGTCGGTCCCATACCCAAGCTTAAGCAGATCAAATCCTCAAATTGCATTTACCACGGAGAGATCAAGGACGCTGAGAAACTCAAAAACCTTCTTGATTTGGCGCAAGTCTTGGTGGCGCCAAGTCATTCAGAAGGTATGCCAAATGTGATTTTAGAAGGCATGGCACGCGGATTGGCGATATTGGCTACCGCCGTAGGAGCAGTACCTCGGATGATTTCCAATGAAAATGGTCTGCTAATTCAACCACATGATCGTGAAGCTTTGGCAAATGCCTTAACCACTCTGGCAAAAATGGATACTCGTGATTTGATGACGCTCAGAAAGCGAAGTCTGAGACTGGTCAGAGAGAATTTTCTTTGGTCGGCAATAGCCGAAAAGAATCTCGACGCAATCGAGAAGATTACCTTTACCATGAGTTAACCGTCCAATGCTCCGATTTCTATCAGAAAATAAGGGTGTCATTCTCCTCTTTCTCGCTTGGTTTGCCATCGGCCGATTCAGTGCCCCTGCGTTTTACATTGTGGGAAGTATCAGTCTGATCTTGCTTTGGCGGAAGTTGATGTTCTTGGAGTTGCTCATGGGATTTTTGTTCATTTTGATTTTGAGCGATACCATCAACAGCACCACCGATTTTGCCAAGGCGTTCAAGAACATCTACATCGTTGCCTTGGCGGCTATTGCCATTATCGAACGAAAGCGCTTTCCGAAAATCAATCGGATTTACATTTACTTCATTCCCTTTATACTGGCAGGATTGGTGGGCTTGATTAAGTCGCCGATACCGTTTTTGGCCGTGCAAAAAACACTTTCTTACATCCTTCTCATTTTCGTTGTCCCGCAGTTTTTAATCAAGTCTTATGATGATCACGGAATAAAAGCGATACACACGATTATCTTTTTTGCCGGTTTTATGATCTTGATGGGCTTCGTTCTGGAGTTGGTCGACCCGGGGTATACATACGCACGAGGAGGTAGATACCGCGGTGTATTCGGTAATCCGAACGGGATGGGAATCTTTGCTTCTCTGGTTATCACTTTAGTTTATCTCACGAGGGATATTTTTCCAAAGTTGCTTTCTAAAAACGATTTGCGCTGGTTGGTTATTCCCGCTTTGATTTCATTGGTATTGGCAGGTTCGAGAACATCGATTATCGCCGTGGTCATCTTTTTTGTCTTTACGCGGCTGTATCGCGTTTCTCCCTTCATTGGTTTTCTAGCCTTTGTGGGTACTGCTATTGTATCGGAGTTAATCGCATCAAACATTGTTTCTATCATCAGCAGCTTAGGCTTATCTGATTTTTTTCGGGTAGAAACCCTTGAAGGGGGGTCAGGTCGAGAAATCGCGTGGGCTCTCGCCTGGGAGACCATTCAGGAGAACTTCTGGTTCGGCAGAGGCTTTGCCTTCGATGAGTGGCTCATGGCTAAAAACCAAGAAGTGCTGAATGATTTGGGGCATCAGGGAGGTGTTCACAATACGTACTTACAAATCTGGCTGAATACGGGAGTGGTCGGTTTACTCCTTTTTTTAAGAGCCATCTTTTTAAATGTTATCAGAGGTACCGTTCGTTCTCGTTTGGCTTTTCCGTTTCTTTGGCTCGTGATGTTCAGCATACTTCCCGAATCTTGGCTCGCCGCCTCGCTCAATCCTTTTTCAATTCTGTTTTTCATCGGCCTTACCCTTTTGACAGATGATATTTTTTTGAAAGAAACTTCTGAAGAGACAACTTCTGAAAATGTGGTGTTGGCATGAGAGTACTTTTTCTCTATACCGAATTAGCCGGTTACATTCGCCATTGTTTTGAGCGTCTGGCTGCCTCAGGAGTGGAGGTTCATGTGGTGGCTTATCCCGTAAATCGGGAAGCGCCCTTTCAATTTGATCATTCGAGTAAAGCGTATTATTACGATCGCGATGAATTGGATGAACAAGGCTTAGTCGATTTGGTGAGAGAAATTGATCCTCAGGCCGTTTTTTGCAGCGGATGGATTGATGAGGGCTATATAGCTACCATGGAAAAGGTGCCCTATGATACAAACCGTGTGTTGATTTCAGATAATGCTTTTCTGGGAAAACTCAGGGATCGTGCCTCATTGATCCGTGCTAAATCCAAGTACAAGAGGCTCTTCGATTTCGCTTTCGTTTCAGGAGAGCCCCAAAAGACCTATGCCGTTAAAATGGGCTTTCGCAAAAATGAAGTCTTCACGGGTTTTTACACCGCCGATGATTCCTTCTATTCACAAATCAAGACCGCAAATGAAAGCGGTACATTCCCAAAACGAATTGTATTTGCGGGAAGGTATTTGGAGTTTAAAGGAATTCAGGATTTATGGAAAGCTTTTGCTCAAATGAACCACGGGTCCTGGGAACTACATTGCATAGGTCTTGGCGACCTGTGGGAGCAAAGACCGATTCACGATTCCATTGTGCATCATGGGTTTTTGCAACCGAGGGAAATGGCAGACTTTATGCGCAAAGGAGGTATATTTGTGTTGCCGAGTCACAAAGAGCCCTGGGGCGTGGTAGTGCATGAATTTGCTGCAGCGGGATTTCCCCTCTTATTATCTGATCGAGTGAATGCTGCAACGGCATTTTTGCAGGATGGAGTAAACGGTTTTAGCTTTAAAGCAAAAAGTAAAAAGGACCTTCAGCAAAAATTAGAAAAACTGATTGGACTACCTGATTCTACTTTGCGGGAAATGGCTCTCGAAAGTAAAGAAACAGGAAAGAATATGACTGTATCACGCTGGCTTAAGACAGTGGAAGTGATAGCAAATAGAAAGAAATGAGAAGAATACTAGTTACGGGAGGAGCGGGATTTATTGCCTCCGATTTGGCTCTGCGCCTTTCCGAAGATGCCGAAAACTCCATCGTTGTAGTGGACAATTTCCAAACCGGAAGTCCTGATAAAGTCCCACATGGAACGCACGACAACATTCATTTTATCAAATGTGATGTAAATAATTACGAAGACATCTCATCCGTGTTTTATGCCTATCGATTTGATTACGTATTTCACTATGCAGCTTTGGTAGGCGTGAAGCGAACCTTGAAAAATCCGGTTAAGGTTTTGGATGATATAAACGGGATAAAAAACGTCCTCAGCTTGAGCAAGAACACGGGTGTGAAGCGTGTACTTTATTCAAGTAGTTCTGAAGTATATGGCGAACCGGTCGAAATTCCTCAGAACGAAGAAACCACTCCCTTGAATTCGCGTTTGCCTTACGCCATCGTGAAGAATATCGGAGAAGCCTTCCTGCGTTCCTACCAGCAGGAGTTCAATTTGGATTACACTATTTTTCGGTTCTTCAACACCTACGGCCCCAAGCAGAGCAAAGACTTCGTGGTCTCGAAATTTCTTAACGCAGCACTCGAGGATAAAGACATCACGGTTTATGGAGACGGTTTGCAAACACGCACCTTCTGTTTTATTTCCGACAATACGGAAGCTTGTGTCAAAGCATTTTACGAGGATGAGGTCATCAACGATGTGATAAACATCGGCTCGAATAAGGAAGTAACCATCTTGGAATTAGCTCAAACAATCATTAAGGCCACTGATTCCAAATCCAAAGTTATTCACCTTGACCCGCTCAAAGAGGGAGATATGACTCGACGTATGCCCGACAATTCGAGGATGCTGAAAATCTTAGGCAGAGACTTAATTCCGCTCGAAGAAGGTATCAAAAACATCATTCATTCCGATCAATTTGCATCGCATTAATGTGCGGAATCGCAGGTATATACGGGCACACAAATACTGACGCAGCCAAAGAGAGGCTTCGCCGAATGGCCGTAAAAATTGATCACCGCGGTCCCGATGCTGATGGGGTTTATACAGGAGATGAGATTGCGCTGGCACATCGGCGCCTCTCCATTATCGATTTGCGCGCTGAGGCGAATCAACCCATGTGGGATGAGTCAGGTCGCTATGTTCTTGTTTTCAACGGAGAGATCTACAATTTTCGGGAGCTGAAAAAACAGCTTTCGGGCTATTCTTTTCAAACTGATGGCGATACGGAAGTATTGCTGGCAGGCCTTGCAAAATGGGGGATCAATTTTGTGAAGGAATGCAATGGCATGTTTTCCTTCGCGTTGTGGGACACCCGGTCCGAAGAATTAATACTCTGTCGTGATCGGTTGGGCATTAAGCCGCTTTACTACTTACGACAGAAAAATGAAATTCTCTTTTCGAGCGAAATCCGATCGCTGATTTCCGGCTTGAACGTGAAACCCGAATTGAATCAATCGGCTCTTCCTGAATATCTACGGTATCAAACGGTTCACGGGCCGTCGACCATTTTGGAAGGTGTTTTCTCATTGCCTGCGGGCAGTTTTATGAAAATAGCTGACAACGAGCAGGAGATCGTACCCTATTGGAATTTGGCGGAAGCTCCACGCAATGATATGCGGGGAATGTCGTACGAAGATACCTGCGATGCGGTACGCGCTTCTTTGGAGCAAAGCGTTCGCAGAAGGTTAATCGCCGATGTACCGCTGGGCATCTTTCTCTCGGGCGGAATAGATTCCTCCGCCATCGTGGCCTTGGCTGCTCAACAGGCTCAAGGTCAGATCAAGACCTTTAACATCGATTTTCAAGAAGAGCAATACAGTGAAGCAAAATACGCTGAGGAGATTGCTCGGAAATACGGAACGGAGCACCATCGGATTCAGTTGAACCCTGATGAACTGATCAAACAATTGCCCGCGGCACTTGCAGCAATGGACCATCCTTCAGGGGATGGCATCAACGCATACGTAGTTTCCGGTGCAGCAAAGCGTGAAGGAATTACGGTGGCACTCTCAGGGTTAGGCGGAGACGAGCTTTTTGCAGGCTACCCCATCTTCAAGCAGTTTCATAGTCTGCAAAGTAAAAAGTGGCTCTTGAGTTTTCCGAAATTCGCCAGAGATATCGCGGGCGGATTTTTGGAGATGAAAAATCCGGGAGTGGCTTCATCCAAAACCCGAAGCGTGCTGAATCAAGAGCGGTTTGATTTGGAATACATTTATCCCTTCAGCCGTGAAGTAGCTACGATGGAGCAAAACGCGGAGATGCTTAGTTTTGGATCGAAGGGAGAATCTTCTGTGTACAATCTGGTAAAAAAAGGGGTAGGCTATGGCAATCCGGGGTTTTCAATGCCCGTTCTCAGTCATGTGACTTACGCCGAGTTGACGACCTATTTGGAGAATATCCTGCTTCGCGATACGGATCAAATGTCCATGGCTCACGCCTTGGAAGTACGGGTTCCTTTTTTAGACCACGAACTGGTTTCAATGGTAATGGGCATAGGTGACAAATATAAATATCCTCATTCCCCCAAGAAACTGTTAGTGGATTCCATGGGAGCGGATTTACCTGCTTCCATTGTCAATCGACCGAAGATGGGATTCACCTTTCCTTGGGAAATGTGGATGAGAAATGAGCTTTTAGATTTTTGCAGTGATGCCTTGGAAAAACTGGGAACTCGGGATGCTTTTAACGCGAAAGCCATCGATAAACGCCGGCAGCGTTTTCTGAAAGGAGACCCGAACGTATCCTGGTCGCGCATTTGGCATTTATGTATCCTCGAAGCCTGGCTTGACCAAAATGAAATCTGACGCGAAAACCATTCTCATTTTCACCGATTGGTATTTGCCCGGCTATAAAGCGGGAGGTCCGATTACTTCGTGCGCAAATCTGGTGGATCAATTGGGTGGCGACTTTAGTTTCAAGATCGTTTGTAGTGACAGAGACTACTTGGAAAGGAATGCCTACGCGGATGTAAAAACAAACGTGTGGGTGCCGGTGGGAAAAGCTGAGGTTAACTATTTATCCCCTGCCAGACAAAAATTAACTGCCATTCGCTCCATTTTGGAAGAAGTGAAACCGGATGTAGTCTATCTAAACGGGATGTTCAGCAAGACATTCACCATCTATCCGCTTATGGCTTTACGCCACTCCAATACGAAGGTTGTTATAGCTCCTCGGGGCATGTTGGCCCCTGCCGCCTTATCTATAAAGCCTTTGAAAAAGAAGCTGTTTTTAACTATGGCCAAGTTGAAGGGACTATTTTCAAAGGTGAAATTCCATGCAACTCATTCGAATGAGCGAGATCAAATTCGGTCGTGGTTTGGAGAGGTGCCCGTAGCGGTAGTTCCGAATATCCCCGGAATGGAACAGCAAAGCGTGTTGAGAGCAGCTCACAGTAAAGAGAAGAATCGATTGCAATTTTACACGGTAGCTCGTATTGCCCCGGAGAAGAACATCCATTTTGCACTGGAATGCCTTCAAAAAGTAAATACGGACATTTCAATAAAATTGGATATTGTAGGAGAAATTTATGATCGGGACTATTTTGAGCGATGTAAGAAAATGGCAGAGTCCTTCCGCGAGGGAATTGAGGTAAATTTTCTTGGTTCAATGCGAAAGAAGGAGATAGCTAAAATAGCAGCGAAGTCTGATTTTTTCTTTCTACCCACGCTGGGCGAAAATTATGGCCACGCCATAGTAGAAGCTCTTCTGGCGGGGGTGCCGGTTGTCATTTCTACCAAAACACCCTGGAGAAATTTGGCAAGAGTCGATTTGGGTTTTGATCTTGAATTGAGGCATGGAGAATTTACCGAACTGTTCAACGAAATCGGGACTATGTCTGAGGTTTCCTATCAAAAGGTATTCAAAAATGTTCGATCAAATGCCTTGGCAATGATAAATCTTGATAAATTGCGTATTGGATACACCAATTTGTTTAATGACTAAAACAGATCTTCGCACGTATTCCACAAAGGATTACTATCCGGGTTCGGCCATTAAACGAGTCAGTTGGTATTTGATATCGATGTGCTTTTTTAGAACGCCTTTTCCATGGCCCATAAAAATTAAGATATTACTTTTGCGCGCATATGGGGCGAGAATTGGGGAAGGTGTTGTAATGAAACCGTCTATACATATCAAGTACCCGTGGTTTCTGACTATTGGGGATTATAGCTGGATAGGCGAGATGGTTTGGATAGATAATTTGGTAAGTATATCAATCGGTTCTAATGCCTGCGTTTCTCAGGGAGCTATGCTTCTTACAGGGAATCACAACTATAAAAAAAGTAGTTTCGATTTAATGATGAAACCTATTGTGTTGGAAGACGGAGTATGGATAGGGGCGAAGAGTGTAGTTTGTCCGGGAGTGAACTGCGGTTCTCACTCGGTTTTGTCCGTTGGAAGCGTGGCAACTTCGAATCTCAAGACTTATTCTGTATATTCAGGCAATCCTGCAAAAGAAATCAAAACGAGAGAAATCCTTGAAGGTTAGTGTAATTACAATATCTTATAACGCTGCTGACACTCTGGAAGATACTATACTTTCGGTTCTCGGACAGACCTATAAAAACTTGGAATACATAGTTGTGGATGGTGCTTCTGATGATGGGTCGCTTCAGATTATTGAGAAATACCGCGATAAAATTAATTGTGTCGTATCTGAGCCTGACGAGGGAATTTATTATGCTATGAATAAAGGCATTAAAATGGCTACAGGAGATGTCATTGCCATTCTTAATGCTGATGATACGTATGCTTCCGATTTTGTCATAGAAAAGGTGGTTTCGAGGCTGAGTGAAACGAAAGCGGATACCCTCTACGGAGATCTGCAATACGTAGATCGAAATAGAGCAGGAAACGTGGTAAGAAATTGGAAAGCCGGAAAATTCGTGCGCTCTTTTTTCTTGAAAGGTTGGATGGTACCTCACCCGACCTTCTTCGTTCGAAAAAGCATTTACGAGAAATATGGACTGTTTAACACAGATCTGACAACCAGTGCCGACTATGAATTTATGGTTCGGGTCCTTTACAAAGAGAAAATCTCGACTACCTACATGCCTGAAGTCATGGTCCACATGAAGAGTGGTGGTCAAAGCAATATAAGTCTGTTGAATCGAATAAAGGCTAATAAGGAGGATCGCTTGGCCTGGGACATAAATGGATTGAAGCCAAATACGTTTACATTTATAAAAAAGCCTTTCAGGAAGATAAGCCAGTTTATAAATACTAAAACTTTGCTCTCGACTTGCGTCTTTTTCTTGACTTTCTTTTAATCCAATTGTAGCGTCTTTTGTAGAAGCTACTACGGCCTTTCAGTACGTATGAATAAGTGAATTGCGTGAAGAGGTATCCGTCATTATTAGTCGGATCCCCGCGCTTCTCTCCGGGATCAAAACTCTCGGCGTTGGGTACTTCCAAGCCGAATTCTTCGGCGTAAGCTTCAGCAGTTTCAAGCGCTTCGGCGGTAGTGCGGTTTGCCAAATCGCCGGCCAGCGTGTTTTCATCCAGTTCCGCGTATTCCGTGCTTATATCGTCGAGGTAGTCGGTAAAGGTTGTTCGGTAACCGATTTCCCATCCGAATCGATGCACCTTGTTGTGAGTAAAGTAAAGCCCCAGTCCGGCCGGAAGGGTGAATTGCCAACGACTGTATTCTTCTCCCTCAGTTTGCAGAGGCTGCAGCTCTACCATCTCGCCGTTGAATTCTTCCAATTCACCGTAGTAAACCACTTTTGGGTTATGATAAATTACACCTGCTCCTACAAAACCATAAATCTTGAAGTCAGGGTTGTAGTATCCGCGACCGCTTACATCGTTGTCGTAAAACAACGTGAATTCAGCCCTTCCGCTCAACTCGAAAATATTATTTCGAAAACTTAGGTTTCGCGCTACCCTTGCAGGATTTTTGGAATTGTAATCGTTCGCACGAATCCGTCCGTAATTGAACCCGAGATTGAAGCTAAAAGAAGGAGAAAATTTATAGCGAGCAAAACCACCAACCACATATTGGGTGCGGTTCAGTTTCATGTCGAAGATAAAATCACGACGTGTCTCTTCTTCACCTCCTATCTCTCCCAAATAGTTGGAAAAGCCAACACCTACACCAAAGTCCCATTGGTATTGGGCTGCAGAGGGAAGCGTGCTTCCGAAAAGAAGCAAAAAACAGAGTATGGGTAGACGCTGCATAAGCGCAAAGATAGAAGAATGGACACAATACAAAGGAGTTTTCAAAATCCCTTTTTCGTTTGGCTTTCCATTGATTCTGCTCATTGATTTTTTACGTTATTCGCAAAGATCTTTTTCCGAACATGAGACTAACAGAATTGCTCAACATAAAATATCCCGTCATTCAGGCAGGGATGGTCTGGTGCAGCGGCTGGGAGCTGGCTTCGGCTTCCGCCAATGCAGGCATACTCGGGGTGATAGGCTCGGGCTCCATGTACCCGGATATTTTGGATCTACACATTAAAAAATGTCGTGCCGCTACCAATGGCGCTTTCGCAGTGAATGTGCCTTTGCTTTACCCAAACATAGAAGACCATTTTAAAGTCATTCTTTCCAATGGAGTGAAAACTGTTATTACTTCTGCGGGAAATCCCGAAAAATACACGGAAACGCTTAAGAAGGAAGGTATTACCGTAATTCATGTTGTCAGCAGTTCTAAATTTGCTCGAAAGGCACAAGAGGCAGGAGTCGACGCGGTAGTGGCTGAAGGATTTGAAGCGGGAGGTCACAATGGTCGGGAAGAAACCACCACGTTATGTTTGGTTCCTCAAGTACGTGAGGCGGTAGATATTCCCGTGGTTGCAGCCGGAGGGATTTCATCGGGAAAGGCCATGTTTGCGGCCATGTCGCTGGGAGCGGACGGTGTGCAGATCGGGAGTCGCTTCGTGGCTTCCGAAGAAAGTTCAGCTCATGCTTTTTTTAAACAGAAGGTGGTTGACGCCAACGAAGGCGATACCGTGCTTACGCTGAAAGAATTAGCTCCCGTAAGGTTGATCAAGAATGGCTTTTACTCGGCTGTGATGGAGGCATATGCCAAGAATGCTACTACCGAAAAACTGCGAGAACTGCTGGGAAGAGGACGCGCCAAGAAGGGAATGTTTGAAGGCGATATGGAGGAGGGTGAACTGGAAATAGGTCAAGTTTCGGCAGGTATTCGCGATATCAAACCTGCGGCTGAAATTATTCGGGAGATCTTAGACGAATACGAAGACACAAGAGAATTGATGTACAAGAGATCGCTGAATCTATGATAGAATTTGAAAAGTTTGTTTTGGGCAATGGATTGACCTTACTCGTTCACCGCGATGAGAATACCCCTTTGGTATCGGTCAATACGCTATACAAAGTGGGTGCACGAGATGAGTCACCTGATAAAACGGGTTTTGCCCATCTTTTCGAGCATTTGATGTTTAGCGGTAGCAAGCACGTACCCGATTTTGATACGCCGCTTCAAAGAGCAGGCGGACAAAACAATGCTTTCACCAATAACGATTTTACCAATTATTACGTTACGCTTCCCAAAGAAAATCTGGACACGGCGCTCTGGCTCGAGTCGGATCGGATGCTGGAACTGGGTTTTTCCACCGAAGCTCTTGAAGTGCAGCGCAAAGTGGTGATCGAAGAATTCCGTCAGCGCTACCTCAATCAGCCGTTCGGCGACCTCTGGTTGACCTTACGGCCAATGGCTTACCAACAGCATCCCTATCAATGGGCGACTATCGGCAAGAGCATTGCACACATCGAAGATGCAACCATGGATGATGTGAAGCAATTTTACAATAAGTACTATGCTCCCTCCAATGCTATTTTGGCCATTGCCGGAAATGTCGATCCACAAGATATATTGGAGCGCGTGAATAAATGGTACGGCGCTGTTCCTGCCGGAAATGGACTGGCAAGACAATACCCTATTGAAAGTTTTTCTGAATCGAATAAAAGTGAAACACTCGAACGTGATGTTCCGCAGAAAGCCCTTCACATGGCTTGGTTGATGAGCGATCGGTTGGACGAAGAGTATTATAAATTTGATCTTCTGAGCGATGTCTTGGGAAATGGAAAGTCTTCAAGGCTTTACCAAAAATTAGTCATTGAAAAAGAACTCTTTACTCAGCTCTCGGCTTTCATCACCGGAAGCATCGATCGGGGACTGTTTATGGTTTCGGGAATGCTGAGCGAGAAGGTAAGCCACGATGAAGCACGGGAGGCCATTTTACTAGAAATCGCCCTTTTGGCCAATGAGCCACCGAGTGAAAGAGAGCTGACCAAAGTGAAAAATATGGTGCTTACCCAAAAGGCCCTTTCCGAAGCGGGTACACTTTCTAAAGCCATGAATCTGAGCTATTACGAAATGCTGGGAGATGCTAATGAAATCAACAATTTTCAAAATCAATACCTGCGGGTTACTGCGAAGAATGTGCAAGCCATGGCAAAAAAACTAACCGAAAGAGGAATAAACGAACTAAGGTATGAGCGTAGAAACGGATAGGAGCATAGCCCCGGAGATAAGGCGAATCACCGATCTCACCATTCCCACGCCAGCGCCAATAGACAACCTGCACGGTGCTCCTGTTTTTGTGGTTGAAAACGACTCGGAAGAGTTGGTTAAGATCGAATTTGTATTTCCTGCCGGCACGGGCGAGGAGACGAAGGCCCTTTTGGCTACAGCCACCTCTTCTATGCTTAAGGAAGGGGCGGGAGAATTTTCTTCGACGGAGATCAGCGAGATCAAAGAGTATTATGGTGCCAAGATTCAGCTCGGAGTAGGAAAAGACCTGGCTAGCGTCAGCCTGATTTGCCTTCCCGCAAATCTCAAAAACTTGGTTCCTCTATTGGCGAAGATCATTCAGGAACCGAATTTTCCTGAAAAGGAGTTTACAGGCTATAAGCGCCGCACACGTGCTCGACTGAAAGTCAATTTGGAAAAGGTGGAGATTCGGTGCCGGTTGGCGTTCAGTCGTGCCTTTTTTGGCGCAAACAAATACGCAGAACGCTACGACCCTGAAGCCTTTGATCAATTAATGCGAAAGGATTTAGTGGATTTTCATCGTGCCAACTATGCATTAAGTGATGCATCTGTATTTGTCAGCGGAAACGGGACTAAAGAAGCTTTGGAATTCTTAAAGCTGCACGTGCAACCTGATGAAGGTAGGGTCAACTTATCAGCTATTGGTGATTTTTCACCTTCCCGCATAACGCAATTTCAGCGTAAAGAGGGCGCCTTGCAAAGTGCTATCCGCATGGGGATGCCTGCCCCGTCTCGACAGCATAAGGACTATCCTGCTTTCTATCTCACGAATACGATTCTCGGGGGTTATTTCGGATCGCGCCTCATGCAAAACATTCGCGAAGACAAGGGCTATACCTATGGCATCGGTTCAGGAATTAATCAATTGAAGGACTTGTCTTTTCTGCTTATTTCCACGCAAGTGGGCGCCAAGCATACCCATGCCACACTGAGCGAAATCCGTTATGAAATAGATCGCTTACGCACCGAACTTGTGCTCTACGACGAACTCGATTTGGTGAAAAACTATACCGCAGGATCATTGTTAAGGAGTTTTGACGGGACGTTTAATCAGGCGTCGCTTTTGAAAACCATGCATATTCATCGCTTATCGGAATCGTACTACCGTGAATTTTTGACCAAAATATACGCGGTTGAGCCAGCGGATATCCTGCGTATCGCAACGACTTATTTTGATCCCGATAAATTTACCGTAGCGATTGTAGGTGAAGGATTTTCTGACAACGAATGATGATTTTAAACGTCAAAATAAGTAAAGCGATACTGCGTTGCTAATAGGATGTATCTTCACGAGATGAGGTCGGTTATTTTTCCATATTTTTTTCTGCTGATTTGTTTGGTTCCCTTATTGGGTTTTGGCCAATCGAGCCAACCTGGCTCGCTATGTGCCGATGTGAATGACAACGGAGAGGTGGAGCTTACTTGGGAATATGCCGATGCGGTGGCAGGAACGGTGTACGAAATTTACCGCGATCAAGGAGGGGGATTTCCCGGAGCCGCATTTGCCACGGTGGGCTTTCCTGACTTGAGCTACACTGATCTAACGGCTGATGCCGATCTAAGTGCGGTGAGATACTACGTGGTAGACCGTGACTCGCCCGCCGAGCAGACTGATACGGTGAGCACGATTTTTTTGACCTTGAGTCAACCTACCGGAATATCTTTCGTGGCTGATCTGAGTTGGAACTTTCCTTTTGAGCCGATGCCTTTGGGTGGACAGTTTATCATTGAGCGAAGTGAAGCAGGAGCACCCTTCGCTGATTATGGCTTTGTGCCTCCGACTCAAAGCTTTTTCACTGATACGCTATTTGGTATTTGTGCCGTAAATGGAGAACCCGTGGAGGTAAGCTACCGCTTGCGGTATGAGAGTCCCGCAGCTTGCATTATGTCATCGCAGATCGAATCGGGCTTGTTTGAAGACAATGAAGGTCCGCCTGCCGCGGTAGTAGAGACTATCTCGGTAGATCCCGTCACGGGCCAAGTGACTATTTATTGGTTCGCTTCGCCCGCTACTGACATTGCCGGTTACGTGATTCAAGATGTAGATGTAGCGAATAATCAGTATACGGAGCTTGATTCCCTTCCGGGAACCAGTACGAGCTATTCATTAGACCTATCTGCCTCAAATGAACCCGTTACTTGGGTAGTATTGGCAAAGGATACTTGCGGTACCGACCAAAGTTTTAATGGCCAACATACCACCATGGAGATGAATGCCACCTACTCGGATTGCCAAGACTTTGTAACGGTCGATTGGACTGCCTACAGTGAAGAAGTAGGAGAGTTTGAAGCCGGCTGGCCCGAAGGTGTGAGGAATTACGAGATACGAGCTATATTGGAAGATGGCACTGACGTATTGGTGGCCGATACCGTGACCATTGATGCCTTCAATTTCTTGGATGAATTTGAGGTAGAGGTAGATCCGAATACCGAATACAGATTTTACATCAGGGCTAATTCCAACGGCGATCAGCAACCTTCGACTTCCAACGGGGTGACGATTTTAACCGAATATCCTCCTATTGCTGAATTCTTTTATCAAAGCTCCGTATCGACTAATCTGCAGGACGAAATAGAAGTGACGTTGTTTCAAGATGGTGAAGGTGTGGGAACGATTTATGAGCTATATCGATCGGAAGAGAATGAGGCATTCAACCGCATCGCTACCATTCCCTCTGTCTTCGGAGAAGATACTATCAGGTTTGTGGATTCGAATGTTCGGGCAAATGAATTTGTCTACACCTATTACTGGACCGCCATAGATGGATGTGGCGAAATAATAGATGATTCCAACGAAAGCTCGAGCATTGTCTTGGAAAGCAGAACCAATCCCAATGACCTTGTAAATCGATTGAGCTGGTCACCATATGAAGGGTGGGACGGAAATGTAGTGGAATACCAAATCTTCCGCGCTGAAGGCGATGAGGACCCGATGTTTTATGATTCTACGGCTCCTTTTGAGACGGAATGGTCAGAGGATGTTGAACCTTTTCTTTTGACGGAAGGTCGATTTTGCTACCGGATAATGGCGGTGGAGAGTACCAATGCCTTTGGTCAGGGGTCCATCGCTTTCTCAAATGTTTCCTGCGCTACCCAAGAGCCGTTAGTCTGGATTCCTTCGGCGATGGTCTACGGAGGTTTCAACGATGAGTTTAAGCCGGTCTTGGGTTTTATCGATTTCGATTCTTATCGGATGGAGATTTACAACAAATGGGGCGAATTGCTTTTTGAAACTTCTGATATTGAACGAGGCTGGGATGGAACTTACCGCGGCGAGGCCGTACCCGAAGATTACTACCGCTACATCGTCAGCTTCCGCGATGGGGCGGGAAAGCCTTTTATCGANGAGGATGTGCTGTATATGGTGCGGAATGCGGAGTAACGAATCATTTTTTTGCATTAGAAACTGTACTATATGAGCATTGATTTTTGCTTCAGAATTCCCCTGAGCAACTCAGTTCAATTATTCTTACTTTTGCCCGAATTTATTTCAAATTCAAACTCAGATTCATGTCACTAAACGAATCCAAGATTTTGGGAGAAGGATTGACCTACGATGATGTCCTGATGGTGCCTGCATATTCTGAAGTGCTGCCGCGCGAAGTAGACATTCGCTCGCGGTTTTCCAGAAACATCATGCTGAATACGCCCATCGTTTCGGCAGCTATGGATACGGTAACCGGTTATGAGCTGGCCATAGCCATGGCGCAACAAGGGGGGATTGGTGTTATTCATAAAAACATGAGCATCGAGGCGCAAGCCCGCGAGGTGCGCAAGGTGAAACGGTCGGAGAGTGGCATGATTCAGGATCCCATCACCATGATCGAAACGGCCAAGGTGGGAGATGCCCTGCAAATCATGTCTGAGAATAAGATCGGTGGAATTCCCGTGGTAGACGCCGACAATATCTTGGTTGGAATTGTTACTAACCGCGACCTGCGATTCCAAAAGGAAATGACTAAACCCGTGAGTGAGGTCATGACCAAAGAGAGACTTATAACTGCTAAGAGGGGCATCACGCTGCAAGAAGCAGAAATTATTTTACAGGAGTACAAGATTGAAAAACTGCCGGTGGTAGAGGA
>JGI12048J13642_10415470_pt1 | contig 17340 bp, 10 predicted proteins | sample ElkSlonscriptome_16_FD_13642 | JGI IMG/M metagenome (IMG submission 13642)
GGTCATTGTCCAATTGTCCAAAAAGCGAGCAACGGCGGACATGCCAGAAATGCTGTGAAGTTCGAGAAGCCATGAAAAGCAAACCCATTGAAACACATGTGGCAGACACGGACAGCCGAAGCATGATCCGCTAGGCTTAACGAAAGCAAGCCAAGAGGGTGATCTCGCCCGTTCGACACCTGTTCTACAAAAATCAAGACAAGATTACCAGCCACCCCTGTTTCCTTCGCACTTGAGACACCAACGACTTTTTTTGCTATTCTCTTGCATGCCGTACAAAAGGGGAAAGGGGCAATACTGTTCGGCACGCCCTGTGCCGGCAGCTTGTTTTGGCGACAGCTCGATTGAGCTAGTGGTCAATTTTCGCGTTTTGTTTGATGGGCACTTGATTCGTCTGGGCGCAGCATTCACGACAGGTCGAGCATTTGCGCACTGCTCCCTGGTGGCGTACTACTGATTTTTTGATTTCGCTTCGTCGTGCCGCTTGAGTTTGTCCAGATGCGCAATTAGCTCCGCTTCACTTGCGAGGCCCATGAAGTAATAGCTGATCATCTCAAAGGTTCTCTTTGTCGGTCTTCTGCCTGTCCAAAGATTGATTAGCAAGCAGGCGATGATCGCGCAGTAAGCCTGAATTTCGATTCCGTTTTGATTGTGGCTAAACGTCCAGTAGGTTCGTAGCAATCCGTAAGTCTCCATCACTGTTCGGGGCGGTGGAGCCTTTGGCTTTGGCACCGGTTCGGTTCTTATGCGGCGTGCATTGAATCTGGATAAGCCGAATCTCGTGATCCGGCTTGTCCGAGTTCTTGCTCGACTTGCCAAGCGAGACAATTTGATCGCTCAGCACATCTGTCGCGATGGCGGCTTCGGATAACTCGCGATTCTGAACCACTTCATAAACCGTGTTATCGCGAAGTCGGCAAACATAACTACTTTCTGCTTTTACGATGGCATTGAATAGCGTGAACTTGGCGTAGCCGCGATCCATGACATAGAGGCGATCTTTCTCGATCGTTTTCTCGGCAACCGCTCGCTCGTCGTACTGGCCACCTCCATTAGGAGTCACGTCAATGCGTGTGGGCACATAACGATCCACTTCAAAATGGGTGTGCAGTCGCCACTGCACCCGTTCGCAGCCTTCGGTTCGCTTTAGCAGCGAGGCTTGCATGATGCTCGGAAGCGCCGAAACGATTGAACCGTCGATCAGTGTGATCGTTTGGTCGATCTGCGATAGTCGGGCATCCTTGCTAATTGGCGACGCTTGTTCTCCAAGTTCCTGGATGATCTCTTTAAGAGGCTCCGCATCAAACACTCGCGAAGCTTCGCTGAGTGAACCGAGCGAAGTTCTGCGACGCCCAAGCTTTTTCTGGACCTTTTCAAGTTCACTCGCTTGGGCAATCGCGCGGAGACTGGTGACCGTTGGGTTAAACATGTAAAGCAACACAAGCATGCAATGCTTGTCAAAGAAAAGCTCACGATTGCTCGCTTTATCTCGACCACACTTTTCACCATGCAGACGCTCCAGTAGTGGAATCAGCATGTCGAAGTACGTTAGTCCCTGAACGTCTTTGCTCTGGACATTCTTAGCTTGGGAACCCATGCAACTTCGTTGTCGACATCCCATGAAATTTCGACGACGTCATCCTGATCGCGTTTGGCAATCGGCTTACGTCGCTTCGGTAGTGTTTTTTTCTTTGATGGTTTCTGAGGCACGGTCGGATGAAATTGGAATGACAACTTGGCAGAAAGAAAAGTCGTCAACGCACATGCGCATATGTCGTGCCAAAACTCGCAGGGTTTTCAAGAATGACGGAATGAAATTTGTTGCCGCAGATAGCAAGTCTGGTGCCGAACAGTATTGGGAAGGGGGGAATTCAGGCTCATCCGACAGAAGCGTGCGCCAGAGTTCTTTGAGGACTTTCCAGGCCGAAGGTGAGTTTCTCAGCAGAACTCAATGTCGAACACCGAACAAGGAATCTCGAATGTTGAACTTTTTGTTCGGACATGTCCCGGACTTCCTCATTGGAAACTCCTTGTTCGACATTCGATGTTCTCCAACGGTCCACAGAGCCTTTGGCAATAAGTTGGTCGCTAAAAACAACCAGGTTTCGACACTTCTCGGTGAACGCTACTAGTCACCAGGACTGGAAGTCGGATTTGGCAAAAAATGGGCGGCAAAAAATGGAAACCTGTTCTTCGCGTCTATGCTTTGACTCTTCATTTTTTGCCCTCCATTTTTTGCCATTCTACCAATGGCACGGGCCCAAGCGAATGTTGGTCAACATCGTAAGTTTCGATCCGACCATTTGTTGGCGTTCACTGAGAAGTGTCCTTTTTCCCCAACACTGAAAGCCCGGAGACCCCGGAAAAAATTGACGTTCGTGCGTGCCTGCGGCCCGCTTACCGATTCGTCCGCATCGATAACATTGCCTGCCCCTTTCTGCTCCCCTGACGGACTGGTTCACATCGCGATCGCTGATGGCGAGGCGATCGACACCCCGATTCTCAAGATTGGAAACACGATGACGCATGTGCAATTCGATCGCGGCCCGAGCGAATTGATGAATCAGTGGTACGTGCTGGCACCAACGCATCACGCGGCGATGAGTGTGGGGCTGAATCATTCGCTCTTTGAAAAAGTTGGCAAGCTGTTGAGCATTGATTTTCAAGTGGTTTCGACGAGGTGATGCAACCATTTGCCAAAGTGAATCAATCCGTTCCCAGAATCCCTTGGTGTCGCCCGTCATGAGTCATTGAGCGGCTTCGATTGTCGCAAAACGAGGGTCGGCAACCCTTCTCGCAATGAAGCAAAGCAAGTAGACTGCATTGCGAGAGAAAACGGTGAGACGCAAAGCGAAAGAGGGTTTGCTCTTCGACCGAGGCTATGTCGCTTCCCCGTTGTGCCGTCCTTCGTTGGCCACCTTGGCGACGGGGAAGTTTCCGACTGTGCATGGCGTCACGGGCAACGATGTCAAAGACCCCAACGAGCAAGACGAAGTGTCTGCGGAGCATCCCGAAATCGTTGATGAATTGAAGAAACAAATTCTTCAGTGGCACGCCGACAAAATGAGGCCACAACTGGCGACCGCTGGATAAGAGAATAGTTGATGAGAGAATAGAAAATTGTTTTGTTGCCTGACACGATCCTTCACTTGTAGGAGATTCGCTTTGAAAACGATTGGTAACCAACGGCTTCAAAGAGCCTGGGCTCTTCAGCTCACACAGCATGCGTTAGTAGCCTCATTGCTTGGATACGTTTTTGTGATGCCATCAGGGCTTTCTGCCGCACCGGTTCACCTCGTCGAGGAATCGCCGGTCGACGTGACCCAGCTTGATGACGGAGTGTATCTAGTGGATTTCGGCAAGGTCTCGTTTGGAAATATACGCCTGCTGCCCCCTTCGGGCGCTCGGGGTATCGTGACCGTGCATTTCGGTGAGGCGATGATCAACGGACGCATCAACCGTAGGCCTCCCGGAACCGTGCGCTACAAAAAAACAGATATTGAGTTAGGCGGCAAGGCATCCGTTTTGGTGGCCCCGCCGGCGGATGCGAGAAACACGAAGGTGCGATCCGCTCCGCGCGCGACGGCCGTGTTGACCCCGAAAGAGTGGGGAACGGTTCTTCCCTTCCGCTGGGTGGAAATCGAGGGGTGGGATGGTCCGTTCGCGGCTGAGTCGATCGTTCGTCGATCTGCCTATTCTTCTACCTGGGATGATGAGGCCGCCTCCTTTGAATCGTCCAGTGAGATGCTCAATCAAATCTGGGAACTATGCCAATACTCCATCAAGGCGACCACCTTTGCCGGAGTGTATGTGGATGGTGACCGCGAGCGAATCCCGTACGAGGCGGACGCGTACCTCAACCAGTTAAGCCACTATTATGTCGACCATGACAAACAGGTGGCCCGCGATACGATCGACCACCTTTTCAAACATCCGACCTGGCCGACGGAATGGGCATCGCACATGGTCTTCATGGTCTATGCCGATTACATGGAAACCGGAGATCGGCAGTGGCTAAGCGAGAATTACGAACGCGCTAAAACAAAGCTCTTACTGCAGCGGCGGGGCGACGATCATTTAGTATCCAGCGTGCGGGGTCAGGCACGTCCCGATCTGGTGGACTGGCCGCCTGCCGAACGCGACGGCTATGTATTTACTGAACGTAATACCGTTGTGAATGCCTTTCATCTCCGCAGTTTGGAGCTGATGAGCCGTTTGGCGAAGGCGTTGGGCAAGACCGCCGAGGCGGAAGAATACGCGGCACTTTACGATGCCGGGTATGAGGCATTTCAGGCGGCGTTTTTTGATGAGGTCAAAGGACTCTATCGCGATGGGGTTCGCACAGAGCACATTTCGACGCATGCGAATCTCTTCCCGCTGGCTTTTGGACTCGTCCCGCAAGAGCACCGGAAGCAGGTTGCCGACTGGCTTGCTTCGGGAGGGATGAAGTGCTCCGTTTATGCGGCACAATACCTGATGGAGGCGTTCTTTGAAAACGGAAACGCGGAGGCGGCGATTGGTCTGATGATGGCCCCCGGTGATCGAAGCTGGAAGCACATGGTCGAGAGCGGAACGACCATTACCTGGGAGGCCTGGGATCAGAAATACAAACCAAATCAGGACTGGAACCATGCCTGGGGAGCGGCTCCCGCCAACCTTATCCCACGCTTTATTCTGGGCGTTCAGCCGATGGAGCCCGGCTTTGCCAAGGCCCTCATTCGTCCAAATCCCGGCACGTTAACCGCTGCAAAAGGAAAGATTCCGACGATCCGTGGGCCGGTCGAAGTCGAAATCGAAAACACTCCCGGAACCCCTTTCGAGCTCGCCCTCACCATTCCGGACGGCATGAGTGCCCAGGTTGAAATTCCACTTCCGGGCGGAGTCGGCGAGATCCGCCACAACGGAACCCCCGCCAAGAGTGAAAATGTCGAAGGCTTTGCGGTGATCCAGGTCAGTTCGGGAACCCATACGTTCCAGACCACGACTCGAGTGAAAGAGCCCGTTAAAAAGCCAACGCCGGAAATTATCAAAGCGACTTATGGCTCGTCACAGAAAAAGATTGATGTGACCGCAAAACTGCGGCAGCGCCCCATCACTTCCAATGGTCGTGTCGACCTTTCGGGCGGTTACAACCAGCATTTTGGCGACCCACACCATCGAAGCGTGAAGACCCTGACGGTGGAGTTCGAGATCGGAGGCGAGACAGAAGTGCGTTCGTTTCAAGAAGACAGCCCGGTTGGCTTGAATTTCAACAGAGATCAATGAGGAGGTACTGGCGCAGCACGGTTTTCGTGCCATTCACGTTGGTAAGGGCTTCAAAAGAATAACTTCCGCAACTGAAAAACGATTCTTCCATTTCTGCAATCAGAAAACTCTCCCCGCCACGGCGGTGTAATTCCATCGAGGCAAAATCGAATTAAACTCAATAGGCAGGTTCTCAAGAAGTCCTTGAGTCGCTTTGCGTTGGGTCTGGTTCATTTTCTTAATGACATGCACCGTCGCCGTTCTTTTTCCGACAACGTACGATAGAACAAACGCATGGTGTCTTCGATTTGGGAGCAACACTTTTCACAACGGATAACTGCCATCCATGGCCTCCCGGAACTGACGATTGCGATTGAATCACGGATCAGCAAAAAGTAGAGTCCAATCCTCCTGATGAACCGATAGCAATCGCCAATGTCTTCCTTTGCGTGCTACTATCTAAAAAACAAGCGACAGGAAATTGAGCTGACATTCAATCAATGCCTTTCGGATCATGGAGTTATTTCGAGATCATCAAACAAATTTGCATCATAAGAACTGGCCAGCGATACCAATCCACTGCGACGTTGGTGCGACACGTTGGCAAGTGATTGTCCGTCGATAAACGCCTCAATTTTTTTATCGCGGAACGTGAGTTTCAGTTCGTGCCATTTGTTGGCGTCAAAGTTCTTTATTGAACCATTGGCCAAGATCGTTTTATCGAACAGCAGCGTCCACGTTCCCTCTTTGGTTACCATCAGCCGATGGCCTCGAAGGTAACTGCCCTGAACCCGACCGCCCAATTCAACATGTCCCCCTTCAATATACGTTTCGACTCGACAAATTAAGTCGTCCCAGTTCGCATCGCCGACCAACGTATGGGGTTTGACATTGCTTCGGCGGTAGATTCGCATCCAGTCGTAGCCTTGCTCGGGACAAATCTGCTTCAAGCACTGACCGCCGCCTGGCTTGTCTGCGATTTCGAAACTGCCTTTTTGGTCGGAATGATATTTTGGTAAGTCACCCACCTTCCGGTCCTCGTAATCCTCTTGGTAAGGAACGGGAAACGGTGCGTCTTCCGGGACCTCATACTGTCCTTTTTGCTGCCCCGATGTCGTCGTCAGCGAATAGATGCATTTGGGCTCGAGTTCGATTGAAAAGGAGCCGTTCTTGGGCGTCACATTCTCTTGTTGAATGAACTGATCCTGCTCATCTGATTTCCAGACCTTAACGGTTCCGGTTGAAAGGTCATCTTCAATCGTAACCGCCAGTTTTTCGGCTTGCTCGGTGCAGATGATCATGCTCCAGTTCGAACCGGTCCTTTCTCTGAGTGTAACGCAACTTCCTTTGTAAGTTGATGCGTCGAAGAGTCCGCATCCGGCATCGAGATACCGCCAAGCATCCGGCCCAGCAAACTGAGTGGTGTGTGCCGTCGCCCAAACACAGGGCCACACTTCGTAATATCCACTCCAAGGACGGTTCGCCTTCATGGCACCTGCTTTGTCCCACGTCACCGTCGGCGTGATGGAGCCGATTGGCGCCCAAATCAATGTTTTCGTGATCTGGTCGCGAATATAAAACTTGTTGTACAAACGCGCAAGATTCAATGCGCCCGCACCGCCCCACTCCTCGCCCGTCCAACTCCAATCTTCGCTCGCCCACAGCGGTGTGCCAGATTTCTTTGCCTTCTCGGTCGTGGGACGTCCACGGCCATCCACCATGTCTTCGTTGAATTCGCGCCCCGTCACATAATGATACCCAACGGCTTTAATGACTTTTTGGAACTCTGGATCATTCTCTAAATCGTCAAAAATCTGCCAATCACCGCTGTTGTCATCAGGTCCCTGAATTTGGACATGCGAGTAGCCCTTGGCGTCGAGCGCAGGACGCAAATGATTCACCAGCCAATCACGATCGGTGCCATTTTCGTTTTCCGCCGCAGCGACCCAATCCATGTCCAGGCCCCACTGCTTTTTGGCGACGTCAAGGAACGTGACGAAATAGTCAGCAGAATCCTTCGTGAAGATATTGGGTTTTAGCCAGCCTGGAAAACTCCAAGGAAGATACTCGAGAATCACCTCGGGGTTGCGGTCGCGTGCTTCCTTCATTAGCCAGAATTCGTAGCCTCGCGACACCGGGTTTTTGAGCTCCTCGCGCGTGATGGCGTGCGAGGGTTCCGAGCCACAGGTCGAATTCTCTCCGCCTCCCATTTCGACTTTCAGGTGCTGGAAGCCTGCACCGAATTTCGGTTTGAACAAAATGTCCAGAATCTGACCTCGCACTGGATCTTCATAGTCGTACAGCAAATCCGTGGAAGCGCCAGCACTCACTGCGCCGATTCCTTCAAACGTCCGCCCAGAATCGTCGCCGTTGAGTGTGATGTTCACGACATCTCCAGTCTTTGGAAAAACTCGCGGCTTAAACGCTGTTTCGGGATTTTGAATTTCACCCATTTCGAACCAGCTCGGCTCGCTTTTCTGCGAACCACGCTGCGTGCCCCAGACAGTGACCTGCCAATAGATCCGTTGGCCCGATTTCAGTGGTTCGCCTCGATACTCCAAAGGATCGGACTGCGGCGAACTGGTTGGCCCCGTATCCCAGATATCTGGATCCTTCAGTTTTTCCAGTGTTGTCGCCATACAAACCCGGTAGCCGCCCTGTGCAGGATGCTTTTCGTCTGGCACAAACGTCCAACTGAAACGCGGTTTCGCGACCGTGATTCCCGTTGGCGTCACCTTTGACTCACAGCGTAGATCGTTGACCTCCGCGTGCGCGCAAGCGTCCAAACATGCCAAGCTGATCGCTACAGCAATGAATACTAGGTAGTTTGTATGTTGTGACATCTTTTCGGACCTTATCGGTTGCAAGCCTTTTCAGTTTCAGCATCAACGCTGATTTAAGTAAGTAGGTTCCGGCTGAGTCGGCACTTCCGTCCCTGCATAGGGTCGTATCACTACCGGTCCCAACAAACCTGAAGGCTTCAGCTCGGAATCCTCATCCCAATGCTTGTACCCCTGAAAGGTAATTCGCCCTGTCGAACGTTCCCGCCCTTGGGATAGCCAATCGGGCCATTGCTTCACATTCGGGCCCTGCCGTTTTACATCATCAGGAAGTTGTTCATCGCCGATCAATCGATTGGGCCATAGGTTGGTGATTCTTACTTCAAGATCATTTACGTCAGCCTGAACATGTCCATCCAGATTAATTCGGAACGGTGCTTTCCAAAAAACGCCCAGATTCTCTCCATTCACGATGACTTCGGCGATCACGTGAACACGGCCTAAATCTAACTCCAGGGAGTTATCTGACTGCACCAACGCTTCAGGCAGATTGAACTGTTTTTTGTAGGTTGCTGTTCCGGAGAAATAGCGAATGCCATCCGTTGGCGAAGTTGTCCATGAGATCAGCTTTTTGAAGGTCTCTTTTCTCGGCGCGCCCAAGTTTGGCGGAAACGTCACGTCCCAAGAGCCCTTCAGCACAATGGGTTCAGGAACCGATTTTACTTCCACGGTTTTTGTAAGACCGGATGCCATCCTGCAGGTCAGCGTTCCTGAATAAGGCGTCTTCCAAAATACCGAATCGTCCTTCCGAGATAGGGTCGGCTCTGGCGACGGCAGCTGTAGCTTCAAGACATTTCCGTTAGCGACCGTCCGTTCGACCTTTTCCTCGCCAGATGAATAAACAAGACGCAACGCATTTCGATCTCCCTCAACGGCTGTTGCCCCAACCAATTCATCATCAACCGCGATCTCATATTCTCCAGCGTTCACCAACGATTCAATTCTATTTGTCACATCATGTACGGGATAAACTGAGGGAACACCCTCGATCCCCAATTCAAATTTGCCGAAAACGGCCTTCAGGATCGTTAACTCTCCTTTTCCATTTGCATCAATTTCGAGCAGTTCGCGTTCCTTTGCGTATTTGACCGCGCGTGTATCGCCAATTTGATATTCGACACGCAGTTCTTTGTGATAACCCGGTGCCGGATCGCAGTCGCAGAGGCTCCTTAATACGCTGACGCTTAGCTTTCCACCGCTAACCTTGCTCGCGACCGTTTCTCTAACATCGACCAGCCCGTCCTGTAAGAAGGTGCCATACTCAGCCTTAATGATTTTCAGATCAGGAAGCGGTGTCGATGCGGGACGATTCAGATCCATCGTGACGTTGACAATTGAGTCCGATGAAGCAGCGGGTCTTCTAAAGATGACGAAAATGGACGCTTCCGATTCGAGTTGGACGCGCACGCTTGCGGAGCCATCACCGTTGTCCTGCCAAACGGTCGCGTCAGAAATCTCGCCGGTTTGCGCATCCCAGAATTCAGGCTGTCTTCCGGAAACCCGAAAACGACACGTCTCCACGCGGCTGTTCTTTTGAGAGTTGGCGAGAAAATAGATATCGGTCTCATCGGCCCTGCGATGAGTCCAATCGAGGTTTTCGCCGAAGCCGCTCTCAACGCTAAGGTCAGGCACCAGTGCATCCTGTTTCAGCATGTCAAGCACTGACACGTTTTTGATCAAGCCCGCATCCCTAAGCGATTCAGCCCTTTCAGCCAGTTGTTCATCACATTGGGGATAACCCTGAAGGCTTGGAGATCGGGTGGGTGTTGGCCCGATAATCGTTGCGCCTGCTTTCGCAAGTTGACCGATTGTGCGAAGGGTCTCGGGACGCATCCAAGTCGTTTCGGGAAGCATCAGAATTGAATAGACATCACCAGTTGGCGTACATATTTTTCCATTCTCAACCGTCAATGCAGATAACTTGTTATGTCCGATTAAATCATAGTTGAACCCAAGTTCATTGATCCCCGGAACCAGAAACGTATCATTGGGCGAGGATTCTCCGACGAAGACCAAAACATCGGCAACGGTTTGTCCTTGTTGAAGCAGAAATTGCGAGCGGGCAACATAATCCAAATACGCTTTCCCCTGCTCCCACCACGTGTTGTAGCGGTCGAATGCAATACCGAATGGCCCCAGGGTCACTCCAGGCTTAGCGTCCCAGGGTTGATGAACGTACGTGTGATAGACAAAGCGATTGATCCCCTGCGTCCAGGCTCGGTCACCAATGGTTTTTAGCGTTGCCGGAGAGTGGTTCCATCCACCAAGTGATGTAAAGGCTTCCGCTTCTGCAATCGAACTTCCATTGAGTTTGGCGATGGAGGCGACAAATTTAGGCGAATCGAAAAACGCCAGAACCCCGCTCCAGAATTCGGCCATCACCATATCGGCCGATTCACCTACCTGCATATTGTCGAAAGGCCCCCAGTACGGTTCCATCGAAAAGATCATTCCATGCTGATGTGAAAGCTCACGAAAACGACCGTAGTAATTCTCGGCCATCAAATCGCCAATCGTACGACGAAAGTCCCACAAAAACCGTTCGGTGACTTCTCCGCTTTCAACATAATACCCAGCCAACGCCGGCAAGAATGGAGAGCATCCATAACCACGAAGCCGCTTAAATTCATTTTCGAAACCGTCCGTCCAATTGGCAGTTCCCACCTCGTAACTGTCAACGTGACATTTGGTAACCGCCGTCCCAATCAACGGCCCCAGTTTTTGAATGATCGGATCAATGCCGTCTTTCCAGAATGCATCCACTGCCCTACGGCTCATCTTGTCGCATTCCAACCCTTGACCGCCAACAACACCCGGCCGATTCTTCGCACCGGTGGGGGTGTATCCAAGCCGAAGAATCGTCCACTCACCTTGGGGAGCGTTCCAATTCAGCAACCCATCTTCTGAAACGTGGTCCGTTAAATCGATCAACGTTTCCGACTGAATCACCGCATCGGCAGGAATTGCTTTTGAGTCAGGCATCAAACGATTCCGTACTTTTCCGGAAAGCGTTTTGTAATCCAGCGAGTCGATGCGTTCGGACACTTTCGGCGTTGGAAAAGCCAGAACGGCGATATCCTTGTAATAATCCAGTTTCGTTGGTGGTTGAGGTAATTGCGCCCGAAACGGCTTTCCGCCTTGATGCGTTACTTCGCTGAAAACGACCTCTTGCATGGCCAGCTCCGGCGTCACCCAGGGACCACCACTCGACGACCAACCGGGACCGTTGTGGAATGCAAGTTCCAAGCCCAAACGATCCGCTTCCTCGGCCGCAAATTTGAACAGCTCCAACCACTCTGGATTCAAATAGGCCGCCGATCCAGGAGGATGGCCCATATTGACATTAAAGAGTTGAGCTCCATGAATACCGACTCTCCTCATCGCTTCAAAATCAGCCGTGATGTTTTCCCTGGAAACATTGCCATTCATCCAATGCCACCACGTCAACGCCTTTGCCGAATCGGGTGGAGTGTGGAAGCCCTCTTTCAACGGATCCGACGCCAAGGCGTTCGCTGTTGCGACTACCAACAGTGCTGCAATACTTAAGAAAACTTGTTTCATCGTCAATAATCGGTCTTTACCTATTTCATGCTTCTTTTTTCGGCCGCATCAAATGCCTCGTGCCCCGTCGAATTTTTCCCCAGCACCGGTTTACCAACGATTCAGTTCAGCAACGTGGCCAAGCATGCTGACGACTCCGTATTTTCCCTCACGTGAACCACCGTTTTCAATATATTTCTTAACCAACGGCAACCCTGGCTCTCCCATCCAGTCGATAATATTATGCAACATCTCAACGTTGCCGCACTCGTCGAACAGCATCTGATCAAGCGCCACCAAACCCAGTTTTTGTTCTCCGCACTCAACCAGCGCCCAAGCAGCCATCATCTGGATTTCAGGCTCTTGATCACTGAGCGCTTTTTGCAATGCTTCTTTTGCAGGTGCAGCATCTGCATACAACAAAAGCAAACCATTAATAGACCACCAGCGGATACCCGCATCATCATCCTTCAATCCATGCACAAACCGGTCGAGGTTAGCCTGATCCTGTTCCAACGCAACGTCGGCCGCATCCAGATAGGTCTCCAGCGGGTAAAGCTTCGGGTCGCGCACCATTTCATATATCGTCATCTGGTTCGCTTCAGCACGTCGCACACGCATCTGTTCCGGCAGCAGCCCCGAATCATAGATTCTTAACTGCTCCTCGCGCAGCGCCTGTTTCAGTTCTTTGATCTTCGCCTGATGCTCAGGAGCGTCAATCAAGTTATGCACGTTGTCGAAGTCAGCAACATTGTCATAGAATTCCTCCGGAACGCGTCGCTCGAAGAAACGCCCGGTAATCTTATTGGTTCTTCCTTCGCGATATTCTTTTTCCCAGGCCGGAGCAACGGAACCCTTCCACATATAGCCCAGGTATTGCCCGGTCGGCGCATACGGCATGTAGTTTTTGTGGTAGGCAAATCGCTTGCCGCGCATGACGCGCACATTGTCTTTGCGTTCATCCGTCCTCTCACGAAAAGCGAAGTGATATTTCGGTTCTGTTTCGATTCCCTGCCCGAGAAATACGGTTCCCTGAAACGTATTGGGAATCTTCGCGCCCGCGAGGCTGACCCAGGTTTTCGGCATATCGATAAAACTGACCAACCGATCCACCGCCACTCCGGTCTTCTCAGCGGGATAGAGATGTTTATATTTTTCCGGGATGCGAATCACCAGCGGGCAATGGATACCCGATGCGTAGAGAAAACGCTTGCTCCGAGGCATCACACCGCCGTGGTCGGAGTTATAAACGATGATGGTGCTGTCGTATAAACCATCCTTCTTCAACGCCTTCAAAACCTCCCCCATCTCGGCGTCCATCTGTTCCACGGCGCGGGCGTACTGGAGATAGTTATTACGGACTTGCGGCAGGTCGGGATGGTAAGCGAAAAGCTTCATGTCCTCGGCGCCCTCCATCAGTTCTTCGTTCGGAACGTAAGGACGGTGGGCTGTTTTTTCATGACTACTCGTCGCATTGTAGATGCAGAAAAACGGTTGCCCGGGCTTGCGTTTGCGCCATGCGTATTTGGCTTTGGGTTCATCCCAGCACGAACCATCCGGCCGCCCTCCGATGTTGAAATCGGTCTTGGTGCAGTTCGCTACAAAATATCCGGCCTCTTTCAAGACATCCGGGTAATACTGAATAACGTCGTGCGGAATATCATATCGGCTACGCATCGGTTGCGTTCCCATCGATACCGCGTTCATCCCGGTGATCCAACTAGAACGGGTCGGTGCGCATACCGCCGCGTTGTCGAAGCAATGCGTGTAGCGGAAGCCCTCCTTGGCAAGCTGATCAATCACGGGCGTCCTCGCATTTTTGCTCCCATAACAACTCACCCACGAAATACCGTTATCCTCACTCGTCAGCCACAGGATATTTGGACGCTCCGTCTCCGCTCCTCGTGCGAACGTCGTCGCGATGGTTAGAGCGGTCAAAATCGACAGTGCAATTTTTCTCATAGGACTTACTTTTCGATAATCCTTACTGATCATTCTCTACATTCCCCTGACCGTAAAGTCGTAGGTTCCTGAACCGGCCGAGATGACGACACGCCCGTCTTCGGTTCGCTCAAAACGAAGCCCGTCGACATCCTTGATCAAGCGGCCACTCTCGGTCACGTTGGTCAGCTGATCGGTAGGCAGAATCAAACTAGCCGTGGTGTTGGCCGGCACGGTAATTTTCCAGTGGAATTCGCCGCCGTCGATCTTCCAGTCACTCGCAATACGTCCCTGGATGGAATCGTAGTAGCCCCTGGCCCAGTCCACGCCGCGACCGACTTCCGGTTTCATGCGGATCGCTTTGTAGCCGGGGCTTTTCAGATCGATGCCCAGCATACTGGAAAACATCCACTCGCTGCACGCCCCATAGGCGTAGTGATTGAATGAATTCATCGCGCCCGCGTTGAAGCCATCCTCGCGGGTCCAACTGTCCCAGCGTTCCCAAATGGTCGTCGCACCTTGCTCTACGGAGTAACCCCAGGAAGGATAAGTACGGTTTTGCAACAGACGGTAGGCCAAATCACTACGGCCAATCTCCGTCAGAGTTGGCAACAGGATCGGAACTCCAAGGAAACCAACAGACAGGTGGAAATTCTTAGCCTCAATCCGGTCCACCAGGTGGTCCGCCGCCTGCTTTCGCTGCGGGTTGGTCAACAAATCAAAGTGCAAGGCCATGCAATATCCCGTCTGGGTATGCCCCTGGATCTTGCCGTCCTGTTCAACGAAGCGCTTCTGGAAGTGCTTCGCAATGCGGGCAAACAGGACCCGGTACTTCTTAGCATCCTCGTCCCTTCCGACTGCGTTGGCCATCTCTGCCATCAGCTTTGTCACGTAGGCGTAGTAGGCCACGGAGATCACCTCCTTTGGCGTGTCGGAACCAACCGCCAGCCAGTCGCCGAAACCATCGCCTAGACCATCAAGACCATTTATTCCGCACGCCTCCAGATACTTCGCCATTTCATCGTAGTGCTGCTCGATCACGCGGGTGTCGCCGTAAACTTTATAGATCGTCCACGGGCAAATGATCCCAGCGTCCGACCACCCCGGACTTCCATGGCCATGAAATACCGGTGCCTGCTTGCCGAAGATGCCTTGAGGGTTCGCGGTGTCCATCACGTCCACGATCCACTTGGTAAAAAAGGCCGCCACGTCCTGGTGATAGGTCCCGGTGCGAATGTAAACCTGGGTGTCTCCGGTCCAGCCGAGGCGTTCGTCGCGCTGCGGACAATCGGTCGGCACCTCCAGATAGTTGGATCGCTGCCCCCAGAGGACATTGCGGTGCAACTGGTTGAGCATCGGATCCGAGCACTCAAAGGAGCTCGTCATCGGTGCATCCGTATGCACCACAATTCCCGTCAGCATGTCCGCTGCGGGCGTCCCCTTCAGGCCCGTCACCTCGACATAGCGAAAACCGTGGAAGGTGAAGTGCGGCTCCCAGGTTTCCTCACCCTCTCCTTTCAAGACATAGGTGTCGGTCGCACGAGCGGAGCGGAGATTGTCGGTGAAGACGGTCCCATCCGGATTCAGCATTTCAGCAAAGCGCATCATCACTTTGTCACCGGCTCTGCCACTTACCTTCAACCGAACCCACCCCGAGAAATTCTGCCCCATATCGAAAACATGAATCCCCGGCTGCGGCTCGGTCACCTTGACCGTCTGGAGTTCCTCGGTGCGACGCACGGGATCACTCGAATAAGCCTGTCGCAATGGCTTGAGCGGCGTGCCCGTGTTCACCGGTGCCCAGTGGCCGTCGTTGTAATCGGGAAGGCTCCAGCCGGGGATCTCCAACCGGGCGTCGTAGGTTTCTCCGGCATGCATGTCGGATTTCAGGATCGGACCGAAGGACCCCTTCCACGAGGAGTCCGACACGACCGCATCGCTGCTACCGTCTTCGTAGTCGATGTGCAGTTGAGCAAGCAGCCGAAGCGTCCTCCCATATTTGTTCTGTCCCAGGATGCTGATGTTCCCCCGAAACCATCCGTCGCCAAGAATGCCCCCAATCGCATTGTTCCCCTCTTGTAGCAGGTCCGTGACGTCGTAGGCCCGGTAGCAAATGCGTTTTCGATAATCCGTCCAGCCGGGCTGAAAGAACTCGTCGCTGATCCGCTGCCCGTTCAAGTGCATCTCGAAGACGCCCTGGGCCGAAGCATAGAGGATCGCCCGTTTGACAGGCGACTTCACCAGAAACTCTTTCCGCAATTGTGGCGATGGCAGGTAGCGTCGCTTCAGCAAGTCCTGACGATTTGTATTGTGGAAGTTGAACTTGCTTCCTTCGCTCACGATACGCTTGCGAAGAACCCCATCCATCGTGTATTCCAACTCGAGGGTCTTTCGCATTCCGGGCGCGGGGTCTTTGCCGACAAGATCGTTGTCGATCACGAATCCTTCCAAAGATGAACTCGGTACCCCTCGGAGAACATCACTGATATCGACCTGCTTCGCGCGGTTTTTGGCAAGGCCATAGAGTGCCTTCAAAATGACAATCTCGGAATGCTCGACGACGGGATTGGCAGGCACTTTGTCATACCCAATCCACTCGGCTTGCCAATCGGATCGACTCAGAAGCCCCATCGACCACATCGCGGGCGTGCTCCAGGCTGACGGTTTGTCATCCTGATCCCAAGACATCACCTTCCAGTAGCATCGCTGACGGGACGATAACGGCTTTCCTTGGTAGACCACCTGATTGCTTCGGTCTGAGCATACTTTCCCGGAGTCCCACAAGTCACCCTGATCCCGTTTCAGAATCTCCGGCGTACTGGCCACTAAAATCCGATACGCGTTTTGCTTCTGAGCACGTCGGTCGGACTCCAGCTTCCAGCTCAGACGTGGCTGCAGCACATCGATGCCCAGCGGGTTGGTATGATACTCGCAACGCGGATCAACCACATCGGCACCCAAGACCGTGCCAAATGCGGCTAAGCAGATGGGCAGAAGACATCGTATCGTTGACTTGACTAGATTTCTTTTCATTGATTCTGTCTTGTTGAGGTGTTTCCTATGTAGGTTCAAAACGGTTCGCTCACACGTGCCTGTAAGGCGAGCGGCAAAAAAGCATTCTGTAGTGGTAGACTCATTCCTGACGCTCGCCCAATGAGATTGGTTACTATTAGACTCTAGTCTCTTTCGTATTATTGGTCTGAGGTTTGGAGGATGGTTACAGGACCGAACAATCCAGATGGGCTGAGCGGGTCGTCTGCAGCGAAATGCTTGAAGGTGATGAACGTTTTTCGCGGTCCACTGGGCAGCGGTTTTTTTTCCGTGATCCACTGTGGCAACGTGGCTATGCTATTTTTCGGGTTGCGGTATTGATACTGCGAACGGTCCGGAAGAGCGGCGTCTTTGATCAATCGGTTGGCCCAAGCATTGACGACTTCGATTTCCAATTGGTTTTGTCCTGCCGTTAGGGCATCGGTCACGTCGAGTCTCCAGGGAGTTGTCCAAAGCACGCCGTGATCGTGTCCATTGAGACGCACGCGGCAGAGATCGCGGACCTTGCCGAGATCTAAGTAAACGCGGCTGCCTTCGCTGCCTTTGCCGTTATCCATTGAAAATGTTTTGCGGTAGGTCGCGACTCCGGAGTAGTGGCGTATCCCATCGTCTGGGTGTTGAGACCAATCTTGGAGCGAGTCGAAGGTGGTGTTGGCCGGTCCGCCCCACTCCGGGTCGAAGGAAACCTTCCAACTTCCGTCAAGTTCTTTGATGGGTTGCAGGG
>JGI12048J13642_10220338_pt1 | contig 17335 bp, 13 predicted proteins | sample ElkSlonscriptome_16_FD_13642 | JGI IMG/M metagenome (IMG submission 13642)
AGTTCGCCGACGGTCTGGTCGACCGCATCATCCACATGCTCACCTTGTCGCCGGACCTCGACGTGGTCGCACGCACGTCGTCGTTCGCGTTTCGCGGTACATCAGCCGGCATCGGCGAAATTGCCGAAAAGCTGCAGGTGGACGCGGTCCTGGAAGGCAGCGTGCAGCATTCGGCCGATACCATTCGGGTGCTGGCCCAGCTCATCGACGCCGATACCGAGCAACACATCTGGTCGCGAACCTACGACCGGCCCACCGGCGAGCTGTTCGCGCTCCAGGACGAAATCGCGAATGCCGTCGCGCGCACCATGAGCAATTCGCTGCTGCCCGCGCGCGACACGCCGCAGGCAGCCTCGCTGCGAGTCTGGGACCTGATCAACCAGGGACGGTTCGCCATGGACGGGGGCACGCTGGAATCGGCCGACCGGGCCGTAAGCGCTTTCCGTCAGGCCCTCGAGTTGCAGCCGGACAACGTAGAAGCGTTGATCGGCCTGGTTGACGCCATCAGCATGCAGCGTTCTCACGGCCCGATGCGTGTGCGCGACAGCGGGCCCGACGCCACCGAACCCTACCTCGAGCGCGCCCGCCGTCTGGCGCCCGATTCATCCCTCGTGATCCGTACCACCGGGAACTGGCATTTCAACAACGGGCGCGCCGACGAGGCCATCGCGAACTACCGCCGTGCCATCGAAATCAACCCCAATGATGCCGCGACCTACCGATCCCTGGGCCGCGTCCTTTTCCGCCAGGCGCGCTACGACGACGCGATAGAGCCGCTGCGAACGGCAGTGAGACTCGACCCGTTCTCAGGTTTGGGCAGCGTCTGGCTTGCCGACGCATCCTGGGCCGTCGGCCGCGCCGAGGAAGCGCTTTTCCGGCTCAGGCGAATCATCGAAGACCGGCCCGATTTTGCCCAGGCGCACGACAGGCTTGCCACCTACCTGGCCCAGAGCGGCGAGACCGGCCTGGCCATGCGCCATATCATCCGGGCCCGCGAACTTGACCCGGACAGCGCCCGCCGCTGGTTCCGAGTGTGCGAATTCTGGCTGCAGCTCGGCGACGACCAGTCCGCAGTAGAATGCACTGACTCGCTGTTGGCCGAACACGACATTCCGCTCTACGGCGGCTATCTCAAGCAGATCATCCACGCCTACCGCGGCGAGTGGGATGCGAACCGGCGTGAACTGGAAGCGATCTACGCGCTCGACAATCCCGACCCGCTGCCCAGGACCCTGCTGGCCCAGACCTACTCTCGATCCGACTGTCCGGCCGCGCTGGGCGTTCTGGAAGAATCGTTCCCCGGATTGTTCGCCACCGCGCCAGAGGTCAATCCGACGCTGCTGCTGGCCGCCAAAACCGCCATTTACTGCCTGCAGCAGACAGGCCGCAACAGCGACGCACGGCTGCTTTTGGACGACTACTCGGATCAAGTCGAGCGCACCCGAAGCAAACGCGGCCCGTGGCTGGTACTGGGGATCGAACCCGCCTGGATGCACGCTTTGGACGGTGATTACGAGGCGGCGCTGGATAGGCTTGAAGAATTGGTGGACGACGACTGGCGCTATTACTGGTGGGGCCTTGAGAGCTACCCAAGCTTCGCCCCCATCGTCGGCAATCCCCGCTTCCGCGCCCTGCAGGACAAACTCGAAGCCGGCGTGCGCGAACAACGCGAATGGTTCGAAGCTAACCGGGACGAACCTCTGATCTAGGCTTTCTCGTCAACCTTGGCCTTCGCCGGAAATTCCTGTTGACGACAGTCGATTATTTTTGCGCCCGGCGCTTCCCTCTCATTGCCTGACGGTATTCGATACCCTTCCATCCGGTTTCGTTTCGTCGCGTAATCTATGTCTTCATCGCTCTTGGTTTGACCCGGACCCAGCGTCACTGATTGTCTGGAAAAAACCATCTTGCTTCAATGCCATTGCCCTCGACACTCGACCAGAAAGTCGGCGAACGCCCGGACCTTTCCCGGCAGCTCGCGCCCGGACGGATAGACCACCGCCAGCGTCATCGGCGGGGCGGCCGAATCCGGCCAGATCTGCTCCACCGCACCGCTTGCGATCGCGTCGCGCCCCCAACAGCCGCGGCATGCGCCCATTGCGCTTTTGCAACAGGCCTTGGCGCCGGCATCATCCCCGCGCAGTCGCGCATGCGGTCTATTTGAATGCCGGCACCCGCCCGAATCAGGCGACAACTTCAAAACAGCGACCGCTGCGGCGACGGTGCGGGCGCCTTTTTCTTCTTGACCCGCCGCGCCCGCGGCAGACCTGCGCGTCGGCTGCCAAGCTCGTGCTGAACACGGTCGGCCTGGGCCCGAAAGCCGGGCCTGGCGCGAACATCTGCGATCTTTTCGCGCGCACGACGTACCGCGGCCAGGTGATCGACGACCGGCGACGGATAATCGACTGCGCCGAATCGGCGACGATCAATTTCGCCAAGCTTCCACGGCTCGAAGATGGCCGCGCCCGGCACGCCGGCCAGCTCCGGCACCCAGCGACGCACGAATCGTCCCTGGGGATCCTGATCCCGGGCCTGTTTGACCGGGTTGTAGATCCTGAGCGTGTTGATGCCGGTCACGCCGGTCTGCATCTGGCTCTGGCAGTAATGGATACCCGGTTCATAGTCGGTGAAAAGCCGTGCCAGGTGCAGCGCCGGTTCGCGCCAGTGCAGCCAGAGCTGGTAGCCGGCGAAGCTCATCAGCATGGCGCGCATGCGGAAGTTCAACCAGCCCGTGTGCGCGAGAAAGCGCATGCAGGCGTCAACCAGAGGATAGCCGGTCCGTCCTTCGGCCCAGGCCTGGAACTTAGCCTGATCGAATTCCGACTCGCGCATCCCGTCAAAACCGCTGTGCATGTTCTCGAATTCGATCGACGGGCGCTGCTCCAGCTTCTGGATGAAGTGGCAGTGCCAGTGCAGCCGGCGGTCGAATTGCCGCAGCGAAGCGACCCAGTCCGACTCACCCGCTCCGCGCGCCCGGATAATTCGCTCGCGCGTGCGGTGCACGATGGTTCGCAACCCAAGCGTGCCGCAAGCGATATGCGGGCTCAGTCTCGATCCGGCACATTGGGCCGAAAGCGGGCTGGAAATGCCGCCCCTGAAACTCGCACCTCGTTGTTCGAGAAAACTGTCCAGCACTTTTTCGCCGGCCGTCAAGCCGCCGAGCTGTCGTCCCGGCGTCGTCCGCTGGTCGAACGGTCGCACGTATTCAAACGCGTTTTCAGGCCCTGCGGTCTCGACCACCGGCGGCAGTCGCTTCGGCACCGCTTGCTGTGGCTCGGACATGAAACGCTCCCAGCGCCGGGCCCAGCCGGACCGGTCCGACAATCCGCGCACCACCCCGAACTGCGGGTATTCGTGACAAGCGATACCTCGCTCCCGGCACCAGGCCCGTAGCCGTCGGTCCCGGGCATGAGTCCAGTGAGTACCTGTTTCTTCAGAGGCGTGTACCGTCGCCAAACCAAATCGGCGGTGCAGCCGATCGAACACCTCAGTCACCTCACCGCGCTCGATCCATAACCCCTGGCCCAGCCGGCACAAGGCCGCGTCCAGCGCCGCCAGCGCTTCGGCCGTGAACAACTGCTGTCTGACGGATGTATCCGGCTGGCGCCAATACTCGGGCTCGACCACGTAGACCGGCAACACCGGCCCGCGTCGCGCCGCCTCGGCCAGCGGCCTGTGATCGGCAATACGCAGGTCGCGCTTGAACCACACCAGTTGCAGCGATGCTGTTTTCACGTCAAAACGGCGGAAAGCCGCCCGATTAAAAACCAACGGCTATTGAACCATCTACGCCGCAAGACAGGATAAAACGGCCCACGGATCTCCGGCGGCGATCTCAGGCTCAAAACCGCAGTTTGCCATCAAGGCGAGTACCGCGCCCGTTCAGTGTAGGCTGTCGGCATCATCCAACGTTATCGCTCATGAGGTGTGGTGCATGACGAGCAACTTCGAAAGACACGCGGCGTGGCCGCTTGCCGTCTCGGTTTCGATTGCACTGATAATTTCCAGTGTATTCATCAGCCTGGCGATCGGCGAATTCGGCAGTCCGGAGCGGTTCGTCGAGGTCAAGGGCCTGGCCGAGCGCGAGGTGCCGGCCGACCTGGCGATCTGGCCGATCGGGTACAGCCTTACTGGCGCCAATCTCGAGGAACTGCGTCAGCGTCTGGACCGGGCCGACGAATCCGTGACGGCCTTCCTGAAGCTAAATGGCTTCTCGGACGGGGAGATCACCCGCAATCCCCCACGCGTGACCGACCGCTGGCTCAACAGCTACGACAACCAGCGTCCCGCCGAGCGTTATACCGGCGAACGAACGCTGACATTGCGAACGACCCAGGTCGAATCGGCGCGCGCCGCGATGAGCGACGCGGCAGAGCTGATCAGCCAGGGTGTACCGCTCACACCGAACTGGGGTTCGGCCGCCGATTTTCTGTTCACGTCTCTTGATGAAATAAAGCCCGGAATGATTGCCGAAGCCACCGCCGACGCGCGCCGCGCAGCCAGCCAGTTCGCGGAAGATTCAGGCAGTCGCGTTGGGGCAATACGGACGGCCCGGCAGGGCTATTTCACGATCACCGAACGTGACCCGAGTTCACCGCACGTCAAGCTTGTCCGCGTTGTCACGACGATCAATTATGATCTGGAGTAAGGGCGTTAACCGGCGAAAAAAGCGGCGTTCAGAAGCGATTGAAACGCCGGGGTGAACAACGGAGGTAACATGACCGGTGTCCAGATAACTTCGTTCAGGCAACTGCTGGCCATGGCCTTGTGCGCCGTTCTCCCGGCGCTGGTGACGACTGCGATCGCCCAGGCCAGCCCGGGCGCCGGCAAGGCCTATATGCTCACGGTTGACGACGCGATCGGACCGGCAACTCGAGACTTCATCGTACGCGGCATCGAGCAGGCTGAGACGGAACGGGCCGAACTGGTGATCTTGAGACTGAACACTCCCGGCGGCCTCGACGCATCGATGCGAGACATCATCTCGAAGATTATCGATTCCAGCGTGCCGGTCGCGACTTGGGTCGCACCTCCCGGTTCGCGCGCGGCCAGCGCCGGCACCTACATGTTGTATGCAAGCCATGTTGCCGCGATGGCACCGTCGACCAACCTCGGCGCGGCCACGCCGGTTCAGATAGGCGGCGGAGGCGGCGGCCAGCAACCGGCGACGCCGATTGAAAGAGCGCGTGACGCGTTCGATGGCGAGAGCGAGGGCACCGAAACCGCCTCAAACGCCCCGGAAACGGCGGACAACGCCAGCGACGCGACCGCCGACAAGCAGTCCGAAGCGCCGGAACGCGCCGCCGGCGACGCTTCTTCGCGCAAGGCGATCAACGACGCCGTCGCCTACATCAAGGGTCTGGCCAATCGCCACGGGCGCAACGCCGAATGGGCGGAGCGTGCGGTGCGCGAAGCGGTGAGCCTTACGGCCAGCGAAGCGCTGGAGCGCAACGTGATCGACGTGGTTGCCGAAACTCTGCCGGACTTGCTCGGCGCCATGGACGGCCGCGAGATACGCATGAAAGAGGGTACGGTCATACTCGCTACAACGGATCTCGAAACAGTGGAAATCGAGCCCGACTGGCGCACGGAATTGCTGGCCATCATCACCAACCCGACGCTGGCCTACATTCTGCTTATGATCGGTATCTATGGCCTTATTCTTGAAGGTTACAACCCCGGCGCCCTGGTGCCGGGCGTGATCGGCGGCATTTGCCTGCTGCTGGCCCTGTACGCATTCCAGATACTGCCCGTTAACTACGCCGGGCTGGCGCTGATGGCGCTGGGGCTGGCGCTGATTGCAGTCGAACTGTTCGTGCCGTCGTTCGGCATTCTCGGCATCGGCGGCGTCATCGCAGTGACGTTCGGTTCGGTGATCCTGTTCGATTCGGGCGTACCCGGTCTGGAAATGAACACCGGCCTCGTAGCCGCCATGGGATTGGGTTCTGCGCTGATCTTCGGCGCCATTGTCTGGCTCGCCGCACGCGCCATGCGCAAACCCAGGCTGGGCGGACGAGAAGCGCTGACGGGTGAGCATGCCGAGGCAATATCGGATTTCAGCGACGGCGCAGGCCGCGTCCACCTTCAGGGCGAGGACTGGCGAGCAAAGTCAAGTCATCCCGTTGCGCGCGGCGACAAGGTCAGGATCGTCGATATGGAAGACGAGGGATTCGTGCTGGATGTCGAGCCAATCGACAGCTCCGGGTCAGCGAGATAAGGTCGAACACCGAACAAGGAGATTGCTCATGAACATCGACTTTCTGTATTTCGTCGGCACCATCGTCGTACTGCTGGTGCTGCTGGTGGCCAACACGATCAAGATCCTGCGCGAATACGAGCGCGGAGTCATCTTCACGCTCGGCCGCTTCGACAAGGTCAAAGGCCCCGGGCTGATCATGGTGATCCCGATCATCCAGCAGATGGTGCGCGTGGATCTGCGCGTAATCGTCATGGACGTACCAACCCAGGACGTGATCTCCTTCGATAACGTCTCGGTCAAGGTCAATGCAGTGGTGTACTACCGGGTTGTGGACCCAGAAAAGGCCACGGTCAATGTCGAGCGCTTCATGGATGCGACCAACCAGCTTGCACAAACCACGCTGAGGTCGGTGTTGGGCAAGCACGAACTCGACGAAATGCTGTCCGAGCGCGACAAGCTCAACGAAGACATCCAGGAGATTCTCGACCGCCAGACCGACGCTTGGGGCGTGAAGGTCAACAACGTAGAGATCAAGCACGTGGACCTGGACGAATCGATGATCCGGTCGATTGCCAAGCAGGCCGAGGCCGAACGGCAACGACGCGCCAAGGTGATTCATGCCGAAGGCGAGCAACAGGCAGCGCAAAAGCTTGTGGAGGCCGCCGAAAAGCTGGCCGAGAGTCCGAATGCAATTCAGCTGCGCTATCTGCAGACCCTGGCCGAGATTGCCGGCGAGCAGAACTCCACCATCGTGTTCCCGGTCCCCATCGACACCCTGCGCTCGCTAATGGGCGGCAAGAGCTGACGCGGCTTCGAATGGCAGCAGAAACAGGCAGACCTCCAAATCAAAGTCAAAAGCTGATAACCACGAAGGACACGAAGAGCACGAATAAATTACAAGCGCTTCGATTCACGCTTTGGACCGGCAGGTAGACGATTCAGTCAGCCTCCTTGGCATCTTTCAGATTCTTCTTCCTGTCCTTCGTGTTCTTCGTGTTCTTCGTGGTAAACGCCTTTGACTCTTTTCTTTGCTGAAGCCATCCCGGATTTGCCGTTCCAGGACTCATTCAATCGAGCAGGTACGTCTCCAGGAACAGTACCGTCGCTTCGCTGAACAGGTCTCGATTCTCCTTCTTGCGATAACCGTGACCTTCGTTGAGTGCATTCATGTACCAGACCGGGCTGCCCTGCTCTCTCAAGGCCACTACCATCTGCTCGGCCTCGGTGACCGGCACCCGGGGATCGTTCTGTCCCTGCACGACGAACAGCGGCACATCGATCTCGCTCACGTTGTTCAGCGGGCTGATCTTTTGCAGGTGGGCACGCATCTCGGGATCGCGCTCATCGCCGTATTCCGGCCGACGAAGATCGCGTCTGTAGTCCTGGGTGTTTTCGAGGAAGGTCACGAAGTTGCTGATACCGACGATATCGACGGCAGCCTGTAGCCGGTCACTGTAGTGCACCGCGCTGGCCAGCACCATGTAGCCGCCGTAGCTTCCACCGTACACGGCCACACGATCCGCGTCGAGATCGGGCTGCTCGACAACCCAGTCCAGAAGCGCGCCGATATCGCGCACCGAATCCTCGCGCCGGAACCCGTTGTCCAGCTGCAGATAGCTCTTGCCATAGCCCGACGAACCCCGGACGTTCGGCACCACGACGGCGGCCCCAAGGCGATCAATCCAGAGCTGGTAGGTGGAGCTGAAGGTCGGACGCGACTGCCCTTCGGGCCCGCCGTGTATGGAAATGATTACCGGGTGAGGCCCGGGTCCTTCCGGCCGGTAGACGAATGCCGGAATGGTTCGCTGCGCGTCACCAACCTTGTCGAAGGTCGGGTACTTGATCAGTTCGGGCATGACGAAACCTTCCGGGTCCAGTCCGCCGACCTCGCTGAACGTCCAGCGCGTCGGTTCGCCGGTATCCCAGTCCAGCACGTGCACATCGCTGGGTGACCTGGCATTGTTGACGACCACGCCAAGCCGGCTGTCGTCGGGGCTGAATTGCGCGCCGCGGATCACGCCCTCCGGAAGCTGGTCGATCGCACTGTAGCTGCGCTCGGCCGGATCGAACCGGTACATCCGGCTAATGCCCCCCTCGTTGGTGGCAAAGACGCCCGCATCGCGGGCATGGTTCAGCGTCAGACCGTCGACCGACCAGTCGATGTCGCCGGTGATGATTTCCGGCTCGGTGTCGGCGCCAAGTTCCATGTAGGCCAGCTTGTTGAATTCGCTGCCGGCGTCGGTTCCGAAGAAAATGCCCTTCCCGTCCGGCGAGAAAGCATAGGGCAGGTTGCGCGCCGGGTTTTCCTCACTGCCGGCGATCTGTTCGACGTCGCCGGATTCGAGATCGACAATATGAATGCGCGAATCGTTGATGCTGATGTATTGAACAACCAGTAGCTTGCTATTGTCCGGCGCGAAATCCACCGGGCCCCACCAGCTGCCTCCAGGTGCTTCCAGCAGCAGTTCCGGTTCCATGCCATTTTTCATGTCGAACATCCACACATCGTTCGACCGGCCGTTGCGCCGTGTCGACTGGAACGCCAGGTACCGTCCGTCGTCGGACCACTGGACGCCGCCGTTACGCGATTCGCCGTCGCTGATCATGCGATGGCTGCCATCGGCTAAGTCCAACAGGTAGATCTGCGAGAATTCGCTTCCGCCCTGATCCATCGTGAAGGCCATAGTGCTGTGACCGGGCCGACGCGCGACCTGGCCCACGGGCTCGTCGAACCAGGTCAGCTGCCGACGCATGCCTCCCGGCTCGTCGACACGGTGAAGCTGGCTGACTTCGGCAAAGCGCGTCTCGATGAAGATCGACTCACCATCGGCGCTCCAGCCGGCGAGTCCGGCGGAGCGCACGTTCTGGTAGCGATTCAATGCCTCGCCGATATCGGCGGGAATCTCCGGCACATCCTCGAGCACGACATTTCCGGAATTGGCGGTCCGGCGGTCCACTTCCTGAGCCATTGCCGACTGAACCGAAACCGAGTGCAGTCCTGCCAGCGCCGCAATCGCAATCAAGGGCGTCAACCAGTAATAGGAATTTTTCATGTCAGGTTCTCCGCAGTATCTTTTTGGGTCTGGATTTTCGACTCTTGCAATCTCGCGCGAGGCCATCGTAATGTTTGAAGCGACTCACGGCGCAATCACGATACCACCCAGCGATCTCCGGCCGAACAGCGCCTCGAATGCCTCACCCGCCTGTTCCAGCGAATAGACGCTGGCCGGCGTCGGGTCGATCTTGCCGGCCAGCGTCCATTCGACCAGCGTACGTATCACCGGCGGCACGACCGACGAGTCGGCCATCACCGACCCACCCCAGTTGACACCGTGAATGGAACAGCGTTTGAGCAGCGGCAGGTTCAGTGGAATCTTCGCGATGCCGGTCACGAAACCCACCACCAGGTAGCGCCCGCCCGGCGCCAGCAGCCTGAGCGCCGACTCGGCCAGCGATCCACCGACAGGGTCATAGATGGCGTCCACGCCCTTGCCTCCGGTCGCTTCCTTGACCTCGTCGCGCCAGTCCTGCGATGTGTAGTCGACCACCACGTCCGCCCCGTGAGCCTGGCAGTGCTCGCGCTTTGCCTCGGTGGACGCCGCCGCAATGACTCGTGCGCCCAGCGCCTTCGCGCATTCGATTGCCGTCGTCCCGGTGCTGCCGGACGCACCGAGCACAAGCACGCTCTCGTCGGGCTGAACACAACCGATTTCGCGCAGGCCGTACAGGCTGGTGGCCCAGGAAATGAAGAAGTTTGCCGCGGCCTGCAGGTCAAGTTCCGGCGGAAGCGGCGCGCAGGAAGCCGCCGGAAGAATGACCTGCTCGGCCATGCCGCCGTGCAGCGCGAATGCCGCCACCGGCATACCCGGCTTGAGATGATCGACACCCTCACCCACCGATTCGACGGTGCCTGCCAGCGAACTGCCGGGGACGAACGGCAGGTCGGGTCGAATCTGGTAGTCGCCGCGGATCAGCAGGCCGTCGAAGTAGCCCACACCGATGCCGGCCACATCGAGACGCACCTGTCCCCTGCCGGGCGGCCCGGGATTTTCGACCTGATGGACCTTGATGGCGGCGGGATCGCCGAATTCTTGGATCTGAATGGCGCGCATGGCAACCTCGGTTGAATGAAATTCAGCCTTGAATTATGCCGGATCCAAAAGCGAAAACGCCGCCCGGAAGAGCAGGCGCCGTTGCAGAGATCCCGCCGAATCGGTAAAAGATAAGTGCCGGTCTGGCGATCTTTGGCGCACCTGAGCCCGACCATCACCAGGAGCGAGTCGAACGCCGTAGCCCGGGGCGCAAATTCGATATTCTTAAAATGTATAATATATGAATCTTAAGTTCGGCCGGTCGCCTTGCATGATTGCAACCAGCATGAAAGTCCATCCCACATTCGAAGTCATGAAAATATACAAAACCGTGTTTGCCGCGGGATTTCGGCCGTTCTTCACCTCGTGCGCGCTTTACGCGGTTGTGTTGATGACCGCCTGGATCGGGGTGTTCACCTTCGGCTGGGAGATGGCCGGGTCGCAACCCAGGAACTGGCACGCCCACGAAATGATTCACGGGGTGGTCGCCGCCGCAATCGCCGGATTTCTTCTGACCGCGGTGCCGAAATGGACCGGCACGCGGCAGGTGCAAGGCACGATGCTGTTATCGCTCTGGCTGCTGTGGCTGATCGGCAGGGTTGGCTTCTGGCTGGCCGATACCGGCGCCGACGGCGTCGGCGGAAAGGTCGCGCAAGTTCTCGATCTGACTTTCCTGCCTGCGCTGTCGATCGCAGTCAGCTGGCCCATTTTGAAGACCGGCAATCGGCGCAACCTTTTGATTGCCGCGGTACTTGCCGCGCTGTTCGCAGCCAACCTTATTCAGGGCTTTGACGCTTTTTCCCATCTTGCCAATATTCTGGCGCTGGATCTCGTCATGATCCTGATGGTAATCATCGGTGGGAGGATCGGCCCGGCATTCACGCGGAATTGGCTCGCCCGAAGAGGCCTCAAGGCCGATGCCGTGCAGATGCACGGCTGGCTGGATATCACAGCCCTCGGACTGGTCATCGCGCTGACCGTAGCGGCCCTTCTTGAATCGCCGTCCGGCGCGGTCGGCATTATTGCGCTGGTCGCCGCCCTGGCCAACATGGCGCGCCTGGTCGAATGGCAGGGCTGGCGAGCCTGGCGAGATCCGCTGGTTTGGGTGCTTCACCTTGGGTATGCCTGGATCGTGATTTCGCTATTTCTGCGCGGCATCACCGGGCTTGTACCTGCACTGCCCCCGAACGCCTGGGTACACGCACTCGGCGTCGGCGCAGTCGGCACGCTGATACTCGGCGTGATGGCGCGCGCGACCCTCGGTCATACCGGCCGCGAATTGCGTTTGCCGATAGGCGGAGGGACCATGTTCGCTCTGGTCACCGTCGCGGCAGTGGCTCGGACCGGCAACGCCATCGGCTGGTTCGACCACAACATCTCGCTGTCTGTGGCAGGGTTTGCCTGGATCATCGCTTTTGCCGTGTTCGGTTTGCTATTCTTCCCGAAATTGCTGCGTCCACGCGTAGATGGCCAGCCAGACTGATTTTCGAGGACCTCCCGTTGAGACTGACACAACACACCGACTTCTCGATCCGCGTGCTGATTTTCCTGGGTGTTCATCCCGATCGTCGCTGCACGATCCAGGAAATCGCTCACGGATACGACATCTCGCGCAATCACCTGATGAAGGTCGTGCAGAAACTGGCTGCCGCCGGCTACGTTGCATCGGTTCGCGGCAGCGGCGGCGGATTGACGCTACCGCGAGATCCCAAGGACATCAACCTCGGAGATGTGGTCCGCCGGATGGAACCGGATTTCGGCATGGTCGAGTGCATGCGCGAAGGCAACGATTGCGTCATCACCCCGGCCTGCAAGCTGCCGCCGGTGCTGGCCGAAGCCACGCGTGCCTACCTCGACGTGATCTCGCGCTACACGCTCGCCGACCTGCTCGCCACCGAGGACGCGAACCGGATGCGTCTCCTGCTCAGATCGGGCTGACGCCCGGGAATCCATCAAGGCGGAAATCGCGCTGCCGCCGCCTCGCCCGGGCGGGTATCAGGCACTTTTGACTCCACTTAAGAAGATGCTTTTGATATGAATCAATAGGCCCGTTAAAAGTATGTGAAATACTCCTTTTGCGTTCAACAGAGACCAGCACACCGTGAAATCAGTCATCCACATCCTTCTCTTCACTACGACAACCCTCGCCCTGTCCGGCGTCGCCTCAGCCGGACCCGCAGCAATCGAAGCCTTCGCCGACGGTGAAGTCGGGCTCGATTTTCGTCATCGCCTGGAATTCGTCGACGAAGACGGATTCGCCGAAAACGCCGAAGCGTCGACGCTTCGCACCCGGCTGAACTTCCGCTCGGGGCAATGGAATGGACTGGATTTCTTCGTCGAGTTTTCCGACGTGCGCGAAATCGTGCTTGACGATTTCAACGCCGGAGCCGGTGCCACGCCCGGTCGTACGCAGTTCCCGATAGTCGCCGACCCTGAGGACACACGTCTCAACCAGGCCTGGATCGGGCTTCAACCGAATGAATCGCTGAGCCTCCGACTCGGCCGCCAGCGCATCAAGCTCGACAACGACCGCTTCATCGGCAATGTCGGGTGGCGCCAGAACGAGCAAACCTACGACGGCGGCTCCATCAAGTGGCAGACGGGCTCGGCGTCTTTCTTCTATAGCTACGTCATGCACGCGAACCGCATCTTTGCCAGCGATGTCCCCGCGGGTGATAACGGCCACGACACGCACCTGTTCAATGCCGCCTTCGATGTCGCTACGGGGCACCGTCTGGTCGGCTACCTGTACGACATCGACGACGAAGACATCGCGGCATTCGGCACCCGCACCATCGGCCTGCGCTATGAAGCACGCGCCGAGCTCGCCGGCGACCGGGCAATCGACTGGCTGGCCGAATTCGCCCGCCAGAACGACGCCGCCGACAATCCCGTTGACTACAACGCCAATTATTTTCACGCGCGTGCCTCGATCGCACTGAGTCCGGCCTTCGCGCCGGTCGCCGGCTTCGAGCGTCTCGAAGGTAGCGACCGGGCCGGCACGGCATTCCGTACGCCGCTTGCTACTCTGCATGCATTCAATGGCTGGGCCGACCGCTTCCTGGCCACACCGGACGGCGGCCTCGACGATGTTTACGTGGGCTTTCGCGGAAGCCGCAACGGCATCGGCTACAGCCTGACCTGGCATGAGTTCGAAACCGAGACCGGCGGCATCGACCTCGGCACAGAGATCGACGGGTCGCTATCGATCTCACTGCCCGGCAGTGTGTCGCTGCTACTCAAGGTCGCGCACTTCGACGACGAGGATCCCTCGGTACGCGGTGTGACGAAATTCTGGACGATGCTGAGCTTCCGACTGTAATCGGAGATCGGTTTGCGGCCGAAAAAAAGCGATGTTACTTTAATAGCTTAGAGATGAATCAATCGCCGAATGTGCAAACACGCGGCAGAATCGATCGTCTCCGGGAGAACGAAAATCCAGCGAGACACGAAAACATCCCGGCCTGATCTGCCGTCCGCCAACAACGCGGGGGCAGTCAGCCGGTCGTCCGGCCGAAGCATTCGAACAAGGTCTCAGCGACATCGGATCACGAAACGCGTGTCTCGACCGATTCAGTAGAGGAAGAGGATTCAAAATGAAAATGCCAAGAATGATGACCGCTTGTGCGCTGACGGCCTGTCTGGCAGCGGCGTCCTGGGCTCAGGACGGGGAAAAAGCGCCCCGCATGAACGATGCCGAGAAGGGCTGCGTGGAGTGCCACTCCGAGGTGAGCCCGAATACCCACAGCGACTGGATGAGCAGTGCCCACTATCAGGAAGGCGTTACCTGCCTCGACTGCCACCGGGTCAAACCCGATTCCGAAACGGCCATCCAGCACGAAGACGTGTTCGACATGTCAGGCTACGACACCTCATTGCTGGACGACCGAATCCATATTTCTGTTCTGGTGCCGCCCAGCACCTGCGCGAAATGCCATGACGCCGAGCATCAACAGTTCACGGAAGGCGGACACTACCGCTCCTATCACCAGATCGTCCCCAAGGACAATCTGCACGCACTGACCCAGGTACACGAAGGCCAGAATCATCCCGAGCTGGCCGGCGCGCCCAATGAAACCGGTTGCATGCAGTGTCACGGCACGGAAATCAAACTCGATGAGGACGGACGGCCGACCGCCGAGACCTGGCCCAATGCGGGCATGGGCAATGTCTATCCCGACGGCAGCACCGGCAACTGCACCGCCTGCCATTCGCGGCACCGCTTTTCAGTGGCCGAGGCGCGCCAGCCGTTCGCGTGTGCCGAATGTCACCTGGGCCCCGACCATCCGAACATCGAGATCTTCGAGGCATCCAAGCACGGCCATGTCTTCAATACACGTAACGACGACGAATGGAACTGGGACGCCGACGGCGAGGATTGGGAAGCCGGCAAGGATTTCCGCGGACCGGTCTGCGTGACCTGCCACATGTCCGGCGTCGGCGACCTGGAGACCACCCACAACGTCTCCGAGCGGCTGCACTGGGTGCTGTGGTCCAAGCGCTCTAACCTGCGTGACTCCGACGACCCGATGAGCCCGATTCTCGGCGATGCCGAAGCCGGTCGCGCCAAAATGAAGCAGGTCTGCGCCGAATGTCACAGCAGTGCGCACACCGATAATTTCTTCCAGCAGGGCGACAAGGCCGTCAAGCTTTACAACAAGGCCTATTACGATCCGGCTGTGAAGATGCGAGACGAACTGGCGGAGAAGGGCCTGCTCAAGGAGAATCCGTGGATTGACGAATTTCAAATCACCTTTTACCACCTCTGGCACCACCAGGGCCGGCGCGCGCGAATGGGCGCGATGCACGGTGCGGCCGATTATGCGCACTGGCACGGTTTCTTCGAGCTGATGCAGGATATCTATGAGCTCAAGGAGATCTATAACCGCCGCATCGAGACCGGCGAAATCGACTAAGCCTCCTCTCGCATCACCTGTGTGATGCGAAACCCGCAGGGAAGCGCCGTCCGGTCCGCCGGGCGGCGTCTTCTTTTACCGGCCCCGTCGTTATCAAATCCGCTGATCGGCCAGGCCGCAGTGCGGCGACATTGTCCCCCTGAGGGGGCACGTACAATCTACACTCATGATGAAAACACCCGGCCCAACCGCCCGACTGCTCTACCGCGTTCTCGCCATTGCCGCCGTCGGCGCCGGTGCAGCAGGCGTTCTGTTGCCGCTTGTACCGACAACGCCGTTCCTCCTCGTCGCGCTCTGGGCCAGCGCACGCGGTGCGCCGGAGTGGCACGCCCGAATTCGACATCATCCGCGCTTCGCACCGACGCTGGCAGCATGGGAAAACGAGCGCGCTATTTCGCTTCGAGCGAAGTCAACCGCGTGCGGATTCATGGTCGCCAGCTGGATAATGATGCTGGTCATGGACGTCAACCGCTTTGTGCTCGTCGCGCTGGCAATTCTGTTTACGATCGTAGGGGGATATCTGGCAACCCGACCTTCGCCGTCATTCAACAATCGCATCTGCGCCGGAGACAACGAGCAATAACGTCACCGAACTTACGATCAGCCAAAGCGCCGTCGCATGCAGCAGCGGCCGCCAGCCGAGCCCGCGCAGTGCCTCCACGCTCAATCCGCTACCGATCAAGAACAGCACCAGCACCAAGCCGCGGCGCGCGGCCCCGGCAAGCATGTCGAAAGTGCCTTCCAGTCCCGGCAAGACAGAGCGCAAACCCGCGGCCAGGACGAACAGCGCCACGAACAACGGCCAGGGTATCCGCCCGGCCCGCCCCTGATCTCTTCGCGCCAACAGCATGAAACCGACGACCAGTGGCACGATCCACAATGCCCGTGCAAGCTTGAGCACCGTGGCTTCGGCAAGCGCCTGGTCGCCATAGGTTGCAGCGGCGCCGACGACCGAACTGGTGTCGTGAATGGCGATCGCGGCCCAGACAGCGAACTGAGACTGGCTGAGATCGAGCACGCCGCCCAGCCACGGAAACAGGTACAGCGCAACCGCGTTGAGAATGAATACGCATGCCATCGACATGGAGATGGCGTCGGCGCGCGCGCCGATTACCGGCGCCACGGCCGCAATCGCGCTGCCGCCGCAGATCGCGGTGCCGACAGAGATCAGGCCGCCGCACTGGCTGTCCAGCGCGAACACGCGCGCCAGCACCAGACCCGAGACCAGGATTGCCAGCACACCGATGCCGGTGACCCACAAACCCGTCGCCCCCACGGAAACAACGGCCGTCAGCGGCAAACCGAACCCCAGCCCCACCACGCATGTCTTGAGCAGAAGCCCGGAAACCTTGCCGACCTGGACGGTAAACGGGTTGCCCAGCAGCAAGGCGAACGCAATCCCGGCAGTCAGCGCTACAGGCGCGGTGATCACCGGAAACAGGCAAAGGGCTGCCAACAAGACGAAAGCAGCACGCCTCACACTCTCGGCAACAATCATTGGTTCAGCCTTTTCAGATGAGGATATCGAGTATCGCCGTTGTTGCAGTTCGTATTCAAATTTCAGAGCGAACTGACTCCGCCGGCCGTTCAGCTTCGATTTACCGGCTGCGGGAGACACTCCTGCGACATTCGCATTAACAAAATGGCATCAAAATACCTGCGGTATTCGATGCACGCGATTCGCGGCGCATGTCCGCAAATGGCTTCGCTTCGCGGTCCCGGCCGTTACGGCCGGGAATTCACCCGGCATACCGAATTGTATGCCGGATTAATAAAGGACCCTCGAGATGAACCCAATGCGCATCATCGCTTTCTGCCTGGTGCTGCTGCTCGCCCATGGGATGCTCGATGCCCAGGTGCTGCACTGCTACCAGTCCGAGCGTTTCGGCACCCGCCTGATAAACGTCGGCGACGCCGAACGCAACGTCATCGAACAAGAGCCGGATCGAACGGTGCGTCTGGAGACCAGATACGGCGGCACGGCAGGTTATAGATACGATTTCTACAAGTCGCGCCGAACGATCCAGATCTATGTCCGCGCCGGCGTTGTCGTCCGTATCTGTCGCATACCGGAGTAACAAGTCTGTTCCCGACCGAATTTGCCACTGCACCAACGAATCGAACCGGGT
>JGI12048J13642_10683420_pt1 | contig 17335 bp, 18 predicted proteins | sample ElkSlonscriptome_16_FD_13642 | JGI IMG/M metagenome (IMG submission 13642)
CCTGGAAGTCAGACCCAGCTTCGCTGAAGGTGGCGGGCGGCCAGCACCCGCTGCTCGGCGACGGCGTCGGCGGCCTCGTTGGTGGGCAGGTCTTCGGCCTCGGCGTGCTCGAAGATGCGGAGGAGGGTGCGGTAGATGTCGGTGGCCTTTCGCTTGGAGCGTTCGGTGCCCCAGTCGTTCATCTCGCCGTAGACGTTGATGAGGCCGCCCGCGTTGATCACGTAGTCCGGCGCGTAGAGGATGTTTCGGGCGTGGAGCTCCTGTCCATGGTGGCTCAGCGCCAGGACGTTGTTGGCGGCTCCCGCCACCACCTCGACGCTCAGCCGCTCCAGCGTGTCGTCGTTCACCACCGCGCCCAGGGCACAGGGTGCGAAGATGTCGGCGTCCACGTCGTAGATCTCGTCGGTGTCCACGGCCGTGGCATCGAACTCCTCCACTACCCGCCGGAGCCGGTCGGCATCGATGTCGGTGACGGAGAGCCGGGCGCCTTCGGCGGCCAGATCCTCACAGAGGTGGTAGCCCACGTGGCCCAGCCCCTGGACCGCCACATGCCTCCCCTCCAGCGAGTCGTCGTCCCACCGGAAGGCGGCGGCGGCCTTGATGCCCTGGTAGACCCCGTAGGCCGTCACCGGGGAGGGATCCCCCGAGCGACCCAGAACGCCGACCACGTGCTCGGTCTCCATACGGACGAACTCCATGTCGTCCGGCGAGGTGCCCACGTCTTCGGCGGTGATGTAGCGCCCGCCCAGCGACTCCACGGCGCGGCCGTGCGCGCGAAAGACCATCTCCCGGTCCACCCGCTTGTTGTCGCCCCAGATGACCGACTTGCCGCCGCCCAGGTTCAGCCCGGTGATGGCCGCCTTGTAGGTCATGCCCCGGGCCAGCCGGAGGGCGTCGAGGACGGCCGCGTCGTCGCTCTCGTACTGCCAGAAGCGGGTCCCGCCCAGCGCCGGGCCCAAGGAGGTATCGTGGATGGCGATGATGCCCCGATATCCGAACTCGGGCTCGTTCCAGAGAACCAGCTGTTCGTGGTTCTTCTCCGACATGAGGTCGAAGAGCTCCATGGTGTACCTCGCTAGCTATCTATGATCGTCGGGCTACGTATCCCGGAGGAGTTCCCGGGCGATGACGCGCCGCATGACTTCGTTCGTTCCTTCGAAGATCTCGGTTCCCTTCGCATCCCGGAGGAGCTTCTCGACCGGGTAGTCCCGCATGTAGCCGTAGCCGCCGAAGATCTGAACGGCTTCGTCCGCCACCCAACTCGCCGCCTCGCTCGCGGCCAGCTTGGCCACCGCCGCCCGGGCGGTGAGCCCGTCGGGTCCGGTGCGGCGGCCACCGCCGTTGACCAACGCCTGCACCGCCTCGCCTGCACGGTGCGTGAGGGCCCGAGCCCCGCTCACCCGCTGCTGCATGTCGGCGAGCTTGCCCTGGATGGCGCCGAACCGGGCGATGGAGCGGCCGAACTGCTCCCGCTCCGTGGCGTAGCGGATGGCGTGCTCCAACGCCGCCCGGGTGATCCCTACGGAAAGGGCCGCGATGCCCACTCGCGCCACGTCCAGGGCCTCGTGGGCGTAGGTGCGCCCATGGTCCGCCGGGCCCAGGAGGGCGTCGGAGCCGACGCGGACGTCCTCCAGGCGGAGGCGAGCGGTCTCGGACGCCCGAAAGCCCATGGTGGTCTCCCGCCCGGACACGGTGACGCCCTCCAGGGAGGTGTCCACCAGGAAGGCGCCGATGCCGTCCTCTTCGTCGGTGCGGGCGAAGACCACGACGAGTCCCGCCTGGGAGGCGCCGGTGACCCACCGCTTCTCCCCGTCCAGGATCCAGCTGCCACCGTCCTGACCGGCCTCGTCCCGGCGGGCGCGGGTGTCGATGGACGACGGGTCGCCCCCGGTGTCCGTCTCCGAGAGGGCCAGGGCCCCCACCGCGTCGCCGGCGGCGAGGCGAGGAAGCCATCGAGCCTTCTGGGCCTCGGATCCGTGGTGGGCCAGGAGGCTGGTGACCGGGCCGCTGTGGATCGCCACCGAGAGCGCCACCGAGGCGTCCCCCCGGGCGAGCTCCTCCAGGACCAGGAGGTAGGTGGCGGTGTCGAATCCGAGACCGCCGTGCTCCTCTGGAACCGTCATCCCCAGGAAGCCGAGCTCTGCCAGGCTGTCGAAGACGTCCTCACCCAGGGCCTGGGCGGCGTCCCAGTCGGCGCTGTGCGGCCGGAGCTCGCCTTCGGCGAAATCACGGGCGAGGGACTGGATCTCGAGTTGTTCAGCGGTGGGGCTCATGTCGGTACCGGGGCGGGAGGTCGGAGTGGCGCGGAGGCCGGAAGGGTCAGTCGTAGGGGTAGAAGCCGCGGCCCGCCTTACGGCCCAACCATCCGGCGGCCACGTACTTCCGCAGGAGGGGGCAGGGCCGGTAGCGGTCGTCCCCGAGCTCGCGGTGGAGCACCTCGAGGATGTTGAGGCAGGTGTCCAGCCCGATGAGGTCGGCCAGGGCCAGCGGGCCCATGGGGTGGTTCATCCCCAGCTTCATGACCGTATCGATGGCATCGGGTTCGGCCACACCCTCCATCAGGGCGAAGACGGCCTCATTGATCATGGGCATGAGGACCCGGTTGGACACGAACCCCGGGAAGTCGTTCACCTCCACCGGCGTCTTCCCCAACTCCTCGGAGAGGGCCACGACCGCCGCCGTCGTCTCGTCGGAAGTCGCCAGACCGCGGATGACCTCCACGAGCTTCATCACCGGCACAGGATTCATGAAGTGCATCCCGATGACCTGCTCCGGTCGGCGGGTGTGCGCCGCGATCTCGGTGATGGAGATGGAGGAGGTGTTGGAGGCCAGGATGGCATCGTCCGGCGCCGCCTCGTCCAGGGTGGAGAAGACGGCGGCCTTCAGCTCCGCCCGCTCGGGGACGGCTTCCACGATGAGCTGCACGTCTCCCACGGCCGACGCCAGGTCCGTGACGGTCTCGATGCGTCCCAGGACCTCTTCTCGAGCACCTTGCTCGAGACGGCCCTTCTTGATCTGCCGGTCCAGGTTGGCCCCGATCGTCTCCAGGGCGTGGTCCAGGACGTCGGCGTCCAGGTCCACCAGGCGTACGGTCTTCCCGTGCTGGGCGGCGACGTGGGCGATGCCGTTGCCCATGGTCCCGCCGCCTACCACCGCGATGCGGTCGATGCTCATGCCGTCTTCGACTCCTTGAAACGTTCGTCTTCGTCCGTCCACCAGCGTGGTCCCACGGGACTCAGGCCCGTCCGGGTCCACGTCCAGATCGCCGCGGCGGTCATCACCGCGGCGGTGAGGATGCTCCCCTCCACCCCGAATTCTCCGCCGGAGAGCCAGAGCGCACCGTGGAGACTGCCCTCCCAGAGGGGTGCGTCCACCACGTCCAGCCCGCTCACCGGGAGATCCGCCAGGAAGGCCTGGCCCCAGTTCCATCCCAGGTGCGCCCCGGTGGCCCACCAGAGGCTCCCCGTCTGCAGGACCAGGATCCCGAGGAAGGCGCCGGCCAGCGACACGTTCACAACGGCCAGCCATCCCATGCCTGGGTTGCCCAGATGTACCAGCCCGAAGACCACCGAGGTGGCTGCCAGCGCCGGAAGCGGACCCCAGGCCTTCGCCAGGAGCTGGAGGGGGTAGCCGCGGACCAGGACCTCTTCGGCCGCCGCCGCCACCGTCAGGAGCAGAAGGCTCTCAGCCGCGACACTCCAGAGCGTCGCCGCGTCCCCTGCGTCCGCCCCGAGTCGGAATCCTCCGGCGAGGGCCAGAAGCCCCAGGATGGGCAGCAGGAGCGCCACGCCCACCAGCGTTCCGACACCCAACTCCCGAGGGGCACCGGCTCGGAGTGCGAGGCCGAGCGCCCGGGGGGGACGACCGTCGATGCGGAGCAGCGCCCAGCCCGAGGCCGTGCCAGCCAGGAGCAGCGCGGAGGCGCTTCCGGCCAGCCCCCCCTGGTCGAAGCCCAGGAGTCCCAGGACCCCGAGACCCGCCATCACCCCCGTCAGGTAGAGGAGGATGCGCCACCACACCGTGGGGGCGTCGTCCGAGGGGCCCGGCGTCATCGTATTGTCAAAAAAGAAACGCGGCGCCCCATGGTCGAGGCGCCGCGCGAGGATCCTACTCCCCGGATCCGAAGGGTCGTACGAGGCGGGTGAGGACCAACGCCATGGCGATCTTCGTGAGGTCGCCGAAGACGAAGGGAAGGACCCCCACCGCCAGCAGCGTGCCGAAGCTCTCCCCGGTCAGGAGGAAGAGCTGCGAGACGCCCCCCAGGTACAACGTCGCGATCCCCAGGGTCAGGCCCGCGGCGAGCCGCAGGAAGCTCCCCTCCCGCCCGGCGACCATGCCGGTGAGGAAGGCCGCGGCCGGATAGGCCAGGAGGTAGCCGCCGGTGGGCCCGAAGAGCCAGGGCAGCCCGGCTCCCCCGAAGGAGAAGACCGGCGCACCCGCCGCACCCACCGCGAGGTAGGTGGCCATGGAGGCCGCACCGAGCCAGGGGCCGAGGACGGCTCCCGCCAGGATCACGAAGAGAGGCTGCAGCGTCATGGGCACCTGCGTCCAGGGCAGCGGCACCGCCACCTGGGCCCCGAAGGCCGTGGCCAGGGTGAAGGCGAGGATGCCGAGGCCCGCCTTGGCGCGACGGTCCTCCACGACCTCGAGGGTCGCCCAGCCTCGTACCGTCTCGGTGAGGGTGTTCATCGCATGCATCTCCGTCTCGTGGGTTCGTGCGTGAAAGCGCTCGGCGCCGGCGTGCAGGGTGGGGGGTTCAGACCCGATCCACCGAGAGGGCGACGGCGTTCCCGCCCCCCAGGCAGAGGGTGGCCAGCCCCGTCTCGACGTCCTTCTGGGCCATGGCGTGGAGGAGGGTCACCAGGATGCGGGTGCCGGAGCAGCCGATGGGGTGCCCCAGAGCCACCGCGCCTCCGTTGACGTTGACCTTCTCCTCGGGCATGTCGAGGGCGCGCATGTCGGCGATGGCCTGCACTGCGAAGGCCTCGTTCACCTCGAAGAGACCGTAGTCGCCGATGGTGCGGCCATCCCGGTCCAGCAGCTTCTTCACCGCGTCGATGGGGGCGAAGAAGAGGTCCTGCGGCTCGGTGGCGCCGGAGGCGTAGGCCGAGATCACCGCGTCGATCTCCAGCCCGTGGGCCTCGGCGTACTCCTGGGAACAGACCACCACCGCCGCCGCACCGTCGTTGAGGCCCGGGGCGTTTCCGGCGGTGACCACGTGCTCTTCGATGTCGTCGGGGGCGTCACGGGTGAAGACCGGGCGCAGCTTGCCCAGGGCCTCCAGCGAGGTGTCCGCACGGGGGCTCTCGTCGGTGTCCACCACCGTCGTCCCCCGCCGACCCTCGATCTCCACCGCCACCACCTCGTCGTCGAAGCGTCCCTCCTCGATGGCCGCCACCGCCTTCTGGTGGGAGCGCAGCGAGAAGGCGTCCGCATCCTCCCGGCTCACGCCGGCCTTGGTCGCGGTGTACTCGGCGTGGCCGCCCATGTGACACTGGCCGAAGGCGCACCAGAGCCCGTCGAGGATGAGTCCGTCCTGGAGCTTCTGGTCGCCGAACTTCACCCCGGTCCGCATGCCCCGAGCGAAGTACGGCACGTTGGACATGGACTCCATGCCGCCGGCCACCACCAACCGCTGGTCGCCGGCTCGGATGGACTGGGCGGCGAGCATGACGGCCTTGAGACCCGAGCCACACACCTTGTTCACCGTCACGGCCGGGATCGTCGCCGGAAGGCCGCTGTTCACCGCGGCCTGGCGGGCCGGGGCCTGTCCGACACCGGCGGAGACGACGTTCCCCATGATGACCTCGTCCACGTCGCCGTGGTCGATGCCGGCCCGGGCGACTGCCGCCTCGATGGCGGTGGCGCCGAGGTCCGGGGCCGAGACGGGGCTCAATCCGCCGAGAAAGCGGCCGATGGGGGTGCGGGCGCCACCCTTGAGGATGACGGGAGTGCGGCTCTTGTCGCTCATGAACGGGGGGTCGGGGGGGAGGTTCGGGAGGTACCGGGTGGCGGTCCCTCTCCAGCCTGCCAAAGATAGGAAGATCCTCCCGCCGGGTCACGACGGGGGGGCCCCTCCTGCCGACTCACTCGTCCTGAAGTCTCGTCCGCTCCGAGTCGGGGTCCAGGCGACCCCAGGCCACGGTGGGGTCGTGCTCGAAGACCAGGAGCCAACCCTCCTCCCGGGCCCGGGTCCACAACCCCTTCTTCGACTCCAGCGTCACCAGCGGCTCCAGGTCGTACCCCATGATCCAGGGGAGGGGGAGGTGCGCCGTGGTGGGACAAACGTCGGCCAGGAAGCAGGCCGTCTCCCCCGCGCTCTCCACCAGGACCGACTGGTGGTGGGGCGTGTGGCCGGGGGTGGGGATCACCCGGACCCCTTCGGTGACCACCGCTTCGCCCTCCACGAAGTCCCAGAGGCCAGCCTTCGCCACGGGGTCGTAGTTCTTGGGCATGTAGCTGGCGCGGATCCGCTCGTTGTCGGTGTGGGCGAAGTCGAACTCCGCCTTCTGGACCACGTGCCGCGCCTGGGGGAAGGCCGGGCGGGTCTCGCCATCGTCGCCCAGGACGGTGTTTCCGCCGGCGTGGTCGAAGTGGAGGTGGGTGCTCAGGACGATGTCCACGTCCTCGGGAGCATGGCCGGCGGCCCGGATGGCGTCCTCCAGCCGGGAGGGAGTGCCGGCGTTGTCCACTCCGTAGATGCTTCGGAACTTGTCGCTCTCCTTGTTGCCGATCCCGGTGTCCACCAGGACCAGCGCCCCCGGTGCCTCCACGAGGAGGCAGCGGAGCCCCAGCGGGATGCGGTTGCGGTCGTCTGCCGGGATCCGACGCTCCCAGAGGGGCTTCGGGACCACACCGAACATGGCCCCGCCGTCGAGCCACTGGAGCCCGGCCTCCAGGGCGTGCACCGTCAGGTCGCCTACGGTGGTGGTGCGGACCAGAGGGAGCTCGTCGGCTTCCAGAGCGGGGGCCGGGTGGGTCTCGGAATCGGTCATGGTCGGGTCGTGTCGGAGAGAGGAACGCCCAGGGCCAGGCGGGTCTGGGCGGGATCGCGTCGGGTCCGGCGGCGGCGTGGGCGAAGGAAGGCGTCCAGCGACGCAAGATCGTCCAGCCCCCGGCCGCGGGCCTCGTCCAGGAGGCGGAGGAAGACACGGGCGGTGGCCAGGGCGTCTCCGTGGGCCCGGTGGCGGGCGTGGATGGGGATGGCGAAGTGACGGCTGACCTCGTCCAGATTCCGGCGACGCAGACGAGGCACCAGCTTCCGGGCCATTCGCACGGTACAGAGGCGAGGCAGGCGGGGTGCGTCGCCGGTGGCCCGGACCAGCGCCGACCGGACCCACCCCCAGTCGAAGGGCACGTTGTGGGCCACGAAGACGCGGCCCTCCAGCCGCTCCCGGACCGTCTCCGCCACGTCGTCGAACCAGGGGGCGTGGGCCACCATCTCGTCGGTGATCCCGGTGAGGCCGGCGATGCGCCGCGGGATGCGCCGGCCCGGGTTCAGCAGCGTCTGGTACTCGTCGACGATCTCGCCTCCCCGCACCTCCACCAGGGCGAGCTCGGTCATGCGATGGCCGCTCCCGTGACTCCCCCCCGTGGTCTCGACGTCCACCACGGCGAAGGAGAGCTCGGCCAGGGGCCGGCCCAGCGGGACGTGGTCCGGAGCCAGACTCCAACGGCCCTCGCCGTCCACCGTGAAGCGGGGGTCGGCTCCCAACAACTGGAAGACCGCGGCGGAGGCGGCTCCCCGGTGCCCGGAGAGTCCCAGGACGTCCCGCGCGAGCTCGAGGGTGTGGAGGGATCCGCCGGCGAGCCGACGGGCGGCGATCCGGACCAGGGAGGGTGGCGGCCCGGGACTCAAGACCCTTGTTCGGCGCTGGTGATGGCGAAGGAGAGGGCCTCCATCTCCATGACCAGGTTCACGTCGGTGAGGGGCACGCCCTCGGGGACCCGGAGCTGGGTAGGAGCGAAGTTCAGGATGCCGCGGGCTCCGGCCTCCACCGCACGATCCGCCACCTCCTGGGCCGCCGCCGCCGGGACGGCGATGATGACCAGGTCCACATCCTCGGAGCTCACCACGTCCTCCAGCTCCTCCACGTGACGGATGGTGAGCTCACCCCAGGAACGACCCACCTTGTCGTCCGCCACGTCCAGCACCCCGACGAGGTCGAAGCCCCGCAGGCGGAAGTTCGGGTACTCGAACAGCGCGGCGCCGATGCGGCCCGCACCCACCAGAGCCACCCGCCACCGACGGTCCACGCCGAGGATGGCCCGGAGCCGTTCGGTGAGCCCCCGGACCTCGTAGCCGAGGCCGCGCTTTCCGAAGGACCCGAACTGGGAGAGGTCCTTTCGCACCTGCGCCGCGGTGGTGCCGCCCCACTCGGCGAGCTGGGTGCTGGAGACCGTCGTCTCCTCCTGACGGTCCATCTCCTCGAGGGCGCGGAGATAGTGGGACATCCGTCGGATGGTGGAGTCGGAGACTTTGTGGGTCACGTAGGATACCAGCAGGCCCGGGACGACCGCGGAAACCAGGGCCGTGGGGACGAAGGGATGGCTTGTGAAAAAGTGTACAAGAACCTACCCCTCCCGCCCCTCGGACGGCAACGCCCGAGCGAGCCGGACGAACCCCTCCGGCGACAGGGTCTCGGGCCGGTCGGTGGGCCGGAACCCGGCCTGCTGGGCCAGCGCCTGGATCTCCTCCCGCGGCACCGAAAGGTCGGGGTGGTCCCGAAGGATCTTCCGAAGCTGCTTCCGGCGCCACTGGAAGCAGGCCCGCACCAGGCGGCGCAGCGCACGCTCCTCGTCGGCGTCCAGCGGCTCGGGTCGGATGGGCTCCACCCGGATCACCGCCGAGTCCACCCCGGGCACCGGGCGGAAGGCCTTCCGCCCCACCCGGAAGAGCTTCCGCGCCCGCGCCACCGACTGGACTCCGACGGTGAGGGCTCCGTAGGCCGAGCTCCCCGCCTCCGCCACGATGCGTTCCGCCACCTCGTCCTGGACCATGAGGACGAGGGCCAGGGGGCGAGGCCGTGCCAGCAGGTGAAAGAGGATGGGCGTCGTGATGTTGTAGGGGATGTTCCCCACCACCAGGAGCCTCTCCGGATCCGTCACCAGCTCCGCCACCCGGGTCTCGAGGATGTCGGCATGGACGACCTCGACGTCCTGCCGATCGCCGTACCGCACCTCCAGGCGCCCCGCCAGCTCGTCGTCCAGCTCCACCAGGATCAGCCGTCCCACCCGGCCCTGGAGGTGACGGGTCAGCGCCTCCCGTCCCGGGCCCACCTCGAGGACGACGTCCTCCGGGCCCGCGCCGACCGCCTCCACGACCTTCCGCTGGAGGTTGCCGTCGACCAGGAAGTTCTGGCCCAGCGAGGCCTTGGGACGGTGTCCGCGGGACACGAAGGCGGCGCGCCCCTGGCGCGCGGCTAGAGCCGCACCACGAGGGCGGTGCGGTCGTCCCCGAGGATGGGGGAATCGGAGGCGGCCGTGAGGGTGAAGAGCTCCTCCACGATGCGCTCCGCCGGGTCCGCCCGGTGGGCCCGCACCGTCGCGAGCACCCGGTCCTCCCCGTCGTTGCGCGTCCCCCGGGAAAGGATGTCCGAGAGGCCGTCCGTGAAGAGGAGGAGCAGGTCCTGGCCCCCGTGCCACGAGATGCGGGTCTCGGCGTAGGAGTCGGGCCCTGCGAAGCCCATGGGCGGGTCCGTGGCGGCGAGCCGGTCCAGCTCGCCGTCGGCATGCACCACGAAGGCGTGGGGGTGGCCGGCGTTGGCGTAGGTCAGGGTCCGGGCCTCGGGGTCCAGCACCCCGTAGAAGAGGGTGAGAAACATCTCCGTGGTCTCCAACTCGTCCCGCAGGGCATCGTCCATCTCCCGGAGAACCCGGGCCGGCGAGTCGTGCTCCCGGGCGTAGATCCCCGCCGCGCTCATGGTGAGCGTCATGATGAGGGCGGAAGGGAATCCGTGGAGGGAGACGTCGCCGAGCATGACCCCCACCCGACCCCCGGAAAGCTTGAAGAGCTGGTAGAAGTCGCCGCCCACCTGCTCCGCCGGCGACACCCGGGCCGCCGCCTCGGCGGCGGGGAACCGCTCGGCGGCCGGAAGCAGCTTCATCTGGAGGTCGTGCGCCAGCTCCATCTCCCGGGTCATGCGCTCCTGCGAGAGGCTCTCCGTGAGGAGCCGGTTGTTCTCCAGCGCCGCCCCCACCTGGGACGCGATGGCCGCCAGGAGCTTCTGGTCCGCCGCACTGAAGCGATCGCCGCCGTGGCGACCGATGAGGTTGATGACCCCCACCGTCCGCGACTCCCCGGAGGGCGGCGTGTACCGGATGGGCACACTCAGGAAGGACTCACCCTCCTGCTGGATGCTGCCGGGAAGGCGCTCGGGAATCCGCGAGGCGATGACCGGACGGCCCTCCTGGAAGACCGCGGACGTCACCCCGTCGGGGTCGTCGTCCTCCACCGGCCCCGAATCGCCGCCCTGCCCCACCTCGGCCCGGAGGTGCAGCCGTTCCTCTTGGCGATCGTGGACCCAGAGTGACCCTCGGAGGGCGCCCATGACGTCGCACACCTCGCGGAGGATGACCCGAGCCGCGTCGTCGAGCTGGAGGATGGATCCCAGCGTCTCGCTGATGCTGTAGAGAAGGTTGATCTCCTCGTACCGCTCCGAGAGCTCGTAGGTGAAGAAGCGGACCTCTCGGGCCGCCTCGAGCTCCCGGTCGAGGGTGCGGGCCAGCACCCGGGCCACCGCGGCCGCGTCCACACGCCCGTTCCCCTGGACTTCCACGGCGAGCGGTGGCCCCTCCCGGGGATGGAGTACCTCCCGGGAGAGAGGGGGGGCGTCTCCATTCCCGGAGGCCTGGAACCCCTGGCTCGTGTAGACCGCCTCGTCCCCCTCGAGCTCGCCGACGGGGAGTCGGATCAGGCGAAGGGAGACCTGAAAGGCCTCTTCGAAGTCCGACAGCGTATCCTGCAGGGGGCCGGGGAGGGAGACGGAGGGCATCCGTTCCCGCCCGCTCACGCCTGGGCTCCGCCCTCGAGCGGCGACTCGGCGTCGAGACGCAGGACCAGGCGAACCTGATTGCCGGTGGCGTTGAAGGTCACCTCGTCCAACAGCTCCTGCATGAGGAAGAGGCCTCGGCCACCGGCCTTCAGGAGATTCTCCGGTCGGGTGGGATCAGGCACGGTCTCAGGGTCGAACCCCTGGCCCTGATCCGTGACCCACGCTTCGATGCATCCCTCGGCGAGGGTGACCTCGACGATGACCCGCTTGGCCGGATCGTGGCCGTTCCCGTAGACCATGGCGTTGGACAGTGCCTCCGTCAGCCCCACCCGGAAGTTCAGGCGGAGCCGGCGCGCGTGCTCCTCGCAGCAATGACACCGTTGTATGACGTACTCCACCGCATGCTCGATGGAGCGGATGTCCGTGGGCAGTTCGAGGACCAGGTCGTGGCTCATGGGCGAAGGTTGAGCGCGCGGATCGAGTGGGGCGACATCACCCCCCCGGCAGGTCAGAAGCCCTCCAGGGCCTCCTCCTTGGAATCGGTGATCTTGAACAGCGTGTCGAGCTTGGTGAGCTCGAAGAGGGTCCGGAGATCCTCGTTGAGGCTCGAGAGACGGAGCTCGCCTCCCTGTTCCCGGATCTTCTTGGAGAGGCTCACCAGCACCCCCAGCCCGGAGGAGTCGATGTACCCGGTCTGGGCGAAGTCGACGACGAACTTCCGGTCGCCGTCCTCCAGGTGCTCGAGGACCTTCTGCTTGAGCTCCTGCCGGTTCCCGACGATGAGCTGGCCCTCCACTTCCACGAGGGTGACGCCATCGTCCTGAGAGACCTGGAATCCCATAGGTGTGTTGCTCCGGGGTTGATATCGATTCGGTGGGGGAATGGGCGGGACGCGCACATGGAAGCATGCGATCGCCCCTGGAAAGTAAGAACAAGCCGGAAGCGGGAGCAAGAACACCGGGGAGGTCGCTCACCCCGCCCGCTCGCCATCTCCCTGCCCCGCCATGAGGGCGGTGATGCAGCCCACCTGGACGATGTCCTCCGGGGTCGCCCCGCGGGAGAGATCGTTGCACGGCCGGGCCAGGCCCTGGAGGATGGGACCCAGCGCCACGGCGCTTCCCAGATGCTGGGTGAGCTTGTAGGCGATGTTGGCGGCGTCCAGGTCGGGGAAGACCAGCACGTTCGCGCCGCCTGCCAACGGGGAGTCGGGGGCCTTCCGGTGGGCGATCTCCGGCACCAGCGCGGCGTCGGCCTGGAGCTCTCCGTCCACCTCCACCTCGGGCCGAGCCTCCCGGAACCGGGCCACCGCCTTCCGGACCCGCACCACCGAATCGCCGTCGGCGGAGCCTTTGGTGCTGTAGGAGAGGAAGGCGACACGGGGCTCGTCGCCGACCACGGCGCGACGGGCTCCGGCGGCGGCGATGGCGATCTCGGCAAGCTGGCGGGCATTGGGGTTCGGGACCACGCCGGCGTCGGTGAAGCTGAGGACCGAGGGTCCGCGGGGGTGGTCCTCGTCGAAGACCATGTAGAAGGAGGAGCTCACCGTCTTGATGCCCTCCGCCGCCCCTACCCCCCAAAGACCGGCCAGGACCACGTCGCCGGTGGTGCGGACCGACCCTGCCACCGAACCGTGGGCCTCCCCGGCGCGAACCATGAGGGCCCCGTGGACCAGGGGGTCGCTGACGACCCAGCAGGCCTCGTTCTCCGTGAGGCCCCGCCCGGCCCGCAGGCCTCCGAGCACCTCCGCGGCCCGCGCCACCCGGTCGGGGTCCGCTGGATCCACCACCTGGATGGCGTCCTGATCGGCTCCGGCGTCCTCGAGGCCCTGGCGCACCCGCTCCGGACGTCCCAGGAGCACCGGCCGGAAGAGGCCGGAGGCGGCGGCTCGGGCCGCAGCCCGGTGCACGCGGGGTTCCTCGCCCTCGGGCAGGACCAGGGTGCGGTCCAGCTCCCGGGCGCGGACCGCCAGCCCTGCCAGGAAGCCGTCGGGCTCCCCGATCATCCGGCGAACTTGGCCTGCAGTCGTTCCCGCACCACCGGAGACACGAAACGCTTCACCTCACCCCCGAGCTTGGCCACCTCCCGCACCAGCGACGAGCTGATGAAGGAGTAGTCCACCTCCGGAGCCAGGAAGAGCGTCTCGATCTCCGGCCAGAGCTCCTGGTTCATCTGCGCCATCTGGAGCTCGTACTCGAAGTCGGAGACGGCCCGGAGGCCCCGGATGACGAAGTGCGCGCCCTGGGAGCGGGCGAAGTCCACGAGCAGGCCGCTGAAGGCTGCGACCTCGATACCGTCATCGTCTGCGAAGACCTCCCGCAGGAGCTCGATCCGTTCGTCGACGGTGAAGAGCCCCGACTTCTTCTGGGTGGCGGTGTGTGCCACGGCCACGATGACGCGGTCCGCCAGCCGGATGGTCCGACGAGCGATGTCCTCGTGGCCCCGGGTCACCGGATCGAAGGAGCCCGGATAGATGCCGACCAGGGGTCCGGGAGGACTCACGCGGGAGCCGGGAAGGAAGAGGACATCAGGCAGCGCGGTAGGTGGAGAGGGCCGTGTCCCCGTACCGGCGCACGTCGGCGTCCTCGGCGGCGGGGAGAGATTCGCGCCAAGGATGTTCCACCCAGAGCTCCCACGCAAACGGATGGGCCCGGAAGTGATCCACCAGGCGGCGGGCGTCGCCGGTGCCGTAGGGCGGGTCCGCCAGCGCCACGTCCCAGACCGGCTCGTCCACCTCGGGAAGCCACCGGAAGACGTCGTCGGAGACGAGCGTCACCTCGTCGGCGGCCCCCAGCAGCTCCAGGTTCGCCCGGATGACCCGAAGCGAACTGCGGGCCTGCTCCACGAGCGTCACCGGCGAGGCACCCCGGGAGAGGGCTTCCAGACCGAGGGCGCCGGAGCCGGCGAAGAGATCCACCACGGCCAACCCGTCCAGACGGCCTCCCAACGCCGACATCCAGGCCTCCCGGACGCGGTCCGTGGTGGGACGCACATGACGCCCCTTCAGCGGCTTCAGCCGGTGGCCCTTCCAGCGGCCGGCGATGATCCTCACGGTCGAGCCCCTCCTGCGTCGGTGCCGTCGGCGAGACGGAGGTCCAGGAGCCGGGCCTGGAGGGAAACCGTGCCGCGCCACTCGTTGCGTTCCAGCCGCAGCAGGACGTCCACCCGGCGGCCCTCCACCTGCTCCGGGGGATGGCGTCCGGCCATCCCGAAGCCGATGGCCTCCACCGGCGAACCGTCATCCGGCGCCAGCCGGGCCTTCAGGTGATCCTCCCCCACCACGCGGGCCCCGTGCACCCGGACACCCCGGGCCAGGAAGGTGGGACCGGGATTGCCGATCCCGTGGGGCCCCAGATAGCTCAGCCAGTGGACCAGATCGAGGCTCGCCTCAGGCAGCGGAAGGTCGAGGTCGCTCCGGAGGCGGGGTCGGAGCTCGACGTCGGCGAGGCGGCGGCGGGCCTCGGCGTTGAAGGCCTCACGAAGCTCCGTCACACGCTCCCGGTCCACGTCCATCCCGGCGGCCTGCGCGTGCCCGCCGAAGCGGCGCAGGAGGGGGCGGCAGGTGGCCAGCGCGTCGTAGAGATGGAAGCCGGGAATCGACCGAGCGCTCCCCCGGGCCACCTCGCCGTTCATCGCCAGGAGGACCGTGGGCCGATGGATTCGCTCCACCACCCGGGAGGCGACGATCCCGATGACGCCGGGATGCCAGCCCTCGCCTGCCAGGACCACCCCGAAGTCCCGCTTCGGGTCGAACTCCCGCGAGAGGCGCTCCAGCACCTCCTCCAGGGTACGTCCGTCCTCGTCCCGGCGGTCCTGGTTCAGTTCGTCGAGACGCCGGGCCAGGCGGAGGGCCTCGTCCCGGTCGTCGGTGAGGAGGAGCCGGAGTGCTTCGGCGGATTCGCCCAGCCGCCCGGCGGCGTTGATGCGGGGTCCCACCCGGTACCCCAGCATGCCGGCGCTCACCTGGTCCGGCGCCACCTCCGAAACCTCCAGGAGGGCCCGAAGTCCGACGTTGGCGGACTGGGCGAAGCGGCGGAGTCCGTGGCGGACCAGCACGCGGTTCTCGCCCTGGAGCGGCACGAGGTCGGCGACGGTGGCCAACGCCACCAGGTCCAGGTGACGGGAGAGCTCGTCGGCCTCCACCCCCAGCTCCCGGGCCACCAGCTCGCAGACCTTGTAGGCCACCCCGGCCCCGCAGAGATCCGGATCCGGGTAGTCGCAGTCCGGTCGGCGGGGATTCACCAGGAAGGTCGCCGGGGCCGGGGTCTCTCCGACGGTGTGGTGGTCGGTCACCACCACGTCGCGGCCCTCCTCCCGGGCCCGGGCCACCGCGTCGCCGGCGACGGTGCCACAGTCGGCGGTGAGGATCAGGCCGGCGCCGGCATCCCGCGCCGCCGCCAGCCCCGCATCGCCGAAGTCGTATCCGTCGCGGAGTCGATGGGGCACGAAGGGTACCACCCGCCCACCCAGCCTTCGGAGCCAGCGGGTGTACAGCGCCGTGGCACAGATCCCGTCCACGTCGTAGTCGCCGTGGACGAGGATGACCTCCCCGGAGCTGGTGGCCCGGGCGATCCGGCGGGCAGCGGCGGACCCGTCGGCCAGCAGAGCCGGATCGTGTAGGTGGTCCAGGAGGGGCCGGAGGAACCGCTTGGCGTCGTCGGGCTCCTCGAGACCGCGGGCCGCCAGGACCGCGCACAGGGCCCGGGGCAGCTTGAGCTCGCCCTGGAGGCGGGCTACCGCGTCCGGGGAGGGCGGTGTGGGTTCGACCCAGCGCGGATGGAGTGGCGGCAGTCCGACGGTCGACGGCGACTCCCTCACTCGGCCTTCGCGGTCTCCTCGGTGGACTCCTCTTCGGGCTCGGGCTCCGGAGCGGCGAGGATCACGCCACACTGTTCGCAGCGGATGAGCTCGGACCCGTGGCGGACCTCGGTCTGGAGCTGAAGCGGGACCATGCCGTAGCAGTGTCCGCAGGCGCCGTCCTGGGTGAGCGGGGCGACGGCGGTGCGGTTGTCGTCGCCACGGATGCTCTCGTAGAGGCGGAACTCCCGGTTGTCGATGGACTCGGAGAAGGCGTTCCGCTGTTCGCGCATCTGGTTCAGCTCGTCCCGCAGTGCCTGCCGCTCGTCCAGCAGCTCCTGGCGCTTGGGCTCGACCTGCGCCTCGGCCTCGGCGTGGGCCTCGGCCAGCTCCTCCTCCCGTTCTGAGAGCTTCCGGATCTGGTCGATGAGGGTATACGCCTCCTGCTCCTCGCTCTGCAGGGAGCGCTTCAGCATGTCCAGCTCGGCGCTGACGGCGGCTTCCTCCCGGAGGTTGCGGACCGACTTCTTGCGCTCCTCCAGCTTCTTCAGGCGCTCCTCCTTCTCCTGGGTAGCGAGCTCCACACGGCGCTCCTCGACCTTCATCTCCTTGAGGCGGTTCCGGGTGGTCTCGAGCTCGCTCTGGAGAATCAGGGCCGGCTCCTCCACCTCTTCGAAGAGGGGGTCGAAGTCCCGGATCTTGTCCTCGACCTCGGCGATACGCTCGTCCAGGGCCTGAAGCTCCTTCAGGGCCGATCGGGTCTGCTGCGTCATGAATTCCAGTCGTTTGAGTCAGAGTGGATCGAAGAGCTTCGGGCCGTGGTTCGTCCGTCGTCCGGCGCCAACGCCCTGCGCTCGTTCAGAAGCTCGGCCCGCTGTCGTACCAGGTCGTGCTTCTCGGCTTCTTCGTGGGTAGCGCGGATCGACGCCATGATGTCGGCCACCTGCCGATCGATGGCATCGACCCGGATGCGGGCGACCACGTCGTCGAACGCCCGGGAAGCATGGCCGATCTCCTCGGGGTCCTCCAGCAGCTTCTCGAAGGCGCTCGCAGCCTGGGGGTCCATGCCCTTCGAAGGGGCACGAAGCTCCGGGTCGTCCAGAAGAGCCTCGAAGACCGCCCGGTAGGCAGACGACCGGAAGTCGTCCTTTCCGAGCCGCTCCCCGGCCTTCTCAACATAATCGGCGCTCCGCGTCATGAGGAGGAGGAGCTTGCGTTCGGCTTCGTGGGCCGGGAGGCGGGGCGCCCGTGTGCTGGGTCGGCCGGGGCCGGCGCTTCTCCGCCGGGGAGACGGTCGGGAGGGCGCCGAGGACGGGATGGAGGCCTCCTGGCGGACTTCCTCCTCCAGCGTCTCCCGTTTCACCTCCGTCCGGGACGCCACCTTGGAGATGTAGATGTCCCGCAGGGTGGGGTCGGCGACGGCGCGGAGCGTCGGGAGCAGTCGATCCACGGCGGCCCGGAGCCGGTCGATGCCGGAGAAATACCCGCGCTCGTCCAGAATCTGGAACTTCCGGTCCAGCACGTCCACGGCGTCGTCCAGGTAGGCC
>JGI12048J13642_10741794_pt1 | contig 17334 bp, 16 predicted proteins | sample ElkSlonscriptome_16_FD_13642 | JGI IMG/M metagenome (IMG submission 13642)
CCCCGACAGTAAAATTTCTTGTCCCACCCGCGACGCTTCTTTATGCGCCGTCACCACCATCCCCCGTTCCCCCTTCACCGCTTCCGTCTGTTGGGGATAACAGGGAAACAGGCGACAACTCGTCCAACTGAGTATCCCATAGAGGTAGTTTAAGGGATGATAGACGCTGCGTGCGATCGCCATATCCAATCCAACGGCTGCAACCATGGATGCGATAATCAGAAGCAGGATTTTCTTTTTGCCTGTGAGTTTCATTGCATAACTGAATACCGAGTAAGCCCGATATTAAACCTAAACCAAACGACTATCCGTTACTATGACTCGAACTCACCTATTTTCCCAACTTACCCTAACGGTTGTCACCCTGCTGGGATTAATCGTTACCTCACCCCCCCTTATCAAACCCTTGGCTGTCTCACCCGTATTCGCCCAAACCCAGAATACCTCAAAGACTGAAGCCGATAGACTATTACAGCAGGGAACTCAGCAATTGCAAAGGGGTCAAATTCGGGAAGCGATTGAGTCTTGGCAAACATCTTTATCGATTTATCAAGAAATTAGCGATGAACAAGGTGTCGCTAACTCCATGGTGAGTTTGGGAATAGCTTACGACAATCTCTCTCAGTACGAGAAAGCCATTGAATTTTATCAGCAGGCTTTATCAATTTATCAGGACATTGGTGATAGACAAGGTGTCGCTGGTTCCTTTGTGAGTTTGGCAAATAGTTATGATGCTCTCTCCCAACACCAAAAAGCAATTAATTTTTATCAGCAGGCTTTGTCAATTTTTCAGGAGATTGACTATAAGCTAGGTGAAGCGAACTGCTTTCTGAATTTAGGATTATCTTATATAAACCTGTCTCACTATGATAAAGCGATTAAATTTATTCAGCAAGCCTTACCAATTTTCCAAGAAATTGGAGACAACCGGGGGCAAGCAAATTCGATCAACAATTTAGGAATTATTCATCAACATTTATCCCAACATGATAAAGCCATTGATTTTTTTCAACAATCTTTGCCTATCTATCAAGAAATTGGGGATAAAAGAGGTATAGCTCGTTCCCTCAATAATTTGGGACTAGGTTATAGCAATCTCTCTCAGTATCAGAAATCGATTGATTTTTATCAACAATCTTTAACCCTCTATCAGCAAATTGGCAACAGACAAGGTTTGGCTGGTGTTCTCGTCAATTTGGGAGTAGTTTACAGCCATCTCTCTCAGTACGATAAATCAATTGATTTCTATCAGCATTCATTGTCTATTTTTCAAGAAATTGGGGATATAAAAGGTTTGGCAAATTCCCTCATGGGTTTGGGAATAATTTATGCCAAAACTTCTGAATACGAGAAAGCAATTGAATTTTATCAGCAGTCGTCAACCATCTTTCAAGAAATTGGGGATAGACGAGGCGAAGCTCAAACCCTCGGTAATTTGGGAATGGCTTATACCCAAATTAATCAATACGAGAAAGCTGTAGAATTTAATCAAGAATCTTTATCTATTTTTCAAGAAATCGGTGATAAATTTGGCGAATTTAAATCCCTTTACGGTTTAGGGTTAACTTACCGCGCCATGGGACAAGAACAGAAAGCCAGAGAATTATTTGAGCAAGCTGAAGCGATTAAGCAAGAAATTGGGATAGACTAGGATAAAGATAAGTGATAAGTCAACAGTAAACTGAAAGACTATCCGTTACTATGACTCGAACTCGCCTATTTTCCCAACTTACGCTAACGGTTGTCACCCTTGTTGGATTAACCGTTACCTTACCCCCCCAAATCAATCCCTTAGCTGTCTCACCCGTATTCGCCCAAACCCAGGATACCTCAGAAGCAGAAGCCAATAGACTATACCAGCAGGGGATTCAGCAAATTCAAAGGGGTCAAATTCTAGAAGCGATTGAGTCTTGGCAAACGTCTTTATCTATTTATCAGGAAATTGGCAATAGACAAGGTGAAGCGAATTCCCTCAACAATTTAGGAAATGCTTACGCTAATCTATCCCAATACAATAAAGCGATTGAATCTTGGCAAAAGTCTTTATCGATTTATCAGGAGATTGGTGATAGGCTAGGAGTCGCTAGTTCTCTCGGCAACTTAGGATTGTCTTATAAAAATCTATCCCAATACGAGAAGGCGATTGAATTTTTTCAACAGTCTTTATCGATTTTTCAGGAAATTGGCAACAGACAAGGCATCGTTATTTTTGTCACTAATTTAGGATTGTCTTACGCCAATCTATCCCAATACGAGAAAGCGATTGAATTTTTTCAACAGTCTTTACCCATTTATCAGGAAATTGGCAATAGACAAGGTGTCGCCTATTCCCTCATGAATATTGGAGCATCGTACAGAAACCTATCCCAATATGAAAAGGCAATTGAATTTTTTCAGAAGTCTTTACCTATTTTTCAGGAAATTGGCGATAGCCAGGGTGAAGCAGAGACTTTCCTAAATTTTGGATTAGCTTACGATAGTCTATCCCAATACGAGAAAGCGATTGAATTTTTTCAGCAGTCTTTATCCATTTATCAGGAAATTGGCAATAGACAGGGTGTAGCGAATGCCTTGGGTAATTTGGCAAATGCTTACAAGAATCTCTCCCAATACGAGAAAGCGGTTGATTTTTTGCAGCAGTCTTTATCTATTTTTAGGGAAATTGGCGATAGACAGGGTGAAGCTGAGTCTCTCCTGAATTGGGGAGTTGCTTCTAGAGAACTCTCTCAACATCAGAGAGCGATTGAATTTTTTCAACAGTCTTTACCTATTTTTAGGGAAATTAGAGATAGAAAAGGCGAAGCTATCACACTCTACAATTTAGGATTAACTTACCGCGCCATGGGACAAGAACAGAAAGCTAGAGAATTCTTTGAGCAATCTGAAGCGATTAAGCGAGAAATTGGGATAGATTAGGATCATTGGGATCGCCTTATTCAATCCAATGGCTGCAACTATGTATGTAATAATCATACATCAGGATTTTATTTTTACGGAAAACCACTGTATTTCAATTGAGGACTCTAATTTTATTTAGCACGTCCGTGACATCTTTTACCTCAACTTCACAATCGCAACTCGCCGAAACCTTTAACAGTTGAGATTGACCCGGAATCGTGCCTAAGAAACTAACACCATAACCGGATATAGAAGTAACAATATAACCGGATATTCCATTATTTTGGTAAGTTAAAATCTGGTTGTAATGAGGATTAAAACTATCATCTCTATCACCTAACAACTCAATCGCTTGTTCTCTAAGATTCAGTCTCAGGTCATCTTCAACCAATCGAATCGTTTCCGAATAATACCCCCTACCTCCTAAACCGCCATTCACCAGACATTGAATCCATTGATAATCATCAGGATGGAGTATCTCGACTGAACCATTTTGCCTTTTCATGGCTCTATAGTTGTCCGGAATATCAACACTTATGCCAAAGTCTTCTAGTTTTATCGTTTTATAAGTAGAGGAAGGCGGCTCATAATTGCCATCAGTTTCACAGATGGTTTGAGCTAGGGTTGATTGTTGAGGAAAGTGGTTAGACAACAGAAACAAAGCCGTTGAGCAGAACCAAGCTGTTGTTTGCCAAAGTTTCATAATTTTTTAGTCTTTATGTTAAATTATAATCAGATACTGTGGCAGGTGTAATCGGGAAAATAATGTCAAATCGTACAGACGCACCATGGCACAAAATTATTGGATTCGGGATGGGTGGTTAAGATAGAAAATTTGCGGCTTATCCTAAAGCATTGCTCATGTCCGCCATATTGTTAACCACCTTAACCTAAATTCAGTGAATCATGAAATGGAATTCAGCAACGATTCTCACCCTACTGGCACTACTAACCACCCCTAGCCACGCCCAAATTATCCCCGATTCCACCTTACCCATCAACTCCCAGATTAACCCCGAACCCAACCAACTCACCATCACTGGCGGCACCCCAATAGGAACCAACCTCTTCCATAGCTTTACTGACTTTAACATCAACCCCCAAAACGCCGCCTACTTCACCCCAGCCACCGGAATTGAAACCATCATCAGCCGCGTCACCGGAACCAACCCCTCTCAGATTCTGGGAACATTAGGAGTCGTCGGAAATGCTGATTTATTCTTCCTCAATCCCAACGGAATTCTATTCGGTTCCACTACCCAACTCAACCTCAACGGTTCCTTTATCGCCAGTACCGCCAACCGCCTCATCTTTGCCGATGGCACCGAATTAAACACCCTCCCCAACTCCCCCCAACTCACCATCAGTACCCCCATTGGTTTAGGATTAATCAATCCCGGAACCATCCAAATTACCGGAAATGGACATCAACTCAACGCCCTCAACTTTCAGCCAATTTCCGATAACTCCATCGGTGGATTAACCGTAAAACCCCATCAAACCCTCGCCTTAATTGGTGGAGAAATAAACCTCAATGGTGCCATCCTCACCGCTGCGGATGGACAAATTAGTTTAGCCGCCGTCAATCAAGGAGAAGTCAGATTCTCAGACGAACAACTTACCATTCCCAATACCTCCCACCTTCATCCCATCACCCTCAGCCAACGCAGCGCCATTAACGCCTCCGGAATCAGCGGCGGACAGATTCAACTGTGGGGAAATCAAATCACCTTTACTGACGGTTCAGTCGCCTTTATTCAAACCCTAGGATTCCCCCCAACTGAAGCGCAACCCGGAACCATAACCATCCACGCCACAGACCAATTAACCATTAGTGGAACAGACCCCATCGCCGAAATTATCGGTTCTATCCGCACCGAAACCCTAGGCGAAATACCCGGAAGTTCAATTAATATTTTTACCCCCAACTTAACCCTAACCCAAGGGGGAGGACTATTCACATTAACCTATAGTACAGCGCCAGCCGGGGATTTAACCCTAACTATCCCAGACACCTTAACTATTATCGGCAATTCCCCCCGTACAATCCGGGCGGTAAGTACAATTACCTCCGCCACATTGGGTCAAGGTGCAGCCGGTGATATTACCATTAATGCCAATCAATCAACCCTCCAATCCGGTGGATTAATCCTATCTATCACCGTAGCCAATGGAGAAGGCGGAACCATAAAACTGAACACCCAAGACTTAGAACTTATCGGAATTAATCCCGAAAACCGTTCCCCCAGCGCCATTAGTTCATCCTCCTCTGGAACCGGAAACGCCGCCCAAGTTCAAATACAAACCGAGAGACTACGATTAGAGAATGGGGGACGCATAGATTCCTCCACAATAGCCCAAGGAAATGCGGGAAGAATTTCAATTAACGCCACAGATTCAATTACCTTACAAAGCCCTCAATCCCCTCTCCCCAGTTCCATTGTCTCATCCGCCGATATCTTAAATCCCCTGCTGCGAGAGAGTTTTAATGTTTCTGATGATTTAGACTTATCGGGGGAATCGGGAACAATTAGGATAACATCGCCACAAATTACCATCGATGAATCCTCAGAAATCCGGGTCACGAATTTAGGCACTGGCGATGGAGGTTCCCTGTTCATTTCCGGTGAATTGATTCAACTCAACCAAGGAAATCTTACCGCAGAAACCCAGTCAGGAACCGGAGGAAATATTAATCTAACCGCCGATACCTTACTCTTACACGAGAGTCAAGTTTCAGCCACAGCCCAAAATGCAGGGGATGGCGGAAATATTAGCGTCAATACCGACAACCTCGTCCTATTAGACAGTCAGATTGTGGCAAATGCATTTACCGGAACCGGGGGTAATATTGCCCTCACCAGCCAAGGCTTATTTATTGATCCCAAAAGTCAACTCTCTGCCAGTTCCGAATTCGGCGTAGATGGTGAGGTAGAATTAGTAATTAATCAGCCCACGATTAGTGAAGAAATCATTGAAGTTTCCCCCTCTGTGGAGTCAGAGATTAACCTATCTCAAAGCTGTATTCAAATGACTCCCAGCACCATTCGCTTAACCCGTTCGGGGAGGCGTTCCTTACCCATTTCTCCCGGAATAGGGCTTTCAGAATGGGCAATTCCTACCCCCGCGCCAACCCCTGCACCCCCAATTCGGGAAGCGAATGCTATTGTTAAGTTAGCCGATGGGCAGCTAGTTTTGGGCTATGTTCCACCAATAACCTACTCTAGGGTTCAGGAACTGGTTTGTTGAACCTGTAGGGGCGGGTTTAACAATTATTGCATATTGCTACCCTGATGGTACTAAACCCGCCCTGACCAAGGACAAATGACGAATGACAAATGACAATCCCCACCATTAAAATTAATTGTTACCACCTACTTAAACACAACAATGGTCAAACAAGTTCTGATTGTGGAGGATGAAGAAGCCCTCCGAGATTTAATCCAACTTAAGTATGAAAATGATAAACGATATCTCTTTTATTTTGCCAGCAATGGCAAAGAAGGGCTACAACTTTTATCCACCTACACGGAATGGGAAGAAACCTCAGAAGGGCGTCGCTTGCTGGGATGTAAAATTGATTTAGTAGTAACGGATTTACGGATGCCTTCCCGGTATCGCCATAGTGCGGCTCAGGAGATAAAAGCGGAAAATCAGATCTATGATGGGGTGGACTTTTTGCGTCAAATTAATAACCTGAAATATGCTGTAGGTAAAATAGTGATTTCCGCCTATGGCAATGATCAAGTGATGCAAGAAATTATGGCAGAAGGGGCGTTTCGATTTCTACCCAAACCCTTTTCTCTAGACCAACTCGAACAAGCCTTTAATGATTATTTTAAACACAAGTCCCATCTGTCTCGCAAAACGCCAGGGGGATTTATTGAGCCACGGGGGAATTATTACCTCCAGCGCTGGCGGGATGAGAATGGCAAAGCCCGTTCTCTGAGTATTCCCCGGTTGAAAGTCTCCAACGGGGAGTAAAGTTCTAGGGGAAAACCCGAAAAAGAGCAAAAGAGCGATCGCTACCCCTTTTCCCCCCATCCCCATACAATAATTATGGACATCACCGTCCCCAGATACTCCTTCCCAGGAAGATGCCAATCAACCGCCAGCGCTACGCCGATAATTGGTCAACCATCGCCCTATCCGTCAAAGAAGCCGCCCTTTGGCGCTGTCGCCACTGCGGGAAACAATGCCTTCGCCCAGGAGAAAAACCATCAAACCTCACCCGTTCTGAATGGACAATGGCAACCCTATCGGTGCATCATGCTAATTTCATCCCAGAGGACAACCGACCCGAAAATCTCATCCCCTTATGTACACCCTGTCATATAGTTATCCATGGGGGACGCAACGGTAATATCTCTCCCGGTCAACTTTCCTTGTTTCGCTATATCTATGAGAACGGGGTCTTAAAAATTCTTCCCAACCCCGATTTACTCCCCCTCACCTGAAACCAATCAATCAGTCTCCTACACACTCGCTTTGAGGTAAAACTTACACAGGCACAACTATAGCTTTCGCCTCTTGCCTCTTGCCTTCTGCCTCCTACACCCATGTGGAATACTGTTATACCACATGATAAACTCAGCCTTGACCTTTTAAAGATGTTGTATGCCCATTCGATTAGCCATACTATCGAACGCAGGCGGCAGCGGCAAAACCACCATCGCTGCCCACTTAGCCTATTTAATCGGCTCCTCCGGGTACTCTGTCGCCCTGATAGACCTAGACCCTCAAGGCTCAGTCAGCTTATTTAGCGGGTTACCTCGTCCCCAAAACAACCGCAGCCTTGCCACCGTTCTCCAAGACAATTTTGCCGGAGACTGGCCCACCGTTGACTTATGGCAAGACCATCTCGAAAACGTTGTTGCCATTCAGGGGGAAATGGGACTGGTCAAATCAATTAACGAGTTAGTCTTACACGAAAGAGGCGCTTACTTACTCGCTGACCGCTTAGCTGACTTTCCCTTACCCCATGACCTAATTATCTTTGATTGTCCCGCCACCTTAGGACCCTTGCCCTTAATTGCCCTATCCGCCAGTACCCATCTCCTGATTCCCATCCAAGTCGAACCCAAATCAGCAGACGGTGCCGGAAAACTCTTAGAGTGGTTTTATCATTCCTTCCGACGACTACGACTCAAACCCGAACCCGCCATTTTGGGCATTCTTCCCAACCAATATGACCGCCGTCTCGCCATCCACCGCAACATCCTCGAACAACTCACCCCCCAATTAAAACAGTTGAACATTCACGGATTCCCACCCATCCGTTTCTCATCCGAATTCAAAAACGCCAGTGCCCAGGGATTACCCTTGCACCTGTATCGTCCCCGACATCCCGCCTGTCAGGACTTTAATCCGATTGTGGCATCTATACGTCAAGCATTGACAGAGGCAAGCAAATGAGTAAAAAAGTCGGAGTAGACCTATCCAACTTACTTTCTGGGGCATCCTATTCCCAAGAAGTTCATGAACTCCAGGCACAAGTAGACTCCCTCACCCAAGAAATTGAACAACTCCGCCAAGCCGGAGGCGGAGACGCCCTCGAAGAAAAAGTCAATCAACTGCGCTCAGAATTAAGCATCAGTGGCATCCTAGAAATCCCCCTCGACCAAATAGAGCGAAACTTAGACCAGCCCCGCCAAAGCTTTGACACTGAAACTATCGAACAACTAGCCCGCTCCTTAGAATCAGACGGACAACAACAGCCTATTATTTTAATAGAACTCGAAAATGGACGCTATCTCTTGTTTGACGGAGAACGTAGAACCCGTGCCGCCCTCTTAATCAATTGGCAAACAATCAAAGCCGTCATCATTCCATCTCCCCAATCGCTGCACCGTCACGTTTTGCTGACGAATCTGCACCGAGAAGACCTAAATCACCTGGATTTGGCAGAGGCTTTAGTCAAAGAGATTCAAGATGAGTACAACGGAGAAATCGCAGCAGAAGCCATTCCCCGGATTCTCAATACAGTCGTGCGACGGTTAGAACGCCAAGGAACCCTACCCAAAGTCAGCACCCTTGTCCTTGTGCCAACCTCCAGCCAACAGCAGGAATTGGCAACCCTGAAATTAAGTGAAATCGAACAAACCCTATTAGGCGTTTTACTATCCTTAAGACTGAATCCCGCCTCCGTTAATGCCAATATCTTTCCCATGTTGGCACTACCCAATGACCTAAAACAGGCAATCCGAAAACAAGGCTTAGGCACAATGCAAGCCCTAGCCCTTTCACGATTATCTGCCAAAAACCTAGGGTTAAAAGAACCCGAAGCCAAAAAAGTGCGAACTCGACTCAAACAGCGCGTTTTATCGAAAAAGCTATCCATCAGCCAAACACGTTCCCTCGTTAGCCAAGAGATTGCGAATCACACCAGCACAAGTAAAGATACCCTCAGTAAAAAACAGGTAGACGGGATAATTAATCGCGTCCAGTCGATGCCTGTCCAAAACGTAGAATCGGCTCAACTCGCTCAGCTTAAGGATGTGTTACAGCAAAAGCTCACAGAAATCGAATCCGCTTTGGCACAGGAAACAGAACTTGAGGAGGAGCAATAATCTTCGTTATTTCATAAACTGCTTGCTTTCAAGTTGCTGTTCCAATCCACAGAAGAAAGAAAAAGAATAATAGACTAGACATTAAGAAACGCGGGATTGGGAACGTAAACGCAAAACCGGGAACATCAGCATAATCAAAAATAAACTCCAAACCGAATGCGCTTCCGGTACAGTCTTGACTTGGCTGATAACAGTAACATTTTCATCCAAGGCATCACCTGTGTTATTGATATAGTCAAATGCACCATCATCGTCAAGAGCATAAGCCCGTAAGAAAAGCGCACTCCAACGAGCTATAGTTTCAATTGCCTGAGCCTGTACCAACGTCGGGTTATTTAAATCGGTTCTAGCACCAGGGGGATTATTAATATTGGTGATGCCAAAATGATTAGCTCCGTCAACAGTAATTAAAGCCTTAGGAGGCTCTTGGATTAAATCATAATCAACTTGCGTTAATTCCGGAACAACTAATCCATCTTGGCTTCCTCGTACTAAAGCGACGGGGATTCCTTGATTGCTAATCGGAAAAAAATGTCCTGTACCAATAAATGTACTACTGCCAAAGAAAACCCCTGCTCTCAGTTGTTCAGGACGTTGAAATTGCCCCTCACATAAGGGAAATATACAAGAATTATCAATAGCTGAAAGACCGACTGAACCGCCAAAGGAGTGACCGAGTAATACCAAGTTGTCTGTATCAACGGTATTAGCAATCGGTGAATTTGGGTTTGAGTTTTCTGCCACCATAAAATCGAGGACATGATTAATTTGTGATGCCTCTGGTAGTAAACCCATAAATCCAAAATCGGGTAAAGAACGGATGTGTTCAGGGACAACTACTGTAAATCCATAACTGGCTACAATCTGAGCAAACTCAGTATATTGCGATGTATCAACTTGTGAACCGGGTAGCAGCAAAGCAATGGGGAATTTTTGTTGGCTGACATTTGAATTTGAAGTTATGGGAAAAAAGATATCAGCCGGATCTCCATTAGTGAACACCGTCGTGTTGTAACTGTTTACCTGTGGAAATAAAGGAGCTGGATTGAATTGAGCGGCGGCGGCAGGTTCTCCAACTCCCACCGCCATTAAGAGGCTTCCAAGTATTGCTACTGAGACATGATTTTGGGCAGATAAAGATTTCATGACCTTGACTTATAACCTCCTTTCGAGGAACTTAGGTGAGTGACATTTTAGTTCATCTAACTAAAAATAAAGGCTAACAGTATCAGTCTGACTTAGGCTGGAGTTGTATCGTACTCAACCCTTAAACTACTATAGATAGCTATAACCAATAAATCAATCGATAACGTCGCGATCGCACGCTTCATCCATTCCCTTTACTCCCTTCATTTTGGCGAATTTTGAGGGAGTAACCGCCTTACATCAATTTACACCTCCTCAAAAAGCGATAATTTAAACCCCTTCCCTAAATTACCAATCCATCGCCGTTGAGTTATTATTAACGCTGCCACCCCCACCAAAAATCCTTGTTGCCATTTCTACGAAAAATTAAGGGTTACAGCCGAAGAATCCCCGCGATGCCTGCCCAATACGACCTCCTGGCGTTCACTCTCCCAACTCTTTTATCACTAAATACTCATGCAAAAATAAACTCCCATTCAACCCTTACTCATCAGTCCCTTTCTCCTGACTCTCCTTGAGACGGTGCAGAAAATCCTCATCCATATCCAGGATATAGGCGATTCGCACCAAATCCACCTCAGTTGGCGTATCCCCAGCCGCTAACTCATCCACCCTGGATGAATTCATCCGCTGCTTGAGAATCTCCCGATTCCGTTGGGCAATTTCTGTAATCGACTTGGGGACTTGTCGCTGCAACTCCAACTCCTGCAACCGTTCCATCACCAGCATCCTGACTTTTTTAGATAAAGATAACTCCTTCCACCAAACATCAGTGCGGGCGGATTCAACTCGTTCTCTCAAATCAGACAGGTCAATGGGTACGCGGTCAGCCATGACCAAAGTTTACACGACCTTGATTCCCCCTGGTCTAGTCTGAATTGTGTGAATCAAGATAAACTTTTTAATTCATAATGATTCAAGTGAATCACTTGTGCTATTCTACAGTCAGAACCAATTCATTCATGCACAACCCCAGAAGCGCTCAACCCAAGAGTGCTAAAGGGTTCCAGCTTTGTGCATCATCCACTCCCGGAAAATCCCTCACCCCCTGCGGGATGTCCGCACCTGCATAGTGGGGATGCGGTATTTCCCTAAGCGCTTAAACCGCTTCAGGACTAGCGACTGCGTTGTGTTTTGTAGCATTCTTTGAACTCGCTTAACCGCATTTATAGGAGGTCAACTTAATGCATGAATAACCAAATTAGTGAAGCACGACTCGCCTACGAAATCATCATGGGACGAGTCTCTGATTCCCACTGGTATCGGGTCAAGAAACTCCTGAAAAAACACCGTTTAGACATTTCCGTCAAAAATGTCCAATTCTTCGCCAATATCCGCCAACTCATTCCCCGTTCCGCCATTGGTGTAGACGGAATCCTCGATTGCTATCAAAAAGTTGAGGAGATTTTAGGCAAATCCAACCGAGTCTTTAAAGGGTCAGATGTGGTAGAACTGCTGCGAGGCTACGGAATCAAACCCCATCAAACCACAATCTCTCGCTGGTTTAAACCCTTGGGCGGTTATCGCAAAAACAAACAGTATTCCCCGGAAAAACTCAAAAGCGTATTTGTTTCCGCTTTCTTGTACAAAGCCCACACGTCCGTTGGGCTACCTGAGGACATGAATCATGGATAAATATATCAAACGCATTCAAACCCGAGTTCGCCGCAAAGGACGGAAAGTCACCAAACAGGATTGTCGTGATGTTTATCAACAGGTGGTTAATAGTTTAGAGTCCCCCACAGACACAGAAATTAACACCGTTGTTGAAACATTATTACAGGAGAAGCAGCCGATTTCTTCCCCAGAAACCCTGGACATCACCCCCGACACTCACCCCGACATTTGGCAAACCCTATCACCACTAGATGAAAACAAGGCAGAGGGCAGAGGGCAGAAGGCAGAAGGGAAGGAAGAAGGGAATAATAATTGTGTAGGCGAACTTGGTATAACCTCCCCAGAGGAACCTCAATCCATTCAACAATCATCTCAACCCGGAACCATCGCCCAATCCGACATTCAAAGCTTAGTTTCCCAAACCTTCGCCAATCAACCCCAGGAGGTCAAAGACCAAATTACCACATTCGCCGCACAACACTCCTTTGACAACATCCGCCAGGTACAGGATTTCCTCGACCAACTGCGGAGTATGGAATTCAGCCTATTAGTTAAAACCCTGCAAGACCATTTCAATCGTCGCGGGATGATGCTTGATACGCTGAATAATTTACTCTTAAACCAACAAGAAAAAGACCAACAGGAACGAGAGCGTTTTTTCCATCAATCCCAGAACCTTCTGATGATATTCCAACAGGAGATGGAAACCCGACTCAACCGGGACGGATTGTAACTGTTGAGAAATTGGTCAGGCAAAAATCCCTCACCCTATTCATTCCCAACCCCTTAATTAACGGTGTCATATTTATCACCGCCACTTGGCTACTCTTCAGCTTACTTATGGGTATCGTTAATCACCTAGAACAGGATAGAACTGACCGCTGGAATCACCCCTTAAACCACTCAAATCCCCTAGAACCAAACTCAGACATCAATGGAGAAACTTTACTATGCAAACCCCCAAAGACGAATTGCAAATAGCCAGAGCCATGATTGAGGATTTACGCGACATGAATCAAGTTTTAACCCGTCAGAATCACCAATTATATGACGAAATCAGAAAAAACAATCGCCATCCAGCCGCCATCGCCCTTTCTATAGCCATTCGAGTTATCTTCGTCTCCTCATTCTTGGGTGTTTTAGCCGCTTTCATTCGACCCCAGCAACTCCCCAATGTATTAATATTAGGCGGCTGGTTAGGTGCGGCGGTATATTTTATCAACGACGATGGCTACTTATTCTAAGTGATACCGAACCCGCTTTTTTAACTTAGCTATTTCCCCCTTCTGCCATCTGCCTTCTGCCCTCTGCCTTAAAAACGCCCTCTGCCTTAAAAAAGAACCATGAGTCAATCCAAAATCAAAAACCACGTCACCAAAAAAGCCCGACGCATTTCCGGCATTCTCAAAGGCAAATACGGCTTCAGTTTAGACACCGTAGACAAAGCCTTGCAAGGCGACAGAACCGCCCTCAAAACCCTGGGAGAAGCCGCCCGTCAGGGACAGCAAGTGTTAGAACTAATGCCCCTCTTAAAAGACGCTTGTCTCACCATTCAAAAAGGTACCGAAGAATACAACAAAAGCATCGCCGACATCCTCAGTCAAGGGGCAACCTCTGCCATCAATATCGATAAAGCCCGGATGAAAGCGATACTCGCCAATCAGAAATATGGACATCAACGCAAAGAACTCGCCGCTGAATTTGCCACCGCCAAAACCGCCGAAACCACTCGCCATGACTACGCCATCAATTATATCCAGTTGAAGGCATACATCGAGCAATACTTACAGACGACTGATAATAATGCCAAACTCTTAGAGCAAACCAATCGTCCCGAATTCAAGCAATTGGATGAAGACAGTCGCTATAATTCCGCCGTAGCCAAACATCTTATCCAACACGGCGATAACGCCCGAATTGACCTGATTCCCAAACGAGATTATGTCCCCCAAGATAATCAGAATCATGACACAGGAATCTGGGGAGCCATTAATAAATTTCGGGCGGCTTTAGGATTCTAATTGGTTTAAGTTTTATAACGGTCAGGGACGGGTTAATCAACTAGGGAATATTTCTCCCAACTTAGGTGTTTATCCAATTAGTTCTCTCCTGTTCCCTGTTAAGCTGTTCGGCATTTAAACCTTAATGTCAAGAATGGCAAAATCCTTGTAGTGCGTTAAGCGAAGCCATGCCGCAGGCTTTGCATCTTGCTCGCTACCCATTCCCAATTTAAATGCATGACAGCTTACCTGTTCCCTGTTCCCTGCTTCCTCCATCATGCTATCAGACTTTGACGAAATTTTCCCCAGCGAAGACACGCCAGAACCCTCGCCAGACGACTTCGACAAACAATTTATCGAAGACTACATCCAAACCCAAAAAGCCCGAATAGAAACCCGAAAACTGATTCAAGAGATACTATTCTTTGCTGCTTGTCAAGTCGCCAGTGCATCCCTAGCCATTCTCTTATTTCAATATGCGGTTCAAGTCGTATTCACCGCCTGGTTATGTCTGTTTATCGCTTGGATTCCGTCTCTCGCCAACCTGGGGGAGGTGAATTTACAAAAGACAGAAGAGGGCTGGACGTTACGGATTATGAATAAGCCGATTATCACCCTAATTAAATTTATCTCCAGTGTAGGAATCGTCACCGTTACGATTTACTCCATCGCCGACGAACTCGACGAAACCGCCAAACAGATTACCGCTGTCTATAACGAAATTCAGCAATATGAACAGCCCCAAATTGACCAGTTTCTCCCTCCCTACTTCTGGCAGGTGATTCTTGCGGCTGTGGCGATTGTCCTACTGGCTAATTGTATCAAAAGCACTCGCGATCTGCTGTAGGCAGCAGCGCTTCGCTATCGCAATCCTTTTTAAGTGGTCATTTGTCATTGGTCATTTGTAAGAGGGCGGGTTTAGTTCAGCTAAGGGTTACGTCCGAAAGGTTATTGGTAAAACCCGCCCCGACAACATTCCCCTACATTAACCAGGGCGGGTTTAGTTCAGTTAAGGGTTACGTCCGAAAGGTTATTGGTAAAACCCGCCCCTACAATTCTACATATTATGCCACAAAAATATCTAGAACTTCAAGAACAACAAATCGTCCAGCGCCTGAGACGCAACACCTTAGCCGCTGGCTTCTGTACCCTCACTGGCTTTACCTTACTCATTCCCGCCTTCTCCGTTGAAGGAACAAAATTTGATTATCAGACCTTTTGTTTTCAACCTAAAATCGTTTACTCCACAGAGCATTACTATTGTACAGGAAGCAAGATTCGCCGGGGAATTGCCTGGAGAGTCGCCCTTGAAGGAGCCAACAATCAGGAATTTAAAGACAAAGTAACCCTACTTAAATTTTTAAGAGCTCAGAATCCCCATGCAGGACTCTACGGTTTAGGGAGTGCCGCCTTCTTTAGTGCCGCTTTCTTACTCTTTAGCCACGGAACCGAACAACTTGAAGCCAATCTCGATTTAGTCGTTGGCAACAAAAAAGCCTTAATTCAAGAGCGCAGTTTGGAACAGATAAAACACCTATCCGTCCAAACCTTAAAAACCCAACAGGAAGAAGGCTTCATCAAAGAAGCCATGAACCGTGACCACGGAACTGTCTTGTATGAATTAATGTCCGAAGGGGAGAAGAGACTCGCTGCTGAGGAAGCCAATCAAGCCAAACAATTAACCGATGCTGACTTTGAACTGAAAAAAGCCACACTGAACGCTCAAACCGCCGAACAGCTTGAACAGGAAGTCAAGCATCGCATTGAGGTAGAGAAACTGAGAAACTCCTCAGATATCAAAGACTCCAACCAACCCCAACTCGAATTCATGTTAAAGGAACACGAGGACGGTTGGTTATGGACATTAGCCAAAGGAAAAATGCCGATAATTATTTATGGCAAACAGGGAGCCTATAAAAGTTATACCGCCGCAAGCCTTGCGTTGTTAAAATCTCATTTTCAAGGGGCAAAGCTTTATAGTATCAGTGACCCCCACGCCCATCAAAATAAAGATACTGCCTGGAAGGAATTAATCCCATCAGAACCTGATATTTACGGGAGTCATGAAAACTGGGAAGAGTATGGAGAATCCATTGACAACGCCAAAGAACGCTGGTCAATGCGAACCTTAAACGATGACCCAATTATTTCCATTTGGGACGAACTCACCACCATGGGCATGGAAATACCCGATAAGTCTATCATCCTCATGCCCAAAGTGATTTCCGCCCCCAGGAAGGCAAATGAAAATGTTATCTGTATCACCCATTCCCTAACCAATGCGGGATTAGGGGGAGTCGAGGGAATGAGTGAAGCGATTAAGGAGGGAACAATACGACTGAAATTAAAAGCCAATGGATTCCAGCAGCCTCTATTCAAAGGAGAGTTATCGGGATGGACAGATAATGAAGGGAACGATATTAACGATAAGCCTGTCACCTTACCCCCGTGGTTTCGACCTGATAAACTGGTTCAGATGATTCAGATGGCTTAGAGTTTATCGTTTCTCGTGATGGATTCTCTACAGGATAAGCACAGCAACGATAGGAATTACAAGGGAGCATCCCAATTTTGTACTTTAGCTCTTTTAGGAGGGCTGAAAACCTTGAAATACCGTTTTTTTAGGTGATGTTGTTTCCAAAAGGGGATGCTCCAAATTACAAAGACACCCCACAATGTAAAAAAAAGGCTATAATGCAGTCGTCAATGGTTAATGCTGAATGGATAGTTCAGACAACTACTATTGAATGAAGGGTGCTTTTAACTTTAAACCAAAAAATTTTAATACATAATAAAGAGGAGAAAAGCACCCATGTGTAAAAAAGCTTCACACAAACTTGTTCAAGAGCAAAGGGATGATGCTCGAAAGGCACTTGAAAAATACGAGGCTGAGTTAAATAATATTTATGCAAAATTTGGTAGTATAGAAAACTGGAAAAATCCTGTTTTTGATTGGAAGAAAGCATACTTTTCTTCTATTATTGCCAAATTGCCTTACCTGCGAATACCAGACTTTGAATTAAAAAAAGCTGAGAGAGCAAATCTCATTCCGTGCGAGTCTTATCGATCTCTTATTCAAGAGCAAATTAGAAGTGAGTATGTTG
>JGI12048J13642_10545647_pt1 | contig 17320 bp, 13 predicted proteins | sample ElkSlonscriptome_16_FD_13642 | JGI IMG/M metagenome (IMG submission 13642)
GCCAATTTCTTCTGTTGGAGTTGGAATCCAGCAATGGGTTTTCCGAATTGATGACGCTCCTTGCTGTAGCGCAGGGCCGAGTCGTAGCAGTCGAGCGCAGCACCTATGGCGCCCCAGGCAATTCCGTACCTAGCGCTGTCTAAGCAACTAAGTGGTGCCCCTAATCCGGAACGTCCGGGAAGTAAATTTTCTTTGGGAACTTTTACGTTGTCAAAAACCAACTCACCGGTCGCGCTGGCGCGGAGGCTCCACTTGCCGTGCGTTTCGGGGGTGGTAAATCCTTCCATGCCTCTCTCGACAATCAGTCCGTGGATTCTGCCTTCCTCGTTCTTTGCCCAAACTACCGCGATATTGCAGAAAGGAGAATTAGAGATCCAAAGCTTCGCGCCGTTCAAGACATAGTGGTCTCCCGCGTCTTTGAAATTAGTGATCATTCCGCTCGGGTTTGAACCGTGGTCGGGCTCGGTCAGTCCGAAGCTACCGATGAATTCGCCTGAAGCCAACTTGGGAAGAAACTTCTTTCGCTGCTCTTCAGTTCCGTATTTCCAAATCGGAAACATCACCAATGAACTCTGCACGGATGCAGTTGAGCGCAGGCCGCTATCGGCACGTTCCAGTTCCTGCATGATCAATCCGTACGAGATTTGATCCATTCCGGCCCCGCCGTATTCTTCGGGAATGTATGGGCCAAATGCTCCTATTTCGGCTAGTCCGGGAACAACTTGTTTTGGAAATTCTGCTTTTTCGTAATACTCCTCTATGATCGGAGACACTTCCTTCTTCACCCAAGCTCTCGCGGTATCGCGAATGAGCTTATGCTCGTCTGTGAGCAACTCATCCATCAGGTAATAATCGTGTCCTTGATATTGATCCGTTCGCATATACTTTTCTTTTACGGCCGCAAAGATAAGCATATTGTCGGCTAAAATTGCGAGTTTTACCATCCGAATGGAGCCCATATTACGCGAGAATCCGATCCTTTTTGAACCTTGGATGACAGGAGTGTTTATTCTTGCGCTTACTGCTTTGGCCTATATCAGAGTGGCCTATTCCAAGCGTTTTAACCTTCTGCTGAAAACAGCAGCTCGCTTACAAATTCTCAGGCAAGTAATGCGCGAAGAGTTACTGTTCTCTCACAGGGCTTCACTTGTTCTCTTTGCCCACTTTGTGTCCATGGCTGCCCTAATTCTTTATGCGGCTTTATCGTATTACGGTTTCGTAGACGAAGCCGATTTGGGTTTCACTCTTTACTTAATTGTGCTCATAGGGTTGCTGGTACTTTACCTTCTAAAGTTTCTTTTTATGGGGCTGCTCAGATGGATTTTCCAAGATAAAGGTTTACTACGTGAGTATCGTTTTGAAATTTTTTCAGTCAGCAAAATACTTGGGTTGATTTATTTGCCTTTGGCGCTTATCGCTGTTTCCGTAAATGTGGGGAAATTAGAATGGGTTTTTCCTTTGGCGGCATCACTTTTTGCACTTGCATTTATCTTTAGAACCGCACAAGGGTTGGCAATGAGCTTTTCGTACAAGATTTCTCGAATCTATATTATTTTGTACCTTTGCACCCTCGAAATTTTGCCCTTTGTGCTGTTTTTGAGCCTTTTTACCAACCGGTTTTGAAGTAGACAAAGTGTAAGTTAAGCGAACTAACTATGGCAGATAAAGTCAAATCAATTCTGATTTCCCAGCCTAAGCCGGCTTCTGATAAATCTCCTTATTTCGATTTAGCAGATAAGTATAAGATTCAGATCGACTTCAGGCCCTTCATTCATGTAGAAGGAGTTCCGGCAAAAGAATTTCGCCAGCAACGCGTGAATATTTTAGAGCATTCGGCCATTATTTTGACTAGCCGAAATGCGGTCGATCACTTCTTTAGAATGTGCGAAGAGACCCGTGTAAATGTGCCTGAGTCACTTAAATACTTCTGTCTGTCTGAATCTACAGCTTACTACTTGCAGAAATACGTTGTTTACCGTAAGCGCAAGATTTTTCACGGAAAGCAAAAATTTGAAGATTTGATGGAAGTCATTAAAAAGCACAAGAATGAAAAATTCTTGTTGCCGTGTTCTGACATCCACAAGAGAAATATTACTGACCTGTTGGATAAGTTTAACATCAAGTATACAAAGTCCGTTTTTTACCGCACGGTATGCAGTGATTTGTCTGACTTGGCCGATGTAAATTACGACATGTTGGTGTTTTTCAGTCCTTCAGGAATTGAATCGTTGCTCAAAAATTTTCCTGATTTCAAACAGAATGCTACCAGAATTGCGGCCTTTGGTACCACTACTGCCGAGGCGGTAAAAGATGCGGGGCTTACGTTGAATGTGCATGCGCCTGCGCCGGGCTTTCCGTCCATGTCAATGGCTATTGAGAATTATATAAAAAAGGTGAAGTAGCCTTATTGAAAATATAGATTATTGAAAAAGGCGACCTTTCCGGTGGCCTTTTTTATTATTGTCTCTGCATGAGTTTTAGATTTTCCAAAGCCGAAAAGATTTGTTCGAAGTACGAGATCGATGCACTTTTCGATGATGGAAAGAATTTCAGATCGTCATTCTTGGGCTTTAAATTTCTTTGGCAGGAATCATCGGAGTGGCCGCGCGTCAAATTTCTGGTGGTTGTGCCCAAAAGGAGGGTGCGTTTAGCCGTGCATCGAAACCGATTAAAACGACAACTTCGAGAAATCATTCGCTTAAACAAAGAGCCTATTGAAAATGAGGCTATAAAATCCAATAAAAGACTTTTGATTGCCGTTATTTACAGTGGTCAACCCCAAGCGGATTATGCTCAACTTCAATCTGCATATTTGCAGATGATAAAAGAGCTGCCGAAATTGATTAACAAGTTTTAATTGCCAATAGTCGCTAAATCAAAACTTCCGGATGGATTTCTGTTATAAATTTAATCCTCAATTTAAATTGTATGAAGATTAGAGCAAAGAGAGTAGCTGTAGGTATCGTCCTATGTACGGTCGGTTTTTTGGGCATTAGAGCGGTATCGCCGGGCGATAACTTTTTTGAAATATCCAAGAATCTGGAGATTTTCGCAACGCTTTATAAAGAGCTAAACCTTTATTATGTAGACGAAACGCAGCCCGGAGATTTGATGAAGACAGGCATAGATGCCATGCTCGAATCTTTAGATCCTTACACGAATTACATTACCGAAAGCAATATCGAGGATTATCGATTTATGACAACGGGACAGTACGGCGGCATTGGGAGTTTGATTCGTTCGATAGATGGCGAGGTATATATTTCGGAGCCTTATGAAGGATCACCCGCACAAAAATCGGGATTACGAGCAGGAGACAAGATTTTGATGATTGATGGTGTTGATATTAGCGATAAAAATCAGGAAGAGATCAGCACCTTGTTGAAAGGGCAGTCAGGAACGGGATTGAAGGTTACTTATGAGCGGTTCGATATGATAGAAGAGGTGGAACTCACCCGAGAAGAAATCAAGATTCCCGATGTGCCTTATTATGGCATGCTCGATGATAAGGTAGGGTATATCAGCTTGAATAGTTTTACCCAGACTGCCAGTAAGGAAGTACGCGAGGCATTTCTCGAGCTCAAGAATGATCACGGGATGGAGCAGTTAGTTTTCGATCTTCGCGGAAATGGCGGAGGTCTGTTGCGGGAGGCCATAAATATCGTCAACTTTTTCGTGCCTAAAGGGCAGGAGGTCGTTCGAACCAAGGGGAAAATATCCGAGTGGGATCGCACTCACGTTGCACTAAGCGAACCTCTTGATTTGGAAATGCCTTTGGTTATTCTTGTGGACCAAGGAAGTGCATCTGCCTCTGAGATTGTGTCGGGAGCCATTCAAGATTTGGATCGAGGCATAGTAGTAGGAAACACTACTTTCGGAAAGGGGTTGGTGCAACAAACCAAAGATTTACAGTACAACAGCAAATTGAAGCTAACCGTAGCGAAATATTACATTCCTAGCGGGAGATGCATTCAAAAATTGGACTACTCGCATAAAACGGATGAGGGCGCAGTAGAAGAGGTACCTGATTCACTTCTGAAAAAATTCGAAACAAAAAGTGGTCGAGTGGTGATGGATGGAAGAGGAATTGAGCCCGATATTAAAGTAGAGGACGGGGAGATTCCTCACGTTGTATTGAGTTTGCTTACCGAAAATCTCTTTTTTAAGTACGCCAATGACTATGCTCGCGATCGGGAGTCCATAGCTGATGCAGCCGCATTCGATTTGAGTGATGAAGAATACGATGAATTCGTGAAGTACTTAGGAGGCAAAAATTACTCTTATACCACGGATACAGAGAAGGAGTTTGAAAGATTGGTTACTGTAGCTAAAGACGAAAAATATTATGGCATTACTGAGGATGCCTTTAAGCAAATGGAGGCAGCCATCAGTTCGAAGAAGAATAATGACTTGGAAATCTTTCGGGATGATATTGAACCCATCCTGGAAAACGAGATTGTCTCACGATACTATTATCAAAAAGGAAGGATTAAGAATAGTCTGGCAGATGACCCTGCAATTGATTCGGCCTTGATGGTTCTGGCCGATTCTGAAAAATACCGCCAAATTTTAATGCCTCAGTAAGTTGGCCTTTAAAACCGGACGAATAGATAAAATTCGGATTTACGTCATTTGCCTCTTGGCAATGGGAATGCCGAATCTAAACCTTCTGATGAGTATTGGTACCATACTGCTCTTTATTCTATGGTTTATAGATCCGGGCATTAAGAAAGGACTGCGTCGATTGACGATAAAAAACCCCGCCACTTGGATGGCGGGGCTTTTTATTTTGCATATCGTTTGGTTGGCCAATACATCAGACTGGACATATGCCCTCAAGGACTTACGCATAAAGCTTCCCCTTCTGGTGCTGGCTCTGGCTTTGGGTACCATTCGGCTTTCCCGATTTGATCTGAGAAAAATCTTTGCCGCACTTGGACTCGGTATTTGGGTTGCCACCATTATCGGCTACTACTTGTACCTTTCCGATCCCATGGTGAAAATGGATCCGAGAACCATGACGCCCGATATTTCTCATATCAGGCTTAGTTTGATGATCACGGTTTTTATAGCAGGTTGTTTCACCTTTTTTAATGAAGTGAGCAGAAGGTGGAAGCTCCTGATCATTCTTTCCGTACTCAATGCTTTCGTTTTTCTATATTTCCTTCAATCGCTTACAACCGTGGTAGTCTTGTTTGCGGGCGTGGTAGTTTTATTGATCAATTCTGTATTTCGGCGATCGACTCTCCGGGTAAGAACAGCCATTGTCGGAGGAATAATTTTAATTCCCGTTCTGCTCTTTTTCTCAATGAAGAGTTACTACTCAGAGTATTTTGAGCCTGCTCAAGATGCTATACCGTTGATGTCTCAAACGGCAGATGGAAATAACTACTATCACTACGACACCCTACAAATAGAGAATGGTAATTACATCTATGCTAATATCGCGGAAGGAGAAGTAGTCGAAGCTTGGAACAGGAGAAGTACCGAAAAAATAATCAGCGGTTCTGAGGCTACCGAAGATCTTTACTACAGACTTTTGCGCTATTTAACATCACGGGGTTTGGCAAAAGACAGAGTGGGAGTAGAGGGCTTAAGTCCGCAGGATGTAGCTAATATAGAAGCAGGTTTCCCGTCCATTACTTATGCCGAAAAGTCAGGTTTGGGGTTGAGGCTTCACAGCTTTTTACATGGTGCTCACTTGTACTTGACCACCGGCGCCACTCAAGGATCTTCTTTTTTTCAGCGCTTTATTTATTGGGAAATAGGGATGAAGCTGGCGCGTGAGAATTACCTTACGGGCGTTGGCACAGGAGATGTGAAACAAGTATTCAAAGAAGCATATGAAGATTTTTATGTATTCATCGAACCCAAATATCGGCACAGAGCTCATAATCAATTCATCACTTTTTTAGTGACTTTCGGGGTTTTGGGTTTTACCTATTTTTTGGCCTTCGTCTTTTTCTTGGTTAAGTTTTGGAGCAAGAATAATCTCTTCTTGTTTTTTGCAGTTGTTGCATTGGTGTCCTTCTTGTCTGAGGATACCTTAGAAACCCAAGCGGGAGTTACCTTTTTCTCCTTTTTTGTCGCATTATTTTCGGCCGTTTCTGCTGAGGATTAGTTTCTCTAACTTTACCGGTGATGAAAAAGGACAAAATCGGAATACTGCTATACGGAAAGAAACTGAACGCATCCAAAAGGGAAATTCTAACCGCCGCGAAAATCATCACAAAGGGATCCTTTGAAATCACTCTTTTTGGCAAATCGAAAGATAAAATACGAGTCACCGCTGCTCAGGAGGGTTTACCCTACATTAAATTGGGAAAGAAGATCAGGCGAAACGATTTCAGCGCCTCACTGAAATTCACTCAATTATTAAAAGATAGAGGTATTTCTACAATCATATTTCGTGATCACCGCTCCACTAATCTTTTGGTAACGTCCAAGTTTTTGATGAAGGGAAAGCTGCGTTTGATTTTTTTTCAGGATCGCCACCTATCCGATATGAAATCTGATTTTTTGAATACTTTTCGTTTCAATCAGATTGACGCTTGGATTACCCCAATGAGTCAAACTGCCAATACCGTTAAAGCCGCTACTCACCTTGCCTTGGATAAGATTCATGTGATGCCTTTGCCCATTCCGCGTAAGCCATTTCAATTTGAAGAGGAAGAAAGAAAGCTCAGGAAGTCTATCCTGTTCAAAGACCCCTATGGAATTGTGGTGGGCTGGAATGTGCCCGATGATATGCAGTTAGTGATGCGCACGGGGCAGCGAATAGTCGACCTCATGCGTGCCAAAAAAATAAACCTTTGCTTGAATGTTCGCGATTCAAAACTGGAAACCCTCTTTGCATTACTTCCTGAATTAGTGCCATTCAAGGATTCGATAAAATCGACTCCTTTTGATCCGCACGATGCTGATATGTATGCACATCTGGATGCACTATTCATTGATCCTGAAAATGAACCCTTCTCGGGAATTACCAGAAGGGCTCTGATGGCGGGAGTTCTTCCTTTTTCACCGAAGTCTTTGGTAACGGATGAACTCCTCGAAAATGGTGATAAAGGAATTATTTACACGGAAAGTGATGGAAGCGAAATTTTTGTGCAAGCACTTGACTCGAATAACTTGGATTCGTTTCGTATTGAAACAAAAGGTAAAATAGGAGAGAAATATACAAAAAAGCGCTTCAGGGAAAACCTTGAAGCGCTTATTCATTCATTGCCTAGAAAGGCTAAAGCCCGTTAGCGGGTTTTAACCCATTTGCCCGAACGGAGATCTGTTCCATCAGGCGTTTGCAATCGGTACAAGTACAATCCGTTTTCTAACTCTGAAGCGTTGATACTCTGGGTCCCTTCACGCACCTGTATTGATTTAACTTCTTTTCCCGAAATATCAAAAATTCGGAAAATCCGGGTGTCACTAGTCTCAGAGCGCAGGAGGTTAAATTCTATATTGAAGTTGTCGCCCGATGGGTTGGGGTAAATATTGAAAAAAGAGACACCGGTATTCTCATCTACCGAAGTCACATCAGCTATGGTAACACAGTAGTCCTCTGTTTCTCCCCATACGAATGTTTCGCAAGCATTCACATCTTCAGGTATTCCAAAACCCACGTACTTCATGGCTACCCGCATTCTCGATGGACCAAGCTCGGCATCTTCAGGAATCGTGATTTCGCCTTCTACCGGATCAGGAGAGCCATTTGTCGAGCTCAATAATTCCTCATCGTTTGAAAATTCTCCATCCTGATCGAGATCAATCCACACTTTAAAGAATTCATCCCACTGCTGGCCGTTAAAACCGGGAGTTAATACCACCTCGTAGCTCTCGCCCAATCCGAGAATAATGTCAAAATCTTCAAACAATTGGTATCCGCCATTATCTCCTGTTTCAAAAACATAATCCCCTATAATTACTTGGTCGATAAATTCGTCTTCTGAGGTTTCGCCGAAGTTAGGGCAATACGCATTGTCCAGACAGGCACCGCAACCTTTGGTGCGGGAAGTACTCATCATGCCGGCATCTTGATCTTCGGCACAAGCGGGAGAAACTAAAAATTCATATTCGGTGCAACTTTCCAAGCCCTCTACCGTAGCTTCTGCCTGATCGGCGTAATTCCCGTATAGAATCCACGCATCAGAGCCTTCCTCCCTGTAATACACATTGTAAGATTCAATTCCGAAGTCAACGGACCACGATACATCAACGGCCGTTTCGATTGTGCTTTCAGCTTCAAACGTTTCGGGAATCACACAACAGCCCAACGTTGAAATTGTAAGACAAGAGGTGTACGTTACCTCTTCTCCTTCTTCGCAAGCCGAGCCAATTTCAAAATCGTACGTAGTGCAGCGGCTTAGTGTATCAAGAACCAGAGAAACATCTTCAATTCCTTCTACCACAATCCATTCCTCGTTACTCTGAGGCTTGAAGCGAATGCTCGTGCTACTCTCTGAAATATTCGTCCAAGAAACGGTATAAACCGTGTCATTAGCTAACTCATAATCAAAACCGAGTGGTGGAATGCATACGTTTTCATCTTCGCAGGCATTCATGATTTCCAATAAGCTATTAAAGGCGTTGATTCTACCTCCCGTCACTGTTTCGCCGATGAGGTTTGGAACGATATCCACACCATCGAAGAGAGCCTGTCGAACCAAATCAGCTCCTGCTTGAGGATTTTCTTTGACAAAATTTGCAAAAGTCTCACAAGGAGCAGAATACAACAACGCTATAACCCCTGCAGTCAGTGGAGATGCAAACGAAGTTCCCGAAGTGGAGGTATATCCGTTTTGCCCCGCGGTGGTAACTACATCCTCCCCGGGTGCGCCGAAATCGACTGTCGTCTCACCATAAGCAGAAAAGGTGCGTTGATCGTTGTGATTCGTCGCAGTTACGCTGATCATGTAGTCGCTTGGCGCCGCTGTAGGAATATCTCCGGTTACATCAATATTAATGTTGGAGTTAGAAGTAGCTCCGCAATTAAGAATTCCATAGGTTCCGAGGGTGTCATAAAATGCCGTCCAGATAGGAACTTCGGCAGGATCGCCAAAATCTATTCCCCACGAAGCGTTCGTTGCCACTACGAAGGCTCCCGAATCGCCCGCTGTTTGATCATACCGCTGACGCATGACCAGCGGATACGTGTAAGCCGCTACAACAGAAGCTTCGTTACCAAGACTTTCTCCTGACACAGACATGATTTTGACATCTTGGTTGGCGCCAATAACACCGAGCTCATTTCCACCTACGGCGCCGATCATTCCCATAACATTGGTACCGTGGCCACCTTGAAATACACCTTGATCGTTTTCACTATTCACATTCCAACCAAAGTAATCATCAACAAAACCATTTTCGTCATCGTCGATTCCGTTTCCGGGTATTTCCTGATTGTTGCGCCAGGCATTGGCTTGTAGGTCGGGGTGATTGAGGTTTCCCCCTTCAATTACGCAAACCACGATGGTATCCCCGATGGCGGTAACCCCCCCGGTTGTTAGTCCCCAAGCCAGTTCAATGTCTATGTCTGCATCCTCTGTACCTCCGCTCTGGCCGGTGTTTTCCAAATGCCATTGGCTGTCGTACTCGGGGTCATTTACTTCGTCGCAACGTTGTTTAACGTAATGATTAAACTGCGCTAAACTCACTCGCTCGTTGTTTCTGATGTCAGCTAATAAAGCATCAGCATCGCTATTCTCATCAAAGTAGAAACGATAAATATTCATCGGAGCGGAAAGCAATTTACCTGCCGATAACCCGCCGTACTCAGCGGCCAATTCTTGAGGATCTTCGTTTTGATTTAGCTGAATGATAATTTCTCCCGGCACTCTGGTCATTTGACCATTGACGTTAAAAATGAGAACAGCCGAAAAAATGGCTGAAAGAAATAAGGCTTTTATGTTCATACTATTAGGTGGAATTGTTCAAATAAACTTGCACCGCAAGGTCGGAAATATACAACTCAAAAACCCTGATTCTTGTTCAGAGAATTGGAATTCTATTCTTTAAAATAGACTCTTTTGACACGTTGTGAGATATTGGTCAAGACCTCATAAGGGATAGTGTTTAAGTTTTCGGCCAACGTGTAAATAGAATTTTTGTCACCAAAAATTTCGACTTCATCTCCCTCCGAAGCCTCAATACCGGTGAGGTCTATCATAGCCATATCCATACAAATGTTGCCGACAAAAGGTGCCGTTTTTCCATTGATCCATACCGATCCTTTCCCGTTGCCCAAAGCTCGTGGCAGTCCGTCGGCATAACCCATCGCTATTACTCCTATCCGCGTATCCTTCTCTAATCTTCTTTTTGGTGAATACCCCACGCCTTCTCCTTTGGGTGTCATTCTCACTTGTGACAACTTGGTTTTCAACCGACTGATGGGTTTTAGCTTTTCTCGAAATTCTTTATTCGACGAAAGTCCGTACAGACCCAATCCCAATCTTACCATGTCCATCTGCGCTTCAGAATGACGCAGGATACCATTGGAATTTAAAATATGTCTCATAAAACCGTTGATCCCTCCCGCATTCAGTTTTTTACAGCACTCAGCGTATCGTTTCATCTGGTTTCCCGTGAGTTGATCAAATTTTTCTTCATCACTTCCGGCCAGATGCGAGAAGACTGAATGGACATGAATCCTATCGGTATAGTCTGTCAGTGATTTAGTTAAGTCCCCCATCTCTTGAAACTCAAAGCCCAGTCGGTTCATGCCCGTGTTGATTTTAATATGTACCGGATATGGCGTTTTCTCGGAATGTACCAAGAGTGCATCGATGAACTTGGAAAGCGTGTAGAAGCTATAAATCTGAGGCTCTAAATCGTACCGAATCATCATATCGTAAGCGATCGATTCGGGATTCAAAACCATTATCGGCAGCTTTATTCCTGCTTCTCGGAGGGCCACCCCTTCATCGGCGTAGGCTACGGCCAGATACTCCACGCCCGAATATTCGAGTGCCGCAGCTACTTCAGCGCTTCCGCTTCCGTAGGCAAAAGCCTTCACCATTGCCATGATTTTAGTCTTTGGCTTTAGCAAAGACCTGATGTAATCGAGATTTTGATTCATCTTATTCAAATCAATCTCCAAAACCGTTTCGTGCATTTTGGCTTCCAACCGATTGACGATCCGCTCAAAGAGAAATGGCCGCGCACCTTTTACCAAAATAGCCATGTCTGCAAACTCACTTTCCGGAAAAGACTCGAGAAAGGACACCGTATTTGGAAATGTGTGAACGTCAATATCAGCGAAGAGATCTCGATGTCTGCTTATGTTGTGGCCTATTCCAATCAGTTGAGTGATTCCCTTGCGAGTGATAACATCAGCCACCTCGCTATATAGGTCTTCCGAACCCTTACCCGACTGTAAGATATCGCTTAAGATCAGCACCTTCTTTCGTCCTTGAGCCTGCATTGACAAAAAGTCCAAAGCTATGTCAAGCGAAGCCAAATCTGAGTTATAGGAATCGTTGATGATCGTGCATCGGTTTACGCCACCTCGCTTTTCCAAGCGCATAGCGATGGGGCTTAGCTTTGACATCCGCGCCGCAATCACTTCGGGATTATACCCTTCATTTAGCATAAACAGCCAGCAGTGACAAGCATTTTCGATGGACGCCTCGTCAGAAAATGGAATGGAAATTTCGAGATCCTGCCCTTGAAACTGAGCGCGAATAAGTGTTTGATCGGCGTTCTTTCGAATTTCTGATACCACAAGATCCGCTCGGGTATCTTGTCCCCAAGAAAGGGGTTTCCCTTCAAAATTTTCAGCGACTATTTCTCTGATGACCTCATGATCTGCGCAATATATCAAGGTGTCGGCACCTCGAAAAAGCGCGAGTTTCTCCACGGCCTTTTCTCGAAAATTTTTGAAGTTCTCTTGATGAGCGGGACCCACATTGGTAAAAATGCCGGTGGTGGGCTTCACCATTTTTTCCAGTTCCTTCATTTCCCCCTTTTTGGAAATGCCACATTCGATCAAGGCCAGATTCTTATGCTCATTCATCAGCCAAAGCGAGAGAGGGACCCCGACTTGCGAATTGAAACTGCGAGGACTACGCACAATGAACTTATCCGGCTGGAGCAATTGAAAAAGCCATTCCTTCACGATGGTCTTGCCATTGCTACCCGTAATTCCCACTACGGGATATGAAAACTTTTGACGATGTGCTGCTGCTAATGCTTGTAAGGCAGCCAATGTATTTTTGACGATCAGAAAATTTGCATCGGGAAACTGCTGTTTCAGTACTTCATCAGAAGTCACAAAACTCCTGACCCCCTTTTGGTAGAGCTTCCCGATAAATCGATGTCCGTCGTTCTTTCCCGTTTTCAAGGCGAAGAACAGAAAGCCCTCGCCTCCGTAGTAGGTGCGACTGTCGGTCAGGAGGTCGTAAATGATTTCGTTTAGCACCAAATGAGCTTTGGCGCCAATGATTTCAGAAATTTCACGAATGCTGTAGGAAGTTCTACTCATTATTTTTCGAAGAAGTCTCTTCTTGATTCTTTGCTTTTAAATAGGCTTCACGGCTTAAAGGTTCATAACGATCCAATTCGCCCAGTTCGATGGTTTCAGAACCGCCGCTGATGCGGTGAGAATACTGAGCCAGTTTGCCTGTGCGAACGCAGATTGCGTGGACCTTGGTCACGTATTCGGCTACAGCCAATACCTGCGGCATGGGGCCAAAAGGATTCCCTTGAAAGTCCATATCGAGCCCCGCTACGATTACGCGGATGCCTTGATTAGCCAGCTCATTACACACATTATGTAGGTTGGTATCAAAAAATTGGGCTTCGTCGATTCCGACCACATCCACATCGGAGGCCAATAGCAAAATATTTTCAGAGGAGTCGACCGGCGTGCTTCGGATAGAGTTCTTGTTGTGGCTTACTACCTCCTCTTCGTCGTAGCGGGTATCCACCCGAGGCTTAAATATTTCAATGCGTTGGTTAGCGATTCGCGCACGATTCAGTCGCCGTAAAAGCTCTTCGGTTTTCCCGGAAAACATTGAGCCGCAAATGACTTCAATCCAGCCTCCCCCGGGTTTTTTTGATCTGACGTTGTCTTCTAAAAACATCTAGTCCTAAACACGACCTTTCGGGCAATATGCCTTAGTTTTGTCGTTCAGCAAATTTAACATTAATCAATGGCCCGCGAAGATACGGCTACCGGCGACTCACCGTTAAATTATGAACAAGAACACGCTTTTCATGACCATTCAGGATATCATAAAACAACTCGAAGAATTGGGAACCAAGTTGGAAGAAGGCCGACTTGGGGCGGAGGAAATTATGGAAATGGCCGAGCTCAGTCGCGATCTCTATGAGCGATTGGTGGTCATTCGACATAAGTCCTATGAAGAACTGATTCGAGAGGAAAGAAAATCCGAGGAAGGCTCGGAAACTATATCGGATGAAACTTCGACGGTAGAAGAGCCTGTACCGAAAGCGCTTTCTGAAAAGGAGGAACCGACGGTCGAAGAAGCAGAATCTAAGCCAGTGGTGTCTGAAAGAGAAATAATAGATGAGGCATTGGCCGATGAGAATACCGAAGATCCTGATGAGTCAGCTGAGGAAGTTTCAGGGCCCGTTATCCCCATGGGCAATGCAGAGGTTTCTCCAAATCAGATATCCCTGATCGATTCCATTGAAGAAATAAAGCAAATGGAACAAAGCCTCAATCAGAAATTTCAAGAGAAAAGTGACGAGAAATCTTTGGCACAAAAGCTGAAGCAAACGCCAATTGCGGATTTGAGCAGCGCGATTGGTATTAATCAAAAGTTCCGATTCATTTCGCAACTTTTCAAAGATGATTCTGCTGCCTTTGAGGTTTCCGTTCAAAAGTTGAATTCATTCAATTCGTACATCGAAGCCGATGAATACATCCAAAATACGTTGAGCGAACAGTACGGATGGAATTTTAAAGACCCCGCGGTGAAGGAATTAATCGACTTGGCTCAACGCCGCTATTTATGAAACGCCTTCTCGCGCTTCTTCTTTCATTCTCATTGTTTTCGGGATCCGGTCAGGATTTAGACCAGGTCAAAAAGGACCTTATAATGTTGACCTCTCCCGAATTAGCGGGAAGGGGATACGTAGACAATGGTCTGGAGAAGGCGGCCGACTTTATAACGGGCCGCTTGGGCGAAATGGGTCTGAATCCCGTCATGCAAGAATACGGTTATGCCGTAAATACTTTTCCTAAGTCTTCCATTCTGAAAATCGACGGAACAAGTCTCAAAGAAGGCTATGATTTTATTGTCGATCCACGCTCGGGAAGTTACAGAGGTTCGGCAAAGCTAATGCAGTTGGATTCGGCTTCCCTATTCGCGGAAGAAAGACCGACAATTGTAAAGGGAGTCATTCCTGTAATTGATACCGAGGGAATCGATACTCCCGACGAAGTGGCCATCCAACATGAGTTTGTCCGGCAGGCGTTGCGGAATGGTCCCGTGCTTTTGCTTAAGGAGAAGCTGACTTGGTCGGTGGGGCAGCGGCTTTATCCCAATCCATTAATAGAGGTTATCAAAAGCTCATTTCCCGAAAAGGCCAATAAAATCAGCTTGAAGGTGAAGCCCGTAGAACTGGAATTTGAAGCGACGAACATCATTGCAAAGGTTGAGGGCAAAAGATCAGATAGCCTATTGGTATTCACGGCTCATTACGATCACTTGGGGATGATGGGAAAAGCGCTTTTTGCGGGAGCAAGCGACAATGCGACCGGCACTGCTACTTTGTTAGATTTGGCAAAGCACTATTCCCGGAACGAGCCGGATTTTGATACCTATTTCATTTTCTTCTCCGGAGAGGAGGCGGGACTCATTGGATCGAGATATTTCGTGGAGTTTCCCACTTTTGACTTGAGTAAAATCAAGTTCCTGATCAATTTGGATTTAATGGGCTCGGCAGCCAAGGGAATAACGATTGTAAACGGCCGACTGCACCAAGACCTGATGGCAAAAATGGCCGCTATCAATACAGAAGAAAACCTCGTACCCAAGATCAAACTTCGCGGAAAGGCTGCGAATAGCGACCACTACTGGTTTTCAGAAATGGGCATCCCCGCAATCTTCATCTACACCGAAGGGAATATTACGGCCTATCACGATGTTTACGATCTTCCCTCGGTTGTGGATTGGAGCAACTACGAGGAAGTGTTTACCTTGTTGGTCGATTTCGTAAAAACCTTTTGACCGTGTCAAAACTTTATTTGGTCCCCACACCCGTCGGCAATCTCGGAGACATGACTTTTCGCTCCGTTGAGGTGCTCAAGTCGGTCGCGGCTATTTTGGCCGAGGACACCCGTACCTCGGGCAAGCTGCTCAAGCATTTTGAGATTGACAATTCCATGATTCCTTTCCACGCGCACAATGAGCATCGGATGTTGGAACGGGTCATTGATCGATTAAAGAGCGGAGATGAATTGGCCTTGATCACCGATGCCGGCACACCGGGCATTTCTGATCCCGGGTTCTTGCTGGTAAGGGCTTGCGCCGAAAATGACATTGTCGTTGAGACGCTTCCCGGAGCTACGGCCGTAATTCCCGCCTTGATCAATTCGGGTCTTCCTGCAGATCGCTTTTGCTTTGAAGGATTTCTCCCTCCCAAGAAAGGGCGGAACAAGCGACTCACCGCTTTGCAAGAAGAAGAGCGCACCATGCTATTTTACGAATCACCTCACCGCATCGTGAAGACTCTGGCTCAGTTTGCCGAGTTTTTTGGCGATGATCGTCCCGCCGCTTTAGTGCGCGAAATTTCAAAAATTCACGAGGAAACTGTTCGAGGTGCCTTGGGTGAACTCGTTCAAAAGTACGTCGACCATCCGCCGAAGGGCGAAATAGTTCTGGTGGTTCAAGGAAAATCAAAATCATGAAAGCAGTATTCTTAAAAACATTCGGTTCGCCCGAGAAGGCCTTTGAAATAGGAGAAGCCGAAAAGCCCGTTTGCAAAGAAAACCAAGCCTTAATTAAGGTAGAGGCATTCGGCTTGAACTTCGCTGATGTGCTTGCGCGCAGCGGTATGTATCCCGAGACGCCGCCTACACCATGTGTGATAGGCTATGAGGTGGTAGGAAAAGTAGAAGAAGCTGGAAAAGATGTGCCGAATGAAATGCTGGGAAAACGAGTGGTTGCAATGACCCGATTCGGAGGCTACGCCGAGTATGCCGCCACAGATTATCGTGCCATGGCGGTGATTCCGGATGACTTTGATGCCTCCAAAGCCCTGGCACTGGGTACCCAAGGAACGACGGCTTATGTATGCCTCGAAGAAAGCATGAATTTATACAAAGGCGATCGAGTTCTGGTGCATGCGGCTGCCGGAGGTGTGGGATTAATGTTGTGTCAATTGGCTCTGGCCAAAGGCTGTGAAGTTTTCGGAACGGCGAGTCAACCAAAGAAATTGGAGTTTCTGCGAGAATTGGGCGTGCAGCATCCGATCAATTACAAAGAACAGGATTACTCCGAAGCAGTAAAAAAGATTTTAGGAAAGAATCGGCTGGATGCGACATTTAATTCGCTGGCGGGAAAAAGCACCAAGAAGGATTTAAAGCTTCTCGGAGCCGGTGGGAAGTTTGTGATATTCGGTGCCGCATCGCGAGTGGGAGGTTCCAAAGGAATTTTCTCGGGACTTAAACTCCTCTGGCAAACGGGACTCTTTTCACCCCTAACTTTTATCATGCGTTCCAAATCGGTTATCGGAATCAATATTCTGAAACTGGGAGATTACAAGCCACAAGTGGTAGCTAAATGCATGCAAAGTACGGTGGCGCTTGCCGACAAAGGAGTGCTTAAACCGGTCGTTCACGAAACGTATTCGGTAGAACAATTGGCGGAAGCACATGAAGCGCTTGAAAATCGTGGGACCATCGGGAAGCTTGCCATTCGCTGGTAGCTAAGCCATTTTTTCTAAAAACACGTTCAGTTCATCCTGAAACTCGCTATTCGGTTTGCCTACAAGCGCTGTAACGTTCGCATCTTCCTTTACCTTGATTTCCCGCAGTTTCAGCTGTTGATCCACATAAAGCATTTCCATTTCGGGCATGATGTCTTTTAAAGTGTAGGCTACATCATTTACCGAAAGGTTTCTATCAACCAGATTGTAGAGCCGTTTTTTGTTTTTGGCAAAACAAAGCTTTTCAATAAAATCCGTCACCCGCTCGATGTGTATGAAAGCACGTGATTGATCGCCCGAGCCGTTGATGGTAATTCGCTTGAAGTTTTTTGCCTGAAAGGCGAAACGATTGATCACCGAATCGAAGCGCATGCTTTTAGAATAGCCGTAGACGTTGGCGCAGCGCACGATGCTCACCTCTTTTTTTCCC
>JGI12048J13642_10051582_pt1 | contig 17316 bp, 13 predicted proteins | sample ElkSlonscriptome_16_FD_13642 | JGI IMG/M metagenome (IMG submission 13642)
CGATCAGGTCTATGCCGATGATGTGGCAGGCCCCATATTAGTGGCCATTCACCGACTGCTCGAACAATTAGGGATGCCAGAGGAAACCATTGCGGGTGTGGATCTGCCATTTTTTGCAGATTTACACCAACAAGCCGCCGCGTATTATCAGCGCCAAACATTACTGCCCCAGTCAGTAGCTGAGGGCACGTTGGCAGACGTGTTATTTACCGGTATCAAAAAACCTGTTTTTACCTCTGACAACGCGCGCAATCATCTCGTCTCTTTGGCCGAAGTGCTGGCAATGTATTTACTGGTCTGGTCGCCTTCCTGCTGGCAACTCACCTCGCTCGAAATGCCGGCCAATATACCGTTGGAATTTCAACAGAAATACCAGCAAGAATCGGAAATCCTACAACAATTCGTCGCCAGTCTGACTGCCGTGCGCAGAGTACTGGCACATCTTCCTGTGGCGATGATTTTCGATGACCATGATGTCACTGACGATTGGAATCTGACCTTGGGTTGGGAGCAAACCGCCTATCAACATCCTTATTCAAAACGCATCATTGGCAATGCACTGATGGGCTATTTTATTTGTCAGGGTTGGGGCAACGCAGCGGAGAAGTTTTCCACGGACTGGCTCCAGCAAGCTCAAGGGGCCTTAAATGATCCGGCGGCTAAGGCTTACGACAAGTTTATTGATCGCCTGCTGGATTTCTCCGAATGGCACTATGAATGGCCAACTCATCCTTTGCTGGTGGTTCTCGATACCCGAACTCACCGCTGGCGCTCCGAACGCTCGGCGAATTTGCCCTCAGGCTTGATGGATTGGGAAGCGATCTCAGAGCTTCAGCAAACCTTGTTAGATCAACGCTCGGTAGTGATGGTTTCTCCCGCCCCTGTTTTTGGCGTTAAGCTCATTGAAACTATTCAACGGGTGTTCAGCTGGTTTGGCAAACCCTTAATGGTAGATGCGGAGTATTGGATGGCTCACTCAGGCGCCGCCTACGCCATACTTAACTTATTCAGACATACCCGCACACCACAGCACTTTGTTATATTGTCCGGGGATGTTCATTATTCATTCTTTTACCGGGTGCAACTTCGGGGTCGCGACCGGGGACCGGATATCTGGCAAATTACCAGTAGCGGATTGAGTAATGAGTTCCCGGAATCGCTGATTGAAGTATTTGACCGTCTGGACCGCTGGCTCTATTCACCCCGCTCACCATTAAACTGGTTTACCAAAAGACGCAACATGAAGGTGACTCCCCACAAACCAGCCAACGCATCACCTGGAGAGCGCCTGGTCAATGCAGCTGGTATTGGTTTGGTTGAGTTGTCAACAGAAGGAACGCCGGTGCGGGTTGCCCAACTTTGCTCCAACGGTGAGGATGTGGAGTTTGTGATGGACAAAGCCAATGCTCGCTGGGAATAACTTGCATCCCGTTCACTAAAATGAAGCTTTAGCAAACCAACAGATGGCAATTTGCGTAAGTTAATACTAACTAAACCGTATTAGTTGAATCCACCGTATTAAAGCTTCCTGTCAACGGAACTTCTCCTCCTGTTTAACATTCATCTGCCAGCTATTTAGAAAGTCAGGTGGTCAGATAAATAATCAGCCGTTGGACCGAGGCCAACTGATGTCCACCGCCGCGTTAGTCTTTCCCAATCAACTGTTCAACCGTCATCCCGCCCTGACTGGCGAGATTTCAATAGTTTATCTGATTGAAGATGACTTGTTCTTTGGCGATCACCACTATCCCGTCGCCTTCCATCGGCAAAAAATTCAACTGCACCTGGCCAGCATGGCCTATTACCGGGACTATTTAGAAAAGCGAGGTTTTCCGGTCCACTACCAGAACTATTCTCCCCAACATCCGGCACTGCCCAAGGTGTTTGAGTCCGCGCAACACTTCGGCATCTCCTCGATTGATACAGTGGAACCTGATGACTTTATCCTGCGTAAACGTCTGACCCGGCTGGCGCAAGAATACGAAATGAAGCTGGAATTTTTGCCCAGCCCTGGTTTTATCAATAACAAGGAAGAAAATAAGCAATACCGGCAAAACAAGAAGCGCTGGTTTATGGCTGATTTTTATCAATGGCAGCGCCGTCGTCTCAATATCTTGATGGATGACGGCCACCCACTGGGCGGTCAATGGAGTTTTGATGGTGACAATCGCAAGAAAATTCCCCGCCAACAACTAGCGACCATTCCCACGCTTTCTTTTGCCGGGCAGACAACTTATCACAACGCAGCCAATCAGAGGATTGGTGAGGAGTTTGAGCATTGCCCAGGAGACGCTGCAACGACGATCTACCCCGTAACCCACGCTCAGGCTCAAAGCTGGTTGGAGGATTTTCTTCAGCTTCGGTTTCATCAGTTCGGACCTTATGAAGATGCTATTGTAGCTGAACACACCTGGCTTTATCACAGTGTGCTGACGCCAGCACTCAATACCGGCTTACTCACCCCCCAGCAGGTTATCAAGCAAGCGCTGGACTTCGCTCAAAGTCACCAGGTTCCGCTTGCCAGCCTTGAAGGTTTTGTCAGACAGATCATTGGGTGGCGGGAGTTTATGCGAGCTACCTACGACGATCTTGGCGTCACCATGCGGACCAGCAATCGTTGGCAGCACCGGCGCAAAATCCCGGCCAGTTTTTACCAGGGCGATACCGGTATCGTACCAGTAGATGATGCTATCCATAAAGTGCTCCGAACCGGCTATTGCCATCATATCGAGCGACTTATGGTACTGGGTGGCTTCTTTTTCCTCTGCGAGTTTGATCCCAATGATATCTACCACTGGTTTATGAGTCTTTTTATCGATAGCTATGATTGGGTCATGGTGCCTAACGTCTATGCCATGAGTCAGCACGCCGATGGAGGACTCATCACCACCAAACCTTATTTCAGTGGCTCCAACTATATATTTAAGATGAGCCACTACCGTAAACCAGGTTTTAAAAGCGAAGAGAGTAGTGGGCATCCGCATTGGTCAGCGATTTGGGATGCCTTGTACTGGCGCTGGATCTTTAAACATCAGCAGGCACTGGCCCGCAACCCGCGCTGGGCAATGATGTGTCGCCAGGCAGATAAAATGGCAGACGCCAAACGACAGCAACATCAGGAACTAGCGGAATCCTATCTCAGCACGCTGGACTGATAATTTCCTTGTTTCGAAGATAATCATCAGGTGACGGAAACGACACCATTTATTACCGCATCCGTATCCAACCAAGCTGTCATTGGAGTTTAACAATCTGCCCATATACCAAACTCTGACAACTATCTGACTACGACTTGGACATGCCGTGAAAACCATTAATATCGTTTGGTTGAAAAGAGACTTGCGCTTGAGCGATCATGCCCCACTTTATAACGCCCAAAAAACAGGACATCCTTTGCTGTTGCTTTATATTGTGGAGCCCATGCTGCTGAATGATGAGCACTACGACCGGCGACACTGGCGCTTTATCTGGCAATCGATTAAGGATCTGAACACCTGCCTTTTAAACCAAGGTGCGGTGGCGGGTATTCAGGTAATGCACGGAGACGCGGTCGGATTGTTCGAGCACCTGGCAACCCGGTTTAGCATCAGCCAATTGTTCAGCCATCAGGAAATCGGTCTGAAGATTACCTATCAACGGGATCGTGCTATTAAAGCCTGGTGTCATCGTCACCGAATCGACTGGCTGGAGTATCCGACGGGTGCGGTCCAACGAGGACTGAAGAACCGGACTCAATGGGACAAAAGCTGGTCGAAGACCATGCGCGCACCTATTGAGAATGTTGAACTGAATCAGCTTAATCTGGTGGCTCTGCCCACTCATTGTTGTTGGCAACCACCCCATTACTGGCAAAGTAATAGTCTGCACATGCAAATGGGCGGTACATCCGCTGCCTGGGAAACGCTGACGTCTTTTTTCGATGTCCGTGGACAAGCCTATCATCGTCAAATATCGTCGCCGTCACTGAGTCGGGAGAGCTGTTCACGAATGTCTCCTTATCTGGCCTGGGGCAACATTAGTCTGCGGGAGATGTATCAGCAGCTACTACAACACTGGCAACGCCCGGGTTGGCGGCGTGCGCTGGCCGCCTTGTCTTCCCGCCTCCATTGGCACTGTCATTTTATACAGAAATTTGAAAGCGAGTGCGGGATGGAAGAGCGCCACATCAACCGGGGCTATGAGAATTTCCCTTACCGGCAGGGGGCAGATGCAGCGGCCGATTTAGCGGCGTGGCAGCAAGGTAACACGGGTATTCCTATGATTGATGCCTGTATGCGCTGCCTGCACCAGACCGGCTATATCAACTTTCGTATGCGAGCGATGCTGGTGAGCTTCCTCAGCCACCATTTATTAATAGACTGGCGGCGAGGGGTAAAACACCTGGCCCGTTTGTTTCTCGATTTCGAGCCAGGCATTCACTATGCCCAGTTTCAAATGCAGGCCGGGGTCACGGGGGCAAATACTATACGCATCTACAACCCAACCAAACAAGCGAAAGAGCAGGACCCACAAGGGTATTTTTTGCGCAAGTGGCTACCCGAACTCAGTGAGCTTCCCAATGAATTGTTGTTCGAACCCTGGTTAACACGAGAGTTAGAACAACAAATGTTCAAGATTAGCATGGGCAGGGATTACTCATTCCCTATTGTTGATCTTATTGAATCTGGTAAGAAAGCCCGCGAGCAGCTCTGGTCATGGCGCACCCAGCCCGCCGTCAAAGCCGATGCAGCAAGAATAATCGCTCAACACGTTCGTCCGGGTTGTCGCTAACGTGCATAAAACGTTCAATAAAACCCCGGGCAAGAACAGACATAGTAAAAAGTTGCTGGCAGAGAAAACCTGTGTTTATTGCGCGCGCCCCTTTCAATGGCGCAAGAAATGGTCGCAGTGCTGGGACCAGGTAAAATATTGCTCTGAGCGTTGCCGCCGCCAGAAAAAAGCCGCAAACCACTGTTTTAAATAATATAACCGGAGAAAATAACAATCAGCCCAAGGACAACTGGAGCATCACTTTGCGCTTGGCTGGACTGGTATTCTGCTATCAACCTAATACCTACCTATTCCTGGTTTGGATTAAATGTCGAAAGCCGCTATGCTTGGGCTATTAAGATTAATAAAAGGTTATAAACTGAGTCCAGGTATTGCAGTCAGACGGTTAGCTTTTACACCCCTTATTCCCGGATATCCAGTTTATCCCGGCACAGCAAATTACCAGTCCATAGTACATAGCAGGTAACACCGTGGCGGCACCCAAGCCATCTCAACAATTTTATCAGATCGGGACGGTAGCCAGGTTAACAGGCTTATCGACCCACAATATTCGCATGTGGGAAAAGCGCTACGGCGTAGTCGCCCCTGATCGGTCTCACTCGCGCAACCGACTGTATAGCCAGCATGATCTGGAAAGACTGCAACTCATCAAAGAGTTGGTTGATTGTGGACATACCATTAGTCGGTTGGCACCACTCAATGAAAGCGAGCTACAAGGCATACTGGCTCAGCAGTCCCAACGGGCTCATTCGGTATTACCGGAATATCGCTGCACCAAAGTAGTGGTGATCTCAGATTTTTTAAGTACTACCGATATAGCCCCCATCGCGCTCGGCTCCCATATAGAGGTTCAGCTAATTAATCATGCTGAGGCCAATCAGTGTTTAGAGCAATCCAGTGTTGGCAAGCAACAGATTAAAGACGATTCCACCACGGTTTTTATTATCGACCAACCCACATTACACCGGGATGATGCAGAGAGCTGGCTGCAAATCCTGCGGCTTCGGCGATGCCCTTTGGGCATCATGGTGTATCAGTACAGCGACAAGGTGACCTTGAAGGCTTTTACCAGCCGGATCTCCAGAGCGGTGAAAGGACCCTTGACTCTCGACTTGCTGGAACGGGAATTACTGGTGATTGATACCAATGGCCAACAGCTACGGCCTCTGCAGCCAGGAGAGAGCGTCCCTCAACGATTCAGTTACGCCCAATTACTACGCTTCGCTCAGATGACTACGAACAATCATTGTGAATGCCCAAAGCATTTAGCCACGCTACTGATTGATATGGTCAATTTCGAACAATACAGCCAGGAGTGCGGCAGCCGGAGCCAGCAAGATAAAGAAATGCACGAGTATCTCCACCTGCTGGCCGGCTCAGTCAGAAGCCAACTCGAAGACGCCTTAATTAAGTTGGCGGAGATGGAACGTATTGCCATAGACGATTAAGGCGCGTTTATTCGCTTGGTTTCCTTACGCCAGTCTAATTAAACTCATACAACTCAAAATCGTCAGCGGTCATGCTGTAGCCCGTTTCGGCATATTGACTGGTTCTTCCGGTCACTGACAGCGTTCCGGTGACCCAGAAGGCGTCGTAAATCATGTCAACTGACAAGGGGTTATCCTTAGTTTCAACATAAACAATTTGATTGGTGGGCGGGGGTGGAACATGGATACAGGCACCCATATAAGGAACCAGCAGGAACTCGGTGATGCCATTTTGGTCACCTTCCAAAGGCACTGCAAAACCGGGGATGCGCACTTTTTTGGTATTGAGTTCTCCAACGACCGGAGCACTTTGTTGCAACGGCATGTTCAGAGCAAGGGGATCATGCTGTATGGTTTCAGGATTAACCTCCGGCGGTGTCGAAAAGTCTTCAGGGACGAGGTCCTCCCAATACAGCGTTGTATAACCAGTTTTATCTGCCAATACCTGGCTAGTCAGACCTGCCAATACCAGAGTCAACAGTGATTTCACGACCAATGTCTTGACTGCTAGTGGTTTCTCAATCGCCGCATTGGCTAACAGCGCTTTTATCAATACCATGTTCACCATCTGTTTCCGCTCCGATAAGAGAAAACGCTGACAGTCATGTCTTACCGCGATGACAATCGACCATCCCGTCCTAAGCATTCCAACAACAACTGTCATTCTAGCCTGGTTTTATTGCAAGACTTACTTACAAAAGATTATTTACAAAGAGCGACTCCATCTAACTACCTTTCTTTATAGCTTCTTTTCCCGAGTTTCTATCTGCTTACTTGTTTTATTTTCAAGTCAACTATTGCTGGCATCTTTTTTTCGGGATCAAAGTCAATTCCCTTGGTGGGCACCACTTTGTTAGTGCCACATCGAACTGCAGATGGCTTAGAGTTTTAAACATGGACAACTTAGAGTTTTAAACATGGACAACAAGGATTTCGATTGACAGATAGTAGTAGATAGCCTCAATGTTATATTATAACATATCTTAACCCTATAGCTATTGAACCGATTCCTCCAACTAATCTGTGAGTACCACTTGATGAAACAACTCAAACTTAAACCCTTACCCTTATTGCTTTGCACCGCAGCTATCTTTCCTATAACGACACATGCAGAGGAATTCAAACAACATGCCGCTCACGAACATGGAGTAGCCATGCTCAACCTGGTGCAGGAAAAAGGGCAAGTAATGATTGAGTTGAATACACCGGCGGCTAATCTGGTGGGCTTTGAACATCAGGCCCGCACCGATGAGCAAAAAGCGGCAGTAGAACAGGCTCATGAACAGCTCGAACGGGACAAGGAATTGTTTGTATTTTCCCCTGAAGCTGGCTGCAAGGCTAATAAAATCAAGTTTGAAGCAGAAATATTCGGTAATGGGCACGGTGAGCATAAAGAAGAGTATCATGGGCACGACGATCACCATGAGAAGCATGACGAACACGAAGCAGATCATCACGACAAAGACGAAGGTCATCAGCATGCCAGGCATGAAGACCATGAAGACCATGAAGACCATGAAGACCATGAAGACCATGAAGACCATGAAGACCATGAAGACCATCATGAATATGATCACCACGATCACCATTCAGAAAGCAGCCATTCCGACGTGGTTGCGAACTATACCTTTAGCTGCACAAAACCGTCTGCCATTAACTACGCAGATATTATGCTGTTCAAAGTATTTCCGGGCTTTGAGCGCATCAATGCTCAGGTTGTTAGTGGTCGCGGCCAGCAAGCCCTCGAACTAAGCGCCAGCAACTACCGGGTCAGTTTTTAATTTTTAGTAGCCAGCCGTACTCGTTGCTAAACTTAGTAATAGTCCTTTCAATCCATTAAGAGTCCTGTTCCAGTGGTGCAATTACAAGTAGTGTATGAATCCGTCATCTGAAAATGCTAATGAACCATTACAAGTCCCCGCAGACAAGTCGAACGGGGACGAGTCTTTGGTCGTCACTTTACAATCGGTCAGGTTTGCCTGGCCCGATGCTCAGGCGGACACTTTGGATATTCCTGAATTCAGCATCAGCAAAGGTCAACGCGTTTTCCTCCACGGCGCCAGTGGTAGCGGCAAAACCACCTTGCTCAGCCTGTTAGGAGGAGTTATTACCCCTCAGGCAGGCACTGTCAACGTACTGGGCACCCAAGTCAGTCAATTGAAGGCATCACAACGAGATAGTTTTCGTGCCGATCATATCGGTTTCGTGTTTCAGATGTTCAACCTGATACCGTACTTGTCGCTAGTAGATAATGTCACCCTTCCCTGCCGCTTCTCTTCGCGCCGTCGGCAACAGGCAACTGAAGATCGTTCTTTGCAAGAGGAAGCCCATCGGTTGCTGGATCAACTGAAGCTAGATCCGGTGACACTCGGCAACAGGCCTGTGACTCAACTGAGTGTTGGCCAGCAGCAACGGGTAGCGGTGGCGAGAGCGCTAATCGGCCAGCCTGAACTGATTGTCGCTGACGAACCGACCTCAGCCCTTGATGCAGAAGCCAGACTGGCCTTTCTCGACTTATTGTTTAAGGAGTTGGAGCAAGGTCAGTCAACGTTGGTATTTGTCAGCCACGATCCAGCTTTGCAGAGTCAATTTGATCTTACCATTGGACTCAGAGACATTAATCGGGTGACCTCGATCGGGGATGAAATATAATGTCGGTTTATACCCTGACCTTAAAGAGTCTCGCCAATCGCAAGGCCACCGTTGTTTTGACCATTCTTGCCATTGCCGTAAGTATTATGCTGTTGTTGGGTGTGGAGAACATTCGCAGAGAAGCAAAAGCCAGTTTTGCCAACACCATTTCAGGAACTGATCTTATCGTTGGTGCTCGCAGCGGCTCGGTGCAACTCCTATTGTATTCCGTCTTCCGCATTGGCAACGCCACCAACAATATTTCCTGGGAGAGTTATCAGAAGATAGCCAACCATTCCAGTGTGGCGTGGACCATTCCCCTATCCCTCGGCGATTCTCACCGGGGTTACCGGGTCATGGGTACCAACACGGATTATTTCCAACACTTTCGCTATGGCAATAAACGTCTGCTGACATTGGCGCAGGGCAAACCCTTCGAGGGCGTTTACGATGCCGTGCTGGGCGCTGAAGTCGCAACCAGGCTTGGCTATGAACTGGGCGAAGAAATCGTAATCGCTCACGGTGCAGGCCAGGTGAGCTTTTTACAACACAAAGATAAACCTTTTACCGTTGTAGGCATTCTGGACAAAACCGGCACCCCAGTTGACCGCACTGTGCATGTGAGTCTGGAAGGAATTGAAGCAATCCATATTGACTGGCAATCCGGAGCGCCTACTGGTCCTGCGGTAACCGCAGAGGAAGCCTTATCCATGGATTTACAACCCAAGGTGATTACTGCTTTCCTGGTAGGGCTGGATTCCAAAATGGCGACCTTTGGCTTACAAAGAGCCATCAATGACTACCGGGGAGAGCCTTTGTTAGCCATTCTACCGGGAGTCGCTCTACAAGAATTATGGGGATTGATGGGTACGGCGGAAACCGCTTTGCTGACTATTTCGGTATTTGTAGTGGTAACGGGTTTGACTGGCATGCTCACGGTGATCTGGTCCGGCTTGAATGAACGTCGCAGGGAAATGGCGATTTTGCGCTCAGTCGGGGCCAAACCACGACATATTTTTCAGCTAATGATGTTGGAAGCCGCTCTGCTCGCTGCTGCAGGGGTTGTCTTGGGTGTACTGATGCTGTACGCCATGATGGCCATCATTCAACCCCTGCTTGAAAACTATTTCGGGCTTTTTATCAGCATCGGCCTTCCAACCAGCTCAGACTTTCTCATTTTGGCAGCCGTTATTGTTGCCGGCTGCTTGATCGGCGCGGTTCCAGCCTACCGGGCCTACCGCCTTTCTCTGTCTGATGGCATGACCATCCGCATCTAATTTAGTGTAGCGTCCAGCCGGAAAAGGCCGGTTTATCGAAGAATTGCTGCATAGTGACCGCCAGTTATAAATACTGAGTTATCAAGCCCGCCTTTTATTAGGAAGATCAATCGAGTTTTAGGAAGATCAATCGAGAGTTTGATAAGATCAAAAGAACCCGGTCCATCATCAGGCTTCAGCGGTAGCATAGTCACCGTGCTCGATCTGCTTTAAGCGAAGCAAGAATTGATCGAGTTGACTGCGATTCTCACATTCCAGCGCACACTGATTGTGGAAAAATACATGCAAGGTGATGTTGTCGTCGCTTAAAGTCACCGTGTAGCCATCATCCTGGGTGCTCGCTCTTATACCATCTAGTAAATAGAATCCTTGGTGCCGCTCTCCATAATCCACCACTTTTTGAAAAACACTCAAAGCCTGCCGAACATTTACTTTGTCTTTCATCTTAGTTATTCACCTGACCGTTACTTTGTGTCACTGTTAAACTGATGCATCAACTAATATTTACGTCGGATCGACGGCAACCAGTCACTGGCCAGCGTAAAAAATGGCAACACAACGCTGGAACAATTGGCCACTCGTCGTCTTTTGGGGTTCGCGGATCAGTCATGCATTACAAGACTTGGTTTTATCCTGATGACTAAGGAGCGATAACCAGTTTGGAATATGCCGCTCAAGCCAATAGCCGCCTTTCCAAGGCAGACCATTATTAAGTAGCTCACTAGCCAGAACGAAGCCCACATGACCGCCTTTGGGTGTTAAAACCAATTCCACCTGCTGTGGGCACTCCTCTGCAGCAGGTGCCACGTCACTAGGCATAAAAGGGTCATCTTGAGCATGCACCAGCAAGGTTGGAGTGCGAATGAAAGGAACATATTGGCGGGCACTGGAGCGCTGGTAATAGTCAGCCGCCGATTCGAATCCATGCAGCGGGGCAATCACCTGATGATCAAACTGCCAGAAACTCTTGATGGCATCGAGGGAACCTAAAGCTTGCAGTTGCTGTAGATGCTTATGCTGCCCTAAGCGCTTGAACATGAGCTTTTTTTGTTCGATAAAACCGACCAATTCTGAAATCAAGTGGCGGCGGTACACTCTTGAAAAACCTTGATCCAGCCGGGTCGAACAACGCGCCAGTTGATACGGCGCGGAAACAATCACGGCACCATCAATGACAGAGTTAACAGGCTGCCCCATAGTCAGACTATCGCCAGGACTGCTTGATATGACTTTCGCTTGGCCATTTTCACCGAGCCATTTGCAGAGAGCATTACCACCTAGTGAATAACCAATCGTAAAAATGCTGCGATTAGGGAAAGCTTGCCGACAATATTTGAGGAGATAATCAATATCGCCAGTATCACCGGAGTGATAAACCCGGGGTAGACGATTAGGACGCCCCGAACACCCGCGAAAATTCATTGCCACACTCTGCCATCCCAGCTTGCCTAGAGCTGACTGCATACCGAGAATATAAGGACTGTTACTGGAACCAGTCAGGCCATGAAACAAGACCACCAAAGGTGCCGCTGGACTTCCTCCGGTAGTGTGCCAATCCAGATCAACAAAGTCCCCGTCGGGCAGATTCAAGCGCTGCCGCTGTCTTGTTAACTCAGGTGTCTTGCGCAGAAGTGGCGACCACAAGGTTTGCAAATGGGGGTTGCTAAACAAGCGAGAGGTATGAAACAGAGTCATAGATGCTGAGGCGCTCACTAAAAGGTCAGGTAACCATTAACCTACATTAAATGTTGTCACTGTCAACTACCATGATCCGATACCAGAGTTGGGGCTGAGTGATAAAGTGATAGAATAAATGCCAATGAACACTCAAATGAAAACACAAAAAATTCCACACCCAATCAACGGGACTATCAACGATGGAATTTGATGCGGTAGTGATCGGTGGTGGCGCTGCGGGCTTGATGTGTGCAGCCACTGCGGGCTATCGTGGCCGCAGGATATTGGTCATTGAACATGGCAATAAAGTGGGCAAGAAGATTCTGATGTCTGGAGGTGGTCGTTGTAATTTCACCAACTATGTGGTGGAACCTCACCAGTTTCTCTCTGCCAATCCACACTTTTGCAAATCCGCGTTGAGTCGATACACTCCGGCCGATTTTATCGAACTGGTCGACCGGCATAGTCTGGCATGGCATGAAAAAGCCAAAGGCCAGTTATTCTGTGATAACAAAGCCAAAGACTTACTCGCTATTCTGCTAAAGGAATGCGAATACGCTGGTGTCAGCATTCGCACCTGCTGCAGTATTAGTAAAATAAAAAGAACCGATAACGGTTATTGTTTACAAAGCACTCTTGGCGTTATTACCTGTGAATCCCTCATCGTAGCCACTGGAGGATTATCAATTCCCACACTGGGTGCTACCGGCAAAGGCTATGAGATAGCCAGGCAATTTGGTTTGAACTGCACCGATACTCAGGCTTCACTGGTACCATTCACTTTACAGGGTAAATGGCGGGCACTCGCCCAGGAGCTGGCAGGAGTGGCATTAGAAGCGGAAATAAGCTGCAATCGGCAAGGCTTCCAGGATGGGCTGCTATTTACTCATCGCGGACTCAGCGGACCTGCTGTCCTGCAGATATCCAACTACTGGCAACCCGGGGATCAGGTCACCATTGACTTTTTACCGGGGACCAACTTACTTGCTTTATTGTCCCAATGGCGACAACAAGGGAAGAAGTCGTCGCTCAAAAACTTACTCAGTGAATACCTGCCTAAGCGCTTTGCCCAGGTTTGGCTGGATTTAGTCACACCTCGGCAAACGGCCCATCAATATAACGATCAAGAACTGGCGCACATCGCCGGGCACTTCCAGGACTGGGTGATGTTACCACCGGGCACAGAAGGCTATCGCACAGCAGAAGTAACCCGGGGCGGTGTTAGTACAGATGAAGTGTCATCGAAAACATTCGAGGCAAAAAAAGTTCCTGGCCTCTATTTTATTGGCGAAGTCCTGGACGTCACTGGCTGGCTGGGCGGCTTTAATTTTCAGTGGGCCTGGGCCAGCGGGTATTGTGCAGGGCAGTATGTTTAAGCAATGCGAAGATGCTGAGCTCAACTCAATACAGTCTTCCCTTAATAGGTTTATTCTTAGCACAGAATTCACAGCGGCCTGAAGGAGGTTATCAGGTTGTCTGTTTGCGGACCATCGGCAGCATGGACGCTGCCGCTGAGCCCCCATGGAGGGGTATATGGCGAGTCGGTAAACAGGCGGGCTGACAGCCTCCAAGCTCATGGCTTGAAGTAATTTGACTTGAGCAGTAGCTCATTGGTTCCAATCAATTGCTTCCGATTACCATCTTCCGAAGAGGTCCTCCGGCATTTGACTAAAATCACTGCCATTAAACCACCGAGAAAACCTGCCAGATGGGCGGGTGGATAAGGCGGCCAATGGGTATCAATAAACAAAGCTTGTTGTGTGCTCAGCTCAACCAGTATCTTGGCAAGTGCTAAGCAACCAACAACGAGATAAATCAACGTTTTGTCCCTGCGCCACTCCAACCACAACGCCATCACAAGAAGCGAATTAAGCACACCGGACAATCCACAATAAACGCTTAGCTGACTCCAGGGAGAAAGCAGCCAGGCTGATACGCTGACTATACCAAACCCTACACTAATCCAAAGTGCAGGGGTTGATCTTTGTTCCAACATCATCCCCAGCATTAGCAGACCCAGGGCATTCCACAACAAATGCTGGCTATCTGAATGGACAAAATGCCCCGAAAATAGCCGCCAGTATTCACCGTTGAAAATCATTTTCTTATCAAATACAGTCTGATCAAAAAGCGTGCTATCAATTATTGCATCATGAAACAAGTGAACGGGAAGATGGGTCCCAACATAAAACATACATACCATAGCCAAGGTGAGGATAATGCTGCATAAGGGGAGTCTAAAAATCATATCTTTATCTCCTAACTGGCTTTCAACCTGAAACGGCTTCCATGCCGTTTCGCGGAGTCGCAAAGTAAAATGTCGATTTTACTTTGCTCGCAAAATCAATCGCTTAGGCGATCAATTTTGGCAGTACTTCCTTGTACTGCGTTAGTGTCCATAAAAAATTTGCGTTTTTGGATGAGCACTAACTGGCCAACACCTAAAACCGTTGCTGCTAGCCAGTTCTTGATTGGATCAGTGGCGCTTGGTTGCGAGAACCAAATGCTGTCTACCGAGTTTTGACATCATCAATAGAATCACTAACAGAACCGACCAAAAACCCATGGTTCCACTCCCGCTATGGCTGGGTGCCTTGTGGTGAGATATGGGCTGATGGGAATCCACCCGGTGGGTTCTGATGGGTTCCGCTTGTCGTTGTTGGCGTGCCACCTGCTCTTTTACAACCCGCTCCTTATTGCTACGGTCAATTTTATGGTGACTGAACTGCTCTTCTGACATGACCAGGAGAGAGGTGTAATTAGTCACCAGTCCGTGATCAATGGCGATATCAGTAATTGCCTGCTCAGTGTCCGCATTATGACCAAAATAGTCCATTTGTCTTTGCAGATCCTCAATGGCAGCAAAGGCCCATAAGCGTTCAAGCTCTGGATTCAGTTCATTCTGAACAGGGAAATCAAACGAAGTCTGATAATTTTTTTCTACGCCTGATATCTTACCCGTCACCATCACATGGGCTGGGCCATCACCGTAATAATGGCCGAAAACGATGAGTTGCTCACCTCGGTACAAACTGCCAATACGTGCCGGGCTCAGATCGGTCACCTTGACTCCGGAAAACGCGACTTCCACATCATGCAAGGCTTGATGGGTGAGTTTGGAAGTGGCTTGCATCAGTTGTCCAACGATATCATCGCTATTGGATACACTGATCGCAAAGCCGTTGGAAACTTCTACCATACCCTCCAATAAGGGACGATTGGCACTATTACCCATCACAAAAGTAAACAAGCGGACATCATGCGCTTGCAGCAGCCTGAGAAAAGCCTTTTTCTCCGTTACCCCAACATTAGCGACACCGTCAGTGACCAGCACCAACGCACTGCTGCGATCGGCGTCGAGGGCTTCCGTTCCCAACTTAATACCATCATAAAGATTCGTGCTGCCCTCTGGGCTCTTATTCACTAATCTGGCAGACCACTGCTGCACTTGCTCTGGTGTAGCTGGCACAAAGCCATTGGTTAATTCGCTGGCACGATTATTAAAGATAAAAATTCTGAAACGGTCATCGCTGCTTAATTGACGGATTCCCTTATTCACGCCCTCCACCATGCTCTGATATTTGCCTTGCATGGAGCCGGAATAGTCCAGCACGAAAATCCAATCCCGCCCTTCGGTGATGGCAGCCAGATCATCACCTGGTGTCAAGGTCATCATAAAAGTGCCTTTAGCATTACCGGCTTCTTTATACGCTAGCAGTTCCAAACGACCTGGCAGACCTTGCTGATGACGCCAATAGACGACGATATCGGTATCCAGTTTGTGAGTTACCCCCGTTATAGTCGGGTTTTGTTGATCGGAGGTTGCGACGCTCTCCAGGGAAACATTATTGATCTCGTTTTGAACGCCTTCCTGAAGGCCAAACACCTCACCCCCTTGACCCACTTTTGGTGTCTCTTGCTCTGCATTAGCCACAGCATTACCCATCTCGACGACCCATTCATAAGGAGATACATTGCTTACAATGGCATTGGGATGCTTCGGCAGTCTGAATTGATCGATCGGGTAGGAGGACTTTAGAACCAGCTTAAAACTGAACTGTTCTGTCACTTCATCATCAAAAGTCCAGAAATTCAGTTTTTCAGTATCTACACCCCCTTCTTCCAAGGGGTAAACATAACGCCCAATGGAGGTGTCTGTATGTACCGGCTGAATGTAAGTCAACTGAATCCGGGCATGCTGATTAGCGCGCACAGGGTTAACCAAGGTATTAAAGGTTTTATAACCATCTTGCTCGGTTATAGCCACGTCATTCCCAGCTTGCTTTTGTTGCTGGTAGACTTCGCGGGCTTTTGCTTTAGCAAGCACTTCTCCGGTGATGGCTTGTCCATCGATCCAGTATGTGAACTCGCCTACAGCAGCCTTTTCCGGAATGGGAAAGGAATAGATGGCTTCAAGGTCGGTGCCATTTGGATTATGGAAGATCTGCTCGATCTGAGTGATAGCATAACCATCTTCAATCATCACATTGACATGGTGTTGTTTGATTTCCAGCGCGGACAGTGTGGAATTTACCGGGCTTAATAAACCAGCGGCCAATACACTACTGCTAAAAAATATGGTGATGGCCAAGAGCTGGGCAATGCTTCTGACTAGAGAAAAAGTACACATTTTTATCATTCCTCTCGATGTGTCCAATGATGGAGCAGCGAGTCGTGGGACCCGCTACAACGGTAGACAGAGTGGAATGAGAGTGAATATTACACAACTATTTCATAAAAAGGAGAAACCTTCAGACCTTTTGGTATCACATTTCGGTACTTTATTAGCATTTCATAAAGATAGCGGAATCACCAGAGGGATTACCCATCTATTGTTAGTCAAGTCTCGCGCTTATCTTGAAAAACGCTGAGAGAGGCAGACTATCTTTACTGGTACGTAAATGCTGGTTTTCAGTTGCTCTGGTTTCACTTCCAGCGGGCTGTTTTAATATTGCTCATAAGGGTGTGCACGGGTCTTCATTTTCTTAGCACGGGTCACCATCATTTCCATCGACCATGCATTGTTGAGGAGTATTATTGGCAAAGCACAGCAATAGGGTTGTTTGCAGACAAAAAAAAGCCCCGTTAAAGGACGGGGCTCTGTAATAGAAACCTGACGACGACCTGCTCTCGCATGGGCGGACCACACTACCATCGGCGCTGGACTGTTTCACTGCTGAGTTCGGGATGGGATCAGGTGGGACCAGTCCGCTGTGATCATCAGGCAAAAACGGTTGCTGACTGCAATGCTTTATGGATGTTTTTGCTTTTCTGTTTACAGTACGTCTTTACTTTATTCGTTTGCTTTTGCTTTTGCTGTTTCTTCTTCAGCTCAAGTGGCTACACCACTCTCACTCTACGGATAAGCGTCAATATACTCTCAGTACGTTCTCTCAACCTTCTTTTCAGCCATATTCCCTGCCTTCAGGCTTACGGTTAACCGCAAACACCCCGTCAGCAGCGATGACTTCAAC
>JGI12048J13642_10424792_pt1 | contig 17314 bp, 13 predicted proteins | sample ElkSlonscriptome_16_FD_13642 | JGI IMG/M metagenome (IMG submission 13642)
CCCATGTCCGCCATCTTCTTCGAGCAGAAGGTGGGCGCCGACTCCGAGGTGGTGGACCCGGACACGGTCCTCTTCTTCCGGGACCACCTGACCTTCCTGGGCAAGGTCATGAGCCAGGAGCGCATCGAGGAAGGGCTCCTGGACGTGGCCAACCAGCTCGAGGTGAAGCAGCGCGAGTTCGCCGAGAAGCAGGGCATCAAGCTCTACGGCGAGCAGATGGGCCAACGCCAGGGTTCCCAGGCCATCTGCCACTCCAAGATCCTGGAGGAGTACGCCGAACCCGGCCACCTCATCATCGGGTCCGACTCCCACACCCCCCACGCCGGCGCCATCGGCGCGGTGGCCTTCGGGGTGGGCACCACGGCCATCTTCAACAGTTGGATCACCAAGGACGTGCGCGTCCGGGTGCCCCAGTCCTTCAAGGTCGTAGTCACCGGTACGCCGTCGCCCAACGTCACGGCGAAGGACTACATGCTGGAGATCCTCCGGCACCCCTACATCCGTGACGGTCACGCCATCGGGCAGATCATCGAGTACGCCGGCGACGCGGTGGAGTCGCTCTCCGTGGACGAGCGCGCCACCATGACCAATATGGCCGCCGAGGTGGGGGCCTTCACCGGGATCATCGCCGCCGACGAGAAGTCGGTGGAGTTCCTGGTGGACGAGCGAGGCATGGACCGGGAGCGCGCCGAAGCGCTGGTGAAGGGGATGCAGTCCGACCCCGGCGCCGAGTACGTGAAGGTCATCGAGATCGACGCCGCCACCATCCGGCCCATGGCGGCCCTCCCCAACGATCCCGGGAACGGGGTCTTCATCGACGACCTCCTGGATCAGAAGGTCCGCATCGACATCGCCTACGCCGGCTCCTGCACCGCCGGCAAGAAGGAGGACATGGACATGTACGCCCGGGTCCTGGCGGAGGCCGACGAACAGGGGCTCCGTGTCCACCCGGACGTCCGCCTCTACATTCAGTGCGGCTCCACGGAGGTCCGCGACTACTGCGGCCGGGAGGGCTACCTGGAGCTCTTCGAGCGCATGGGAGCCGAGTTCATCGAGCCGGGCTGCGGCGCCTGCATCAACGCCGGCCCCGGGGTCACCCAGTCGGCGGCGGAGGTGAGCATCTCCAGCCAGAACCGCAACTTCCCCGGCCGCTCCGGCCCTGGGAACCTGTACCTGGCCTCGCCCTATTCGGTGGCGGCCAGCGCGGTGGTGGGCTACGTGACCCAGTGGACGCCGGGCCAGAAGTTCGAGCCGGCGAACGCGAGGAAGCTGGCCACGGTGTAGCGCACCCCGCAGTTTGCGCCCCATGCTCCCGACCTCCCGCCGCCGCTTCCTCCGCGCCCTCCTCGGCGTCCCCTTCGCCCTGGGGGCGACGGCGGCCGGTCCCCTCTCCGCCGGACGACGCACCGAGCACCCTGATCCCCGCCCGGGCATCGACGCCTCGGGGGTCCTTTCCGGAGAGGAGTTGGCCGGGTTCGGCCCCGACGTCGCAGCCGTCTACGACCTGGTCCGGGAGATGCCCCACATCGCCGACGGCATCGGGTGCTCCTGCGGGTGCTCCTACATGCCGAACTACCGCTCCCTGCTGACCTGCTTCCACGCCGGGGGAATGGCCATGGGATGCCACATCTGCCAGGGCACGGCTCGGCTGGCCCATCGGCGCTGGAAGGACGGTCAGCCCTTGGAGCGGATCCGGGCGGCGCTGGACGCGCGGTACGGATGAAGGGCGGGCCAGGAGGGGCCGCGCTCCTTCTCACCGCCGCCCTTCTCCTGCCGCCCCAGGCGGGCCAGGCCCAGGTCAAGGCCAGCGAGGCGGCGTCCGTTCGCCAGACCGTGGACGGCACGGAGCTCACCGTGGAGTATTCGCGACCGTCCCTCCGGGGGCGGGGCGATCTCTTCGGTGGCCAGATCCCCTGGGGGCTGGTCTGGACCCCCGGAGCCAATCAGGCCACCACCTTCGAAGCCAGCCAGGACGTGACGGTGGGTGGCGTGTCCGTGCCGGCGGGTCGCTACTCGGTGTGGATGGTGGTAGCCGAGGATCCGCAGGCCTGGGAGCTGGTGCTGGACCCCCGAGCCAACCTCTACCACACCGCCCACCCCGGACCCACCGACGAGCAGGTCCGAGTCCCGGTGGTGCGCCAGGAGGCCGAGAGCTTTCTGGAGACCCTCACCTGGTACTTCCCCGCCGTCCGGGCCACGGGGACGGACCTCCGGCTGCATTGGGGTACTACGCTGGTGGAGCTAGAAGTAGGCGTGGAGCCCAGCGTTCGGTCCACCATGCCCCGGGAGGCCGCCGAGCCCTACACCGGCGAGTACCGGCTCGTCCGGCTTCCCTCGGAACAGGCCCGAGCTCGCGGCATGCAGCAGGACACCACCCGGCTCGTGGCGGCATGGGAGGAGGAGCGTCTCCTGGGGCACTGGCACGGGCTCGATCCCACGGACGCCGACTTCGTGTTCGACTTCGTGCTTCTTCCCGAGGGAGGCGGCTTCTTCCAGATGGGGGCGCTCATGGACGGCGAGCTGGCCGAGGTCTTCCCCGACAGCTTCTGGGAGTTCATCCCCGGCCCCGACGGTCGCGCCACCTCCGTCGAGGTGCGAGACGGGAGGGACGTCCTGGACGTGCGAGGCTGGCGAAGCGAACCCGGTTCCGGCTGACGCGGTCCCACCATGCCCCACGTTCCCCCCTTCCGTCCCGACCCCCGGCTCTTCCCCTTCGAATCGCGTTGGTTCGAGAGCGAGGTGGGTCCGGTCCACTACCTGGACGAGGGGCCGGACGACCCGGACGCTCCAACCCTCCTCCTTCTCCACGGCAACCCCACCTGGAGCTTCGTCTGGCGCGGGGTGGTGATCCGCCTGCGGGATCGGTTCCGGTGCATCGTGCCGGACCTCCCTGGGTTCGGCCTCTCGGTGCGCCCCGAAGGCTTCGCCTACCGACCGAACGAACTGGCCGAAGTCGTGCGGGGCCTGGTGCGGCACCTGGACCTCCAGGACCTCACCATCGCCGGGCAGGACTGGGGCGGTCCGCTGGGACTTCGAGTCGCGGTCGACGAGATCCCCCGGCTCCGGGCGCTGATCATGGGCAACACCTGGTACGGCCCCATCGACACCTGGACCCTCAAGGCCTTCGCCTACGCCATGTCCAGCGCGCCCCTCCAGGATGGCATCGTACAGAGCAACCTCTTCGTGGAGCGTCTCCTCCCCCTGGGCGTGAAGCTGCCCCTGGCCGACGAGGTCCTGGACCACTATCGGGACGCCCAGCCTTCCCCGGGCATGCGCGCCGGAGTCGCCGCCCTGCCCCGGCAGCTCCTCGAAGCCACCGCCTGGCTGGCCGAGCTCGCCGAGGACGTGGCGGAACACCTGGCCAACGTCCCCCTCCTGCTGGCGTGGGGCATGGAGGACCGGGCCTTCCCGCCCGCCCACATGGGACGCTTCCGCGATGACTTCCGCCTGGTGCGGGTGGAGCGACTGGACGCCCGTCACTTCGTCCAGGAGGACGCGCCGGCGGAGCTTGCGGCGGCCATCGCCGGGTTCCTCACCGACGGGCCAGCGGCGCGGTGAGCGGGGTGGCGGCGGTGGCGCTGGGAGGCGCCGTGGGCGCCGTGGGGCGCTACCTGCTGGGGAGCTGGATCGAGGGCGCCACCGGTCCCGCCTTCCCCTGGAGCACCCTGAGCGTGAACCTCCTGGGCTCGCTCCTCCTGGGCTTCCTCATGGTCTGGCTCCAGGCCCACGCCGCCTCACCGGCGACCCGTCAGCTCCTGACCGTGGGGGTGCTGGGCTCCTTCACCACCTTCAGCACCTACAGCTACCAGACGGTGACCCTCCTCCGGGACGGCGCGCTGCTGCGGGCGGGGGCGTATGCGGCAGGCAGCCTCCTCCTGGGTCTGGTGGCGGTGGCGGTGGGGATGACCCTGGCCCAGGCGATGGTGGCCGGGCCGGGTTCAGCGGGGTAGCCACCGCAACGAGGCCAGCTCGGAGGCCGCCGACGTACCGGTCTGCTCGGTGTCGATCATGATCCCGACGGCCGTCACCGACTCCGAGGGTTCCTCTCCGAAGACGCCCTGGAAGTCCGCCGCCAGGTCCCTGGATTCAGCGATCCAGCGGCCCGCCATCTCCTCGCCGGCCCGGAGCACCACGACTCCGATCCGGTCGCTCACGTGGCTGAGAAAGGCTCGGGACTCCGGCGCCTCGCCGCCCCAACTGTAGAAGAGCGTCCGCGGCGGCGTCATGAGGCCGGGCTCCCCGAACACCACGAAGACCCGCATCGGCGCGTCGTCCCTTTCGGGGTCGGTGAGGTCCGCACCCGGCACGACGCCCTCCACCCGCCAGCGCCAGGCCAGGCGCCCCGACGACGGGTCCAGCGTCGGGTCCACCACACGGTAGAGCTGGAGGGCCGAGGCGTCCCCCTCCAACCGAAGGACGGGCTCCCCGTCCGTCCTGGCGACGCGGGCCGTGGCGGGTGGAGCCTCCCCCACAATGCGGGTGGACCAGCCCGGCGGAAGGCTGTCGCCCGGGGAGGCGGAGGCCAGGCCGTCCAGATCCCAGCCGGTGGGCTCCTGCGCCGCCAGAGGCGCGGCTGCCGCGAAGAGGAGCAGGAGCGTCGCGAGGGCCCAGCCGGAATGGGAGCGTCCAGGGGAACGGCTCCCCCAGGGACGGCGGTCGTTCGAGGGGCGGGTCATGCATCCAACTACCCGCTGGCCATCCGCGCGGTCGAAGATCCTGGACGGCATCCAGGCAACCCTTTCGGTAAGGAAGGCCGTCCCACCCCGTAGACACCCCTACCTAGGATTCTGTGTACCCCGAGCCCACGAGGCCTCATGGGGCGCCGCTTCAACCTGACCTATCCCACGGCGACCGTCCTCCTCGCCATCCGGCACGGCCACCGCTACGGCTTCGACGTGATGGATGCCACCGGGCTCCCGGACGGAACCGTCTACCCCATCCTCCGACGGCTGGAGCGCCGGGGCGTTCTGGAGGGCGACTGGGAGGACGAGGCCGCGGCTCGGGCGGAGCAACGGCCGGCCCGCCGGTACTACCGGCTCACCCCGGAGGGACACGCCTCGCTGGCCGAGGTAGTGGAGCGCTTCCCGGCGCTGGTGCGGCTCTTCGACGGCGGCACCGAACCGGGGGCCCAGGGCGCGTGAGGAGGCGCCGGTGAGACCCCCGGGACTGGGCTGGATCCGCCTCGCCGCCCATCTGGTCCCGGAAGGCCACCGGAGGGCCTGGAGACGGGAGTGGGAAGCCGAGGCCATCTGGTCGTGGCAGCGGCTCACCGACGAAGGTCGGCCGTCGCTCCTGCGACGGATTCGCTTTCACCTACGAGTAGCCACCTGCGTCGTGGACGCGTGGTGGGAGAGGAAGGAGACGACGACGATGACGGGACTCTGGAAGGACCTTCGCTACGCCGCACGACGACTCCTGCGCGCCCCGGGCTTCACCCTGGTGGCGGTGGTGACGCTGGCTCTGGGCATCGGGGCCAACACGGCGGTCTTCACCCTGGTGGACGGCGTGCTCCTCCGGCCCCTGCCCTTCCCGGAGAGCGAGGAGCTGCTCTCCCTCCGCCACCAGGGTCGGGACGGCGCGGACCAACTCCCCATGTCGTCGGGCCTCTACCTCCTCTACCAGGAGCAGGCACGCACGCTGGAACGTGTGGGGATGCATACCGGGACGGCGGCCAACCTGGTGGTGGACGGCCAGCCCGAGCGGGTGGTCGGGCAGAGCGTGACGCCGGACTTCTTCGAGGTCCTCCAGGCCTCGGCGGCCCGTGGGCGGACCTTCCTCGAGGAGGAAGGCCTCCCCGACGGACCTCAGGTGGTGATCCTGAGCGACGGCCTCTGGCAGACCCATTTCGGCGGCGACCCGGGCATCATCGGACGTACGGTGGACATGAGCGGGACGAGCCGGGAGGTGGTGGGGATCATGCCCGAAGGCTTCGGCTTCCCGGACCGGACGGCCCGCTTCTGGACCCCCATGGTCATCGATCCTGCCCAGGCGCCTCTGGCCGCCTTCTTCGCCGGGGGCATCGCACGGATGGCCCCCGGCAGCTCCCAGGAAGCCGTGGAGGCCGAGATCTCGGGGATGCTCGGGCAGCTCCCCGAGCTCTTTCCCGAGAGCCGGGCGGCCAGCTTCCTCATGGACGTGAACATCGGTGCCATCGTCGCTCCGCTGAAGAACGACGTGGTGGGCGACGTGGGAACGACGCTGTGGATCCTCCTGGGCACCGTGGGCTTCGTGCTCCTCATCGCCTGCGCCAACGTGGCCAACCTCCTCCTGGTCCGGGCCGAGGGTCGGCAGCGGGAGATGGCGCTGCGGGTGGCGGTGGGCGCCGGCCGCATGGACGTGCTGCGGACCTTCCTGGCGGAGAGCGTGGCGCTGGCGAGCATCGGTGGCGCCCTGGGGCTGGCCATCGCCGCCGGTGCGCTCCGCCTCACCCTCCGGTTTATGCCCACCGAACTCCCCCGCATGGCCGAGGTGGGGATGGACGCCCGCATCCTGGCCTTCACCGCCGTGGTGGCGCTGGGGTGCGCCCTCTTCTTCGGATTCTTCCCGCTCCTACGCTTCGCCGCCGACGACCTGGCCGGACAGCTCAAGGACGGCGGCGGCGCCCGGGGCGCCACCGGCGGACGGGAGCCCCATCGCCTCCGCAACGGTCTGGTGGTGACCCAGGTGGCCCTCGCCCTGGTGCTGCTGGTGGGCTCGGGGCTCATGTTCCGGAGCTTCCTGGCGCTTCGCGCCACCGACCCCGGCTTCGATACCGAGGGCATCCTCACCGCCCGGATCATCGTGCCCCAGGGCGAGATCGAGGACCCGGTGGAGACCGCCGAGTTCTTCCGCACCCTCCGGCGCAGGCTGGCGGAGCAGCCGGGGGTGGCCGAGGTGGGCTACGCCTCGGCGGTGCCGCTGGGCGGAGGCGGCGTCTCCTTCGGTGGGATCGCCGTGGAGGATCATCCGCGGGGTCCGGACGAGCTCCCCATCTTCGCCGCTCTCCCCCAGGTGGACGTAGGCTTCACCGAGGCCATGGGCATCCGGGTCCTGGAGGGTCGGTCCTTCCGTCCCGGCGACGGTGGCGACCAGGGCCGGAGTGCCCTGGTGAGCCGCTCGTTCGCCGAGGCCTGGTGGCCCGAAGGAAGCGCCCTGGGTCGGCGGGTGGGGTCCGGGGGACCCAACAGCGTCTGGTACACCATCGTCGGGATGGTGGAGGACATCCACGAGCAGAGCCTGGAGGAGCCTCCCCGGGAGATGGTGTACTTCCCCACCCTCGCCGGCTCCGAGGGGAACTACTTCGTCATCCGCGCCCAGGACATCCTGATTCGTGCCCAGGGCGACCCCCTGGACCTGGTCCCGGTCCTCCGGCGGGAGATCCAGGCGCTGAACCCGCGCATCCCGGTCTCCAGCCCGCGCACCATGCAACGGATCTTCCGGGAATCCACCGCTCGCACCTCCTTCACCATGGCCATCCTGGGCGCCGCCTCGGGCATCGCTCTCCTGCTCGGGCTGGTAGGCATCTACGGCGTGATCTCCTATGTGGTGAGCCAGCGGACCCGTGAGATCGGGGTCCGCATGGCCCTGGGCGCCTCCCAGAAGCGCGTCCGTAGGATGGTGCTGAAGCAGGGAGTCCTCCTCTCGGGAGGAGGCGTGGTGCTTGGACTCCTGGCGGCGGTGGGACTGAGTCACCTCATGGAGGCACTCCTGTACGGGGTCGAGGCGGTGGACCCGCTCACCTACGGCGCTGTAGCGGTGGCGCTGGTGGCGGTGGCGGCTCTGGCCTCCTGGCTCCCGGCGCGGAAGGCGGCAGGAGTGGATCCGAGCCGGGCGCTGCGGGCGGAGTAGCGACCTCCGTCCGTCAATCCTCCAGGAAGCCCACCACCTCGGGGTGACGGAGGAAGCTCTGCAGCTCGTCGTGGGCGTTGGGGAAGGTGGACACCGGAATGCGACTCAGCACGTCCAGCGCATCCCCCAACTCGGCGTCGGAGGGGGCGGGACCGTCGGGGTCACTGGGCGCCTCGCCACGGCGGAAGGCCCGAAGCTCGTCCCGGATCTCGTCCATGTCCACCTTGGTGCCCGGACAGCTCTTGCTGGTCCGGTATTGCGAGCCGATCACACCTTCTGCCACCAGGTCGTTGACCTCCCGGTGCCCGATGACCCCATCCACGGTCACGTTGGGGTGGGCGTCCATGAGCTCGGAGAGGAGTCGCATCAGGCTCCGTCGCTGGGCCTTGGTATGGGGCTTCTGGTCGCCGTGCCCCACGCAGCAGATCCCCAGGGAGCGCCCGTTGATCCCCTTCACGTGGGCGCCCTGCCGGTTGGAGGGGCGGCCCACCTGGACCGTCCCGTCGTCCAGGTCGTCGTGGAGGTTGTTGATGATGACGTAGTGGTAGCCGATGCCGGACCATCCGCGCTCCCGGTGCCACCGGTCGATGACGTCCCGGTCGCAATTCCGGTGAGGAAAGGCGGCGGTGTGGACCACCAGGTACTGGACGTCGTCGCGCGTCATGGCGTCTCCCGGGAAGCGGGTTGGGGAAGGTGCCCTCAAAGGGGGCAAGCCAGGGTAGGTTCCCCGCTCCCCGCCGGCAACCAGCCCCGGTCCGCCGCCGGGTTCCGCGCTTCGCCAGGCCTCAGAAGAAGAAGAGGTGGGCCATGCCGGCGATGATGGGGAGGGTGAGGGCGGTACGGATGCCGAAAATGGCCACGAGCTCCAGAAAGCTCAGGGGGATCTTCGACTTCAGGATGAGGACCCCGATCTCCGACATGTAGATGAGCTGCGTCAGGGACAGGCATCCGATGACGAACCTCGTGAGCTCGCTCTCGACGCCGGTGAGGAGGACCGCGGGGAGGAACATGTCGGCGAAGCCCACCAACGTCGCCGGCGCCGCGGCGGCCGCTTCCGGGAGGCCAAGGAGCTCCAACACGGGCACCAGGGGATAGGAGATCCAGGTGAACACCGGGGTGAACTCCGCCACCGCCAGCGCCGCGGTACCGATGGCCATCACCAGAGGAAGCAGCCCGAAGAAGATGTCGGTGATGTTCACCGCGACCTCCCGCGCCATGGCACCCGGACTCGGGGCACGCCGGGCGCGCTCCACCGCCGCCTGAAGACTCGCCCGGACCACCCCACCCTCCGGTGCGGACTCGTCCTCGAAGAGCTGGCGTCCCACCGGCTCGTGGTACCGGTCCTCCTTCCAGGAGAGCGGGGGGATGCGCGGCACGACGACGGCCGCCGTCATCCCCGCCACCACCACGGTGAAGTAGAGCTGGACGAACATGTGGTCCAGCCCGATGAACCCGGTGATGAGGAGGGTGAAGGCGATGGACGCCACCGAGAAGTTGGTGGCGATGACCGCAGCCTCCCGCTGACTGTAGAACCCCCGCTCGTACTGCTGGTAGGTGATGAGCACGCCCAGCGGGGCCGCGCCCATCCAGGAAGCGGTGGCATCGATGGCGCTGCGCCCGGGAAGTCCGAAGACAGCACGGAAGGGCGCGCGGACTACGGTGCCGATGAACTCCATGAGCCCGAACTCCACCAGGAAGGGCAGGAAGATCAGGGCGAAGAAGAAGAAGGTGAGGAGGACCGGGATGAGGTCGTTGAGGATGACCTGACCGGTGGCCGCGCCTACGAGGAAGTCCGGGCCCACACCCAGGAGGGTCATGACGCCGAAGGCCGCCCCGACGAAGCGGAGCAGGAACCACCCCCTTCCCACGTGGAAGATGGGCGCCCACGCTTCGGCCCGGGTCCAGGCCGGATCCAGGAACCGGGCCAGCGCTGTGACGAGGACCGACACGCAGAGCACGACGACCCCGAGGGGTCGAGCCGCCGGGCCCAGGAGGGTTTGGAGGCCGTCGGCCAGGAACCCGATCCCGATGGTCACCGTCTCGCCGAAGGGGAGCGGCACCAGGAACATGGCCGCCCCCACCATCGTGGGGACGAGAAACCGGAGCACGGAGCCCAGCTCCAGCGACGTCTCGGGCGCGGCCGTCGTCTGCTTCATGGGGCGGCGCCGAAGGCCCGCGGGCCCGGTGTCAGCAGGAGACGCAGTTGTGGTTGTTCTCCGACCCCAGGGACTCCAGCAGCTCCACCGTGGAGGGGAAGGGCTGGACCCGCTGGACCGGACCGTTGGCCATGTCGGCCGTGGTCTGGCCCGAGCGGCTCACGGCCGTGACATCTGCCCCGAGCGCCACCAGCAAGCGGATCATCTCGTCGTCCCCCCGGGCCGCCGCGTGGTGGAGCGGCGTGTAGCCGTTGGCGTCGCGCTGATTCACGTCCGCGCCCACCTCCTCCACCAGGAAGCGGACCGCGTCCATCCAGCCGTCGGGCACGTACCGATGGGCGTTCCCGGCGAAGGACTGGCCGTAGCCCACCCCCGTAGCGGCGTGGATCGGGTAGATGTGCGGGCCACCAGCGGGGATCGGAGCCAGTCCGGAGTGATCCTCCTCCTCCTCGTCTTCCTGGGCCTCCTGTTCCTCGGCCTCCTGTTCCTCGGCCTCCTGTTCCTCGGCCGGCTCCTCCGGAGCTGCTTCTTCTTCGTGCGCCTCGTCCGGTGCGTCCTCACCCTCCGCCGCGGCTTCCTCGGAGGCCTCCAGGGCCGCGTCCTCTTCGCCCTCTTCCTCCTCGTCGGGATCGTCCGGGGGCCGACGCCGCTCCGCGGGCTTCACGGTGGCGATGTCTGGGTCGGCCCCGTATTCGGTGAGGAGGGCCATGGCATCCACATCCAGGGCGTAGGCAGCCCGCCAGAAGGGCGTGGCACCCTTCACGTAGATCCCGCTGCCTCCCAGCACGCTGAAGGTGTACTCCATGTACCAGAGGTGCCGATTCAGCCGGACGTCGGGGTCCGCGCCGGCCTCCAGGAGCGCCTCCATCATCTCCAGATGGGTCGTCTGCTGCTGCTGGTAGGCGACGGGATGGGAGTACGACGCCTTCGGCTCCCACTGCCGCTCCACCACGGCGTAGAGCGGCGTGGCGCCGGCGATGGTGGCGACGTTGGGATCGGCCCCCGCGTCCAGGAGCTTGGTGGCAAGATCCCAATGCCCGTTGAGGGTGGCCATCATCAGCGGGGTCGTGCCGTCGGCACTGGTGGCGTCGATGTCCGCCCCTCCGGCGAGGAGCGCCGTCGCCGCCCGTTCGTGTCCCTGGCGTACGGCATGGAGCAGGGGCGTCAGTCCGCCCCACCGCTCCACCATCTCGGCGTAGGACAGCGTGGACTCCTCTTCTTCCTCCTCGTAAGCCTCCCCCGAAGACTTCTCTTCGTCGGAGTCTTCGCCCGCCTCAACGGGCGGTTCGTCGGCCCCGGCGTCGTCCTCGGTCGCCTCTTCCTCTCCCTCGCCTTCCTCGGTCGGGGCGTCCTCCTCCCCCTCGTTCTCCTCTCCCTCGTCCTCTTCCGCCGCTTCGTCGTCCTGGGGCACGTCGGGCCAGCGCCGCTGGATCTCACGGGAGAGCTCGATGGCTGCCTGGACCTGGCTCGGTGTGGGCTGCCAATCGGGTCCGCCCCCCTCCCGCTCCTTGAAGCTCTCCAGCGCCTCGGTGAGGCGCTCGGCGGCTGCGCGATCCGCGTCGGCCCACTCCCGGACGTCCACCGAACGAGCCGCTCCGTCCGGGTCGGCACCGGCGTCCAGGAGCACTTGGATGGCCTCCACCCGGTCGTTGGCCGCAGCGAAGATGAGCGGCGCCTGACCCCACGCACCCTCCCGAACGTCCGGCTCCCCCCCGGCCCCGAGGAGGGCCTGCAGGATGGCCGCGTCCCCAGAAGCGGCCGCCAGGTGGACCGGGGTGGCGCCGGTGTTGGATGCCCGAGCCATGGGATCCGCCCCAGCCTCCAGCAACACCGCCACCACCCCCGCCCGGGCCAGTCGGCTGGCCATGTGCAGGGGCGTGTACGAACCGATGCGGGTGCCCGCCTCGACGTCGGCGCCGGCGAAGACCAGCATCCGCGCCAACTCGGCGTTTCCGCGGTCGGCGGCCCAGTGGAGGGCCGTCATCCCGTCGCCCTGCGGCGCGTTCACGTCGGCTCCGCCGCGCAGGAGGGTCCGCACCGTCTCCAGGTCCCCGCGCTCGGCGGCGTCCGCCACCGGGGCATTGGGAGCGGACACGGCCCCCAGAAGCACGGCGAGCAACAAGGCGAGGGCAGGGATCCGGGCGATTCGTTTCATGGAAGGCGGCTGAGTCGGGTGGCGCGTTCGGGTCGTCACACCAGGAAGTCGCCGGTGCTGTCGCCGAAGCTCGTGAAGTCGGGCATCCCCATCTTCTGCATGAGTCCCACGAAGACGTTGGACATGGGCGTCCCGTCGGGCGCCTTCAGGTGCATGTTGCCCTCCAGCGCTCCGTTGCCTCCCCCCAGGAGAACCAGCGGGCACCGGCGATGGTTGTGGAGGTTAGCGTCGCCCATGGGCGATCCCCACATCACCACCGTCTGGTCCAGGAGGCTCAGGTCGCCGTCCATGGTGTTCTGGAGGCGCTCCATGAAGTAGGCGAGCATGCTCACGCGGTACTGGGCGATCTTGTTGAACTCCAGGATCCGCTCCTCCCGGTCTCCGTGGTGCGACGCGGGATGGAAGCCGCTGTCCGAGCCGCTCTCCGGGAAGGTCCGGTTGGAGGCGTCGCGGCCGGTCTTGAACGAGACCACCCGAGTGATGTCCGACTCGAAGGCCAGCACCTGGAGGTCGAACATGAGTTCCATGTGCTCCCGGAAGGAGTCCGGCACGCCGGGGGGCGCCCCGGGAAGGGACCGCTCCTCGCCGCTGGTGTTGCGGGCCTCGATGAGCTCGATCCGCCGCTCGATCTCCCGGACGCTGGTCAGGTACCGGTCCATCCGCTGCCGATCCAGGGCGCCCAACTGGCTCTCCATGTAGGCCACCTCACCGGTGACCCAGTCCAGGATGCTGGAGTGGGTCCGGCGACGCAGTGCCCGCTCCTCCTCGGTTCCGCCGGCTCCGAAGAGCATGTCGAAGACCGTCCGGGGGCTGCGGATCTGGGGCAACGGGGTGTCGGGCGACGCCCAGCTGATGGAGTCGGTGTAGGAGCACGAATAGTTGTAGTCGCACCCCCCGCCCTTGTCCGTGGGCTCGATGCAGAGCTGGAGGGAGGGCAGCACCGTGTCACCGCCGAACTCACGCGCATAGAGCTGGTCCAGGGAGACGCCCACGTGGAGGTCCGAGCCCTGAGTCTGCTTGGGGTGGGACTGGGTCAGGAAGACCGCGCTGGACCGGAAGTGGTCTCCCCCCACTTCCATGGGGGCGAAGGCCTCGGCCATGCGCACGTCGGTGTTGCTGACGATGGTCATGTAGTCCCGATACGGCAGCAGGGAGCGCAGGGCGTTGTCCGGCACCAGATCGAAGTCCGTCCCCACCGTCTCCGGCGCGAACAGGAACTGCTTGGCGCCCCATTCGTTGCACCCCGGGAGTCCGTGGACCTCCTCGATGGCGACAAAGCGCGTCGGCGTCCGGGCGAGTCCGCCCCGTCCGTGACCCGCCGGCACCATGGCGTCGAGCATGGGAAGGCCCACCATGGCCCCCATCCCCTGCAGGAAGGAGCGGCGAGAGAGGTGCTGTCCGGTGATGAAGTTCATGGTGGTGGTCTCCTAGACCCCTGAAGTCACTGCTGGTCGTCCTGGGTGGCGCTCGCCTGCTTCAGTCGGAAGGGATCGCTGGTCACGACCCCCACGATGAACTCGGAGAGACGGTACTGCTCGTCTGCGGCGTCCCGGGCGATGGCCCGGATGGTCGGCTGATCCCGGTAGTCCACCCGTCGGCCGAGGGCGTACGTCAGCAGCTTCTCGGTGAAGTGACGCACGAAGGGGGTGGGGCGCTTGCTCAGCACCTCGACCAGCGACTGGGGATCGTGGATCTCGGTGCCGTCGTAGAACTCCCCACGGGTGTCGAGGGGACGCCCGTTCTCACGGATCCTCCACTGACCGGTCACCCCGAAGTTGTCCAGGGCGACTCCGATGGGATCGATGAGCTGGTGGCACGAGTTGCAGGTTGGGTTCGCCCGGTGGATGCGGAGACGCTGGGCGGTGGTGAGCGGACCCTCCTCCTCGCCTCCCCCGGCCTCGTCCAGCTCCGGCACGTTGGGGGGAGGGGGCGGCGGGGGGGTCCCCAGCAGCACCTCCATCACCCACTTCCCACGGAGGACCGGAGAGGTCCGGTTGCCGTAGGACGTCTGGACCAGAACGCTCCCGTGCCCCAGCAGCCCCCTGCGGCGCTCGTCCGGATAGGGCACGCGCCGGAACTCGTCCCCCACGATGCCGGGAATCCCGTAGTGGCTCGCCAGACGCTCGTTCAGGATGGAGTAGTCGGCGGTGAGCAACTCCAGAAGACTCCGGTCCTCCTGCACCAGGTGATGGAAGAACAGCTCCGTCTCCCGCCGCATGTCCTCGGCAACCTGCTGGCTGTAGTCCGGGAACCAGAAGGCGTCGGGCCGCACCCGCTCCAGATCCTGCAGACGGAGCCAGAGCGAGGCGAACCGGGTCGAGAGCGCCTCGGCCCGGGAGTCCTGGAGCATTCGCCGCGTCTCCCGCTCCAACGCCTCCGGCGTGCCCAGCTCCCCGGCCTTGGCCAGGCTCAGCAGTCGCTCGTCCGGGTTGGTGCCCCATAGGAAGAAGGAGAGACGGGACGCCAGATCCAGGTCGTTGATCTGGTAGATGTCGCCTGCCTGCACGCCCTCCGGCACGTCCTCGATGCGGAAGAGGAAGTGGGGGCTGGCCAGCATGGCCTCGATGGCCATCCGCACGCCACGCTCGAAGCCGCCGTCCGCCGCACCCTCCTCGTAGAAGCCCATGAGCGACTGGATGTCACGCTCTTCCAGGGGCCGGCGGTAGGCGGTGGTGGCCAGGCGGGTCATGATCTCCCGCGCACAGGGCCGAGCCTCGTCCGGTCCGGTAGGCCGGCAACTGAAGACGCGCGAACGGGTGTCCGTCTCCGAGACCCCGCTGGCGTGGTAGGGCCCCTCCACAGTCATCTGCATGATGTGGGGGAGGGACGTGGTGCCGTAGCTCGCCTCGGTCCCGGCCAACGACCAGGCGTTGGGACGGATCAGGTCTTCGTAGGGCCCGTCCATCTTCCTGATGAAGGCCGCGGTGAGTCGATGCTGCCCGGCCTTGATGGGGATGGAGTCGGTGCGCAGGGGATAGTCGAGCCGGCCCTGGAAGTCGATGAGCCGGCTACTGCTCCCCTGGTAGCGGAGTAGCCCGATCCGCTCTCCGTCGATGGAGATGTCGATGTCGTGGAATCGCTCCCCCCACCCCGAGATGAAGTTCAACGAGACCACGTACTCGCCGTCGGCCGGAAAGGAGTGGAGCACGCTGATGCCTCCGCGAGTCCCGCGCGGCGCACCCTCCACCCGCTCCCATTCGTGCTGGGACCGGCTCGCCTCGTTGCGATACGTGGTGGCGACGGGCTGCGCGTCGGCCTGGCCAAGGACCCGACGGGCGATGTCGCTGGCCGCCGTCAGATAGGCGTCCATGAGCGTCGGGGAGAAGGCCTGCACATCGGCCACGTTGTCGAAGCTCTGGCTGATCTGGTCCAGAGGCAGCCACTCGGCGGCATCCACCTCGAGGCCGAAGAGGTCGTCCACCAGGCGCTCGTACTCCGCCCGGTTCAGGCGCTGGAAGGGACGGTCGCCGGGGTTGGGGTCCTCGGCGGCCGCGGCGTCGATGGTCTCCTCGAGCACGCGCGCCAGCGCTGCGAGGGAATCCCCGGCCGGTCGATCGGTGCCGGGAGGAGGCATCATGTCGGCCCGGAGCTTCTTGATCATCCGCTCGGCCACCTCTGCCTGGGCCACGGCGTCCTCCACCAAGAACCCATCCAACGACAGGTTCCCCCGGAGCCGACGTTCGTTGTGACACCGGGTGCAGTACTCGTCCACGATCTCCGTGAGTGGCTCGGCAGACGCCGAGGACTCCGGGATGGGCGAGTGCACCAGGGCCTCCAGCTCCACCGAACCCACCGGGTGGACCCCGGCGAGGCCCACCACCCCATTCCCCTCCCCGGATGCCTGGGCATGGAGCACCTGCATCGGCACGAGGAGGCCGACGCCCAGGGCGAGGGAGAAGAGGGCACGCTTGGTCATGGACACCATCCCGAAATCCCGGCCGGAGCCGGGGTCGTCGATCATTCGTGGCTGAAGGTGAAGGTACGGCCTGTGCCTCAAGGACCCCAAAGACCGCAGAAACGTTCAGCTTCGGCGGAGCTCCCGGGCGCCTATCGGGACCGCCCGTCCCCTTCGCTGGCGGCCAGGGAACGGCGAACGGCCTGCGCGGTGAGGTCCGCCCGGAAGTCCATCATCCGCTCCCCGAGGGACACCGCCCGCCGCAGCGGCACGAGGCTCACCCCGTTGATGGAGGCGAGGTCCCGCTCCAGGCGCTGATCCCACCGCACCGTCTCCGGGTCCGTGACCATCATCATGGCCGTGACCCAGATGTCGTCGTGGTACCCGTCGCTCTCGCCTTCCTCGACGCCCAGCACCTCCGCCGTGTAGTCCTCGGTGGCCTCCCACCCCGGAGAGTAGAACTCCTCCACGAAGTGCGCCCGATCGCCGGATCCGGCCCAGCGAGCGTTGAGTCGCTCCGCCACCTCGGCCATCCCACGCTGGTTCCCCCCGCTGTCCCCGATGAGAACGATGTCGGTGAACCCGTGGGCCCGCAGGCTGCTGGCGATGTCGTCCAGCAGGGCCACGAAGGTCTCCTGGCGGACGCTGATGGTACCGTGGAAGCGCATGCCGCCCGTGGGCGGATCGATGCCACCCTCCGGCACGAACGCCACGATGGGCGCGCACAGGGCGTTCCCCAGCTTCTCGGCGATGGCGGGGCAGAGTCCCTCGAGGATCACGTTGTGCTTGCCCGTCGCCAGGTAGGGTCCGTTCTGCTCGATCCCGCCGGTGGGGATGATGGCGGTGGTGTAGCCCTCGGCCAGCAGGTCCCGCACCTCCATCCAGGTGAGCTCGTCGATCCAGGGGGACCGGACCATCTCGATCGGCCGCTCCGAAGTGAGCTCCTCCTGGAGCTGCCGCTCCCGCTCCTCCGCGGTGGGCTGCTGGACCGCCGCGGCGGGGAGGGCCAGCACGGAGGCGCACGCCAACGAGATCGCGAAGCTTCGCGCGAACATCACGGCAACGTCCCGAACTTGGAGACACCTTCCATGGCCAGGATCCGGTTCATGTCCACCTCGATGGTGATCTGGTCGGTGGCCAGCTCCCCTCCATTCCGCTCGTCCAGGTAGGGCGAGCGCGGCAGGAAGCCGTCCATGACGTCCTCGGGGATGTAGGAGGGGATGACGGGGCGGGTCTCCGCGTCTCCGTTGGAGATGGCCGGACTCGCGTCGATCTCCCGCT
>JGI12048J13642_10261041_pt1 | contig 17285 bp, 11 predicted proteins | sample ElkSlonscriptome_16_FD_13642 | JGI IMG/M metagenome (IMG submission 13642)
CCATGCCGATGCCTGCTGCTGCCGGCTCGCCCGTCAAACCTCTGTCACTCCCGTCACTCCCGTCACTTCCGTCAATCATGTACCCGCTACATCTGCTGCACCGGCTGATCCTGTGGTGCCGCTACCTACGGAGTGGTTACTGGCAGATTGGGTGAGGTTTTTCAGCCACCCTTTAAGATATCTGGCGCAGCAGCAACTAGGTTTGTATTTACAAGATCATGAGATTGGCGCGCTGGAAGACAGTGAACCTTTTGCCTTGGATTATCTCGATCGCTATCAATACCAGTCCCACATCATCGAGCAAATCCTGAGTGAACACCAGGCTGGCACCACTATTCATGCTGAGTATTTGCAGCACAAACTAGCAGAGAGTGCGTTACCCCTATCCTCAACGACAGCAGCAACGACAGCGGAATGGCTAGACCAGGCCATTGATTTTACCGATCAGCTCATCCTACGTGGTGCTGAGCAGGTGACCAAGGAGAAAGTGGTTTGGCAGGGTGATGGATTTATCCTTGAAGCCCCATTACCTTATCTTAAGCAAGCAGATCAAGAAGCAGAATTGTTGCTGTGGCGCTTAGCCGATGTGAAAGGTCAGGATATGTGGCGTTTATGGTTAAGCCATTTGCTGGCTTGCACCCAGTTCCCGGTTACTAGCAGAGGTATCTACCGGGCTGGAGCAGACAAAATCACTGTGTTGACCTGTGCACCGATAGAAGACTCCGGCGCTGTTTTAAATGGACTTTATCAACGCTTACTTAATGGTCTGCAACAACCCTTATTCCAGCCCGCTGAAATAGTTATTGAGGTGGTCCAAGGGGGGGTAAGAGAATCTAAATACAACCGACTTTGGGCTGATGATTACAACCAGCGGGGTTGGTACTACGATCCCTATATCCGCTATTTCTTTCCCAGCAAACCAGATTATCAAGTGACGGTTGAGCAGTGTAATAAAGTCATTGGGCCATTGCTGTCGATGACCCAGATAACCGCCGAGACAATAACAGCAATCAGTTCATAAACAGACCTGCACCGGGCGCCAGATAGATGGAAGAAAACCAATTCAAGACCGTGAACAAACAGGGAAGCCAGCCAGCGAAGGTCACGCGTAAAATGCAGCCCTTGTTGATCGCTACGCTGCCATTGCAAGGCAGGCATTTGATTGAGGCTTCAGCAGGGACCGGCAAAACCTATAGCATAGTGCGTATCTATTTGCGTTTATTACTAGAGCAGGAATACCGTGTCGAGCAGATTTTATTAGTGACTTTTACGGTGGCCGCTACGGCTGAATTACGCCATCGCCTGGATGCTTTTTTGCGGGATTGTCTGCACAGTTGGGATACATCTGATGATGAGATTATCGCTGCGATAAGGCAAAGCGGGCAAGTCTCTGGCAGCCGGGCAAAACTGCTGTTACAACGTGCCATTCTGCAGTTAGATGAAGCGGCAATTTTTACCATTCACAGTTTTTGTAAACGAGCACTGGCACAGCAAGCCTTTACCAGTGGTATGAGCTTCCAAGCTAGTTTAGATGCTGACTCGAACCTGCTGGCGATTGAGGCAACCCGGGATTGGTATCGCCATATTCAAAACCGGCAAGATTATCCCGACATCGCCGACCGCTGGCCGACACCAGAAAGTTTCTATCAGGAATGGCAGCAGTTGATCGATTCCACAGCATCAATGAAGAAGCCTGACACGGTTGATATGGATTCCTTGTTGTTAAGCTTCCGCGAGCAATGGGCGCTAGAGCGTGAAGTTTTTGTCGCAAAAAATAAGCGCAATGCGAGAACAGCAGCAGACACTGCTGTCGCTTATGATGGTTTGCTGGAGAAATTAGATAGCATAGAAGCGGGAGGGTCCTTGCCTGATTTTACCGGGACTGAACTGTCGAGATGTTTCAGTACGGCTACAAAAAAAGAAAATATGCCCAGCGCCTTTGCCTTGGTATCCGGTAGTCTCCAACAGCTCAGAATCCAGCAGATAAGATATGCCATCAAAGGAGTGGAGTATATTCGGCAACATATTGCACGTAACAAGCTGCGACTGGACCAAATGCACTTTGATGATCTAATTAATTTGCTGAAAAATGCGCTTACCGGCAGCAACTCTCACACTTTGGCCAATGAACTTCGTCAGCAGTTCCCTGCCGCTATGGTGGATGAATTTCAGGATACGGACCCTGACCAATACGCCATACTGAAAGCGATTTATGGCAGTGCCAACACCCACTTTCTATGCCTGATCGGCGATCCCAAACAAGCCATTTATGGCTTCCGCGGTGGCGATGTATTTGCTTACCTTAAAGCCCGCGAGGACGCAGATTATCAATGGACCATGAACATCAACTATCGTTCTTCCCCGCCTCTGGTGGCGGGCTATAACCAGCTGTTTTTGCAAGGTGAAAGTGACATCAATGAGCAAGTCTTCGGTTTTGGTATTGACTATCGCAAGGTCATGGCCGACGACTGTATAGCCGCACCTGTATTTTCCGATCAGGCCCATCGCTGTCCGCTGCAGTGGGTGGAGATTCTGGCCGATGACGACGAACTTAATAGGAAGGGGCTAAACAAGTCTTACCAGCAGCGGATTGCTGAGTGGATTGCGGCGGAAATCGTTACTCTACTCAACACGGTGAGCCGGGATGGAGGCACTATTCCTACCGGCGATATCGCCGTTTTAGTCAGGAGTGGCGCAGAAGCTGGAGTGATTCAAGAAGCGATGACCCGGCTCGGTTTGCCATCAGTTTATCTCAGTGCGAAGGAGAATATTTTTCAGACCGACCAGGCCCGCGACCTGTTGCGCCTGTTGCGTGGCATCTGGCATTTGGAAGATGATGGCTCCTTTATCTCAGCGCTGGCTAGTCTGTGGATTGGGCTGGATTACCGGCAGTTGCAGTTGGTGGTTAATGATGAAAATCACTGGTCGGTCTGGCAAGAACGTTTTGAAGGCTGGCGTAACCAATGGCAACGGGTGGGTTTAATGAGCGTGCTATTGGACTGCCTCAAACATCATTGTCAATTGCCCGCTGAGTCCAACCGGGATCGCCTGCTAACCAACTGTTTGCACTTGGCAGAGCGTTTGCAGGAAGCCAACAGTCGTTATCGATCACCCGATGCGTTGTTACAATGGTTGCAGCAGTCGATGGATGAGGTTAGTGGTGCAGATGAAAACCGGTTGCGGCTGGAAAGTGACGCAGCCATGATCAAGGTCAGCACGCTGCACGGAGCCAAAGGATTGGAGTACCCCATCGTTTTTTTGCCTTTTATCAGCTACCACAGTCGATCTAATCAAGTGCCGTTATCGCGGCGTTATCACGACCGCTCGACTTTTGAACTTCACACCGTTTTCTTGCCGGATAATGTACAAAAGCAATGGAGTGAAGAGGAGGAAGCAGCGGAGCAGGTGCGTCTTACCTATGTAGCCGCCACCCGGGCTAAACAAAGACTCTACTGTTGCATGGCACCGTTTAGTTCGTTCGCCGGTTCGGCGCTGGCAACTACCTTAAAATTATCCGCTTATGATCATCACGTCATTCGCGATAAAGTGTGTCCAGATTCGGCTATAGGTGTGTTAACGGTGCGCGAAGCCGCTATTGAGTTTCCAGTCTGGTCGCCTGACACCGCTGAGGTGGACCTGAAAGCCGCCGTTTTTGATGGGCGAATCGAAAGGGATTGGTGGTTAAGTTCTTTTTCCGCACTAACCCGTCATCTCAGTCATACTCATCTTGATCAGCGGGACGGGGAGGAGGTGGCCGCGGATAACCTGACACCAGATTCAGACGCAATCCCAGGTCCTGATCTGCTGCCCCTGCGCTTTCGCATGGCCAAAGGAGCGGAAGCAGGCAATCTGCTGCATGATGCGCTGGAGCACTGTGACTTCAGCAGTCCCGATTACGATGGGATCTGGCAAAGAGCCAAACTGCGTTATGGAGGATTACTAAACGACCGCACGGAATGGCAGACCTGGCTACAGGAAATCATGGCCGCCCCTATCGGCGACACCTGTTTGCAGGAATTAAGCAGAGACAATACCCTGCGTGAGGCAGAGTTTTACTTTCCCATGGCCGGTGCTGATATTTCATCGCTGTCCAGCTTTATCGCCCGGCGACGCGGGCAGGATTATCAGTTGCCATCGCATCATCGGCTGAAAGGAATGATGCATGGCTTTATTGACTTGATCTTCACAGCGGCGAATCGCTTTTATGTGGTGGACTATAAGTCCACTCATCTGGGTAATGACTACGCTCACTACACCTCGGCACAACTGGCGGAGACCAATATTAACCACAGCTATGATCTGCAATACTGTTTGTATGCGCTGGCGCTTCATCGTTATCTGAAAAGCCGCCTGCCAGATTATGCGGTAGATCAGCACTTTGGTGGTGTTTACTATCTTTATCTGCGAGGCATGCATCCACAGCACCATACCGGTGTATTTTTTGACCGCCTGAGCGCGGATGAGCTGGATGAATTAGATGGCCTGTTTGGCTTGTCTTCACCGCAGGAGGCGGTGTGATGAAAGCTCGCTTAGCCCCTCCTTTTCAGGCCATTGATATGGCCCTCGCCGAACGCATTCTGGACTGGCACCAGAGCACGGATCTATTACTCTGGCAAACGGCTGCTGCTACCAGTTTTGCTTTACAACAAGGCCATAGCTGCTTGTATCCCAGGGCATGTTTGCAACAAGCACCCTACAACGAGATGGAAGCCCTGGGTGGTGTGGCTTTCCCCCCGGCTGAGCAATGGTTGCAGCAATTGCAAAGCTTTGGCCTCGCGCCCGACAGTTTGTCTCCGCTGATCGTTGACAATGAGCGCATCTATCTGCGTCGCTACTGGTGCTTCGAGAACACGATTGCCTGGTTTTTCAACCACAGGGCCAATCATTCGCAGCCATTAGGCGATGGACAGCGAGAGATCGCGCAACGAGTTATTCAGAGTCTGTTCCCCTCTGGTTCTCAAGCTAGCGAAAAGCCAGGGATTGATCATATTGATAGTAAGGATAAAGCAGGCTTTGATAAAAAGGCTGGCTTTAACCACAAGAAAGTGGACTGGAAGAAAGTGAACTGGCAGCGAGTGGCAGCATTGAACTGTCTGTCGGGTTCAGTACATCTGATTGTGGGTGGGCCCGGAACCGGTAAGACCTTTACCGTGACCCGCATTCTGGCTCTGCTGCAGAGTATCAGCCATGAAGCGCTGACCATTCGCTTATCTGCGCCCACTGGCAAAGCCGCCCAGCGATTGGCCGAATCAATTCGTCAGGCTAAAAGTAGTCTGACCGAAGTCGACGTGTCCCTGATTCCCGACCACGCCGAAACCTTGCATCGCCTGTTGGGTGTGATTCGTGACAGCCTGCATTTTCGCCACAACGAAGACAATCCCATTGATGCCGATGTGCTGGTGGTGGACGAGGTCTCCATGGTAGACCTGCCAATGATGGCGCGTCTGTTAAGAGCAATAAAGCCATCGACACGGGTGATTTTTCTTGGTGATGCGGATCAGCTCCCATCGGTGGCGGCGGGCAGCGTGCTGGCCGACCTTTCAGCGCGGCCTCATCCCGGCTACAGTGAATCCCATCTGGCTGGCTTAAAAGCAGTTGATGGAAGTATTGATTTGCCTTTGGCTACCCACAATGCTTGTGACTATCTCACGGAATTAAAGACCAGTCGCCGCTTTGCACAGGATTCTGGTATAGGCTTGCTTGCACAAAGGGTTATTGAAGGCCAGCTGGAATCCAGTGTGCAGGCGTTTTCGCAGTTTGATGATCTTTGCTGGCATGCTCCATCTGAATTGCAAAATCAGCTTGCTACCAGTATCCGCCTTTACTTCGGCCGGATCGGTCAACAGGCCAGCCTGATGGACGCCTTTGCCATGCTGCGTCGCTTTCGCATTCTTTGTGCAGTGCGTGAGGGTGAGTACGGTGTGGTCACTATCAACCGGCGTATTGAGCAAAAACTCAACCCCCAACGCCGTCCTTTCTATCACGGTCAACCCATTATGGTGACTCGTAATCACTACGGCTTGAAGCTTTTCAATGGTGATATGGGAATTGTCTGGGCCAACAGACAGCAAACCCTGATGGCCTGGTTTGAGACTGAAGGTGAGCCCAGGCCAGTGGCCCTTGGCAGGCTACCCCAGGTTGAGACCGTTTATGCCATGACTATTCATAAGACTCAGGGATCGGAATTTGAAGATGTTTTGTTGCTGTTACCCAGGCAGCCGACCCCAATACTCACCCGCCAATTGCTGTTTACTGGTCTTACTCGCGCTAAAAAATCCTTTGCTTGTCTCGGCAGCCAACGGGTTTGGCAAACCGGAGTAAAAGCCAATGTGGAGCGCTGGGCCGGTCTCAGCGGGCGTCTGCAGAAATAACTGCAGACCATAAAACCCTATATTTTTTGCTAAAGTGGTAAGGTGGTGCATAGTTCTAGCCAGCCGCAGAAAGACAGTGGCAGAAAGACAGTGGCAGACGATGTAACAAATTTGTAACTCATCGTTCGCTTTTTTAACTTCGACTAATTGACTAACTAAAGCGCATTTGGCAATCACTTGGTCGTCTGGAATTTACTCCGTAAATATGAAAAGCTGGCGTAGTTAATTTCATCAAGGAGCCGTGTTGTACCTGTTTAATGATCTCAGCAGTAACTAAAAAAAATATGAAGGGCAATCCACCATGAACGATTCTGTGGCAGTATCCGGGAATAAAAGCACGAATGCAGCAAGTACCAAACACGTCTACCTGTTCAATGAAGTAGAACAAGCAGAAGCATTGCTTGGCGGGGAATGGGAGAAGGTGAGATCACTGTTAGGCGGCAAGGGTGCCAACCTGGCCGATATGACCCGGCTAGGGGTTCCAGTACCTCCAGGGTTTACCGTCACTACGGCGGCCTGTAATGCCTATTTGGATGCTAATGAAAGCTTTCCGGCGGGCATGTGGGAAGAAGAACTGGAAGCGGTTAAAGCGATCGAGAAAGCCACTGGCAAGGTCTTTGGCGACCCTGAAAATCCTCTGCTGGTTTCTTGCCGTTCCGGCGCTAAATTTTCTATGCCGGGTATGATGGATACCATTCTGAATATTGGTCTTAACGACGATGTGGTGGAAGGCATGGTCAAACTGACCGACGATTCCCGCTTTGTTTACGACCTCTATCGCCGACTCGTGCATATGTTTGGCAGCGTGGTAATGGGCGTTCCCGATGAAGTGTTTGAAGCGATTATTACCGCTAAACGCAAAGCCAGAGGGGTGGCTACCGATTCAGATTTGACCGCCGAAGACTGGCAGGACGTTACCATTAAATTCAAGCAAATCTTCCGCTCCTACACCAATATGGATTTTCCCGCTGATCCCTATGAGCAGCTCAGGCTGGCTACTGAAGCGGTATTTAAATCATGGAATGGTAAGCGTGCCTTTGACTACCGGAATGCGGCTGGCATTAAACACGATTTAGGCACCGCTGTTAATATTCAGACCATGGTGTTCGGTAACATGGGTGATAATTCGGCCACCGGTGTGGCCATGTCACGTAATGCGGCTACCGGAGAGCAGGAATTGGAAGGCGACTATCTCGCCAACGCCCAGGGTGAAGATGTGGTAGCCGGTACCCGCATGACCAACCGAATTTCTCAGCTCAATGAAGAAATGCCGGAGAATTATCAGGAATTCGCTGATATTGCCCGCAAGCTGGAGCTACACTACCGCAATATGCAAGATATGGAATTCACCATCGAGCAAGGTAAGCTCTGGCTGTTGCAAACCCGGGATGGTAAACGCACCGCCCAGGCCGAGGTACGCATTGCCGCCGACATGGTGGATGAAGGTTTAATCTCCAAGAAGGAAGCGGTCGAGCGGGTCAAGCCGGATCAGGTGGATTTCTTTTTGCATCCGCAACTGGACGGTGAAGCGGTTAAGAAAGCACCCGAGTTGGCCAGAGGTTTGAATGTGTCCCCAGGTGCTGCCGTGGGCATGGTGGCTTTGGATGCTGATCTGGCCGAGCGCTGGGCTAAGACCGAAAACCAGCAAGTCATTATGGTTAGGCCTGAGACCAAGCCTGATGACGTACATGGAATGCTGGCCGCTAATGGTATCGTTACCAGCCGGGGCGGTCGCACCAGTCACGCCGCCTTGGTGGCACGACAATTTGGTAAGCCCGCCGTCGTGGGTATTAATGAGTTGGAAATCGACCTTGATGCACGGCATATGGAAATTGATGGCCAAATTATCAAAGAAGGGGATTGGATTTCCATCGATGGCACCAATGGTATTGTTTACCTTGGTCAATTGCCCACCCTCGTGCCCGATATCAGCAATCCCTACTTGCTTAAGATATTGAGTTGGGCGGATGAATTCCGTGATCTGGAAGTCTGGGCTAATGCCGACTACCCAGTGGATGCGAATCGTGCCCGGGAATATGGCGCACAGGGCATTGGCTTATGCCGTACCGAGCATATGTTTTTCGAAACCGATCGCTTGCCCATCGTGCAGCGCATGATCATGTCGAAGACGCTGGCGGAGAAAAAAGAAGCGATTGAGGAATTGTTGCCTTTCCAGCGCGGCGACTTCGAAGGCCTGTTCCGGTCTATGGAAGGGCATCCCGTGGTGATTCGCTTACTGGATCCACCATTACATGAATTTCTGCCCGCTTATGATGAGTTGGTGCAGGATCTCGGCAACTTAAAAATCCAGTTGCAGCATTTCCATACCATTAGTGAGATTGATGGGGCTTTGGAAAAAGTCCGTATCAGTCAAAACTATTTGGAACGGGTAGAGGCGTTGAAGGAAGAAAACCCGATGTTGGGTACTCGGGGCGTTCGTCTCGGTATTCTGATGCCGGATATGATTAAGATGCAGGTCAGGGCGATCTTTGAGGCGGCAATTATCTGTCTCAAAGACGGGCTGGACATCAAACCCAAGATCATGATTCCCTTAATCAGCCATGTTAACGAACTGAAGTTGCAACGTGAGGTGTTGGAGGCGGAAGCTAAGAAAGTAATCGAAGAAAACAATAACATTAAAGTCGATTACGAATTTGGTTCCATGATCGAGATACCGCGGGCGGCGCTGACCGCCGATGAGGTGGCTGACGTTGCTCAGTTCTTCTCTTTCGGTACCAACGATTTGACCCAAACCACCTTCGGTATTTCCAGGGATGATGCGGAAAAAGGTTTCCTCGTAGAGTATCAGAGTCGGGGTATACTCGAGGATAACCCGTTTGCTACTTTAGATCGCAATGGGGTCGGCAAATTGATAGGTATTGCCGTAGAATTGGGGCGCAAAAAAAACCCCAAACTCAACCTGGGTATTTGTGGTGAGCATGGTGGTGATCCCGAGAGTATTGCTTTGTGCCATGAATTGGGGCTGGATTATGTCTCTTGCTCCCCGTTCCGGGTACCCATTGCCAGGTTGGCAGCAGCTCATGCAGCCCTGGCTCAGCAGGATAAAACAGGCAGTTAGTGGGTAAATAGTTAGCCGCTACACAGCTAACAGGCAAAACAAGCGGGCCGCCCAAGTGGGCGGCCCGTTTTTTTTTAAGTTTCCAATTCCTTCCTTGGATTCTGATCCAACACAATCGTATTAAATATACAACGATGAGGTGGCTGCATAGCTGAATAGTCAACGGCATCGCGGCGTCGGCCTGCTTTAGGGGTTGCTCCCCTGATTCAGAATAGTTTTTATCGCCTGCCTCGTTCCCCGTTTTGGCGCATCTGGGCCCGCTTACAAGCAGACCCGGCCGGTAAAGTCCAATGGGTTGTTGTAATTAGGCTCACCTTGTCTGCTGCAACAGTAGTTGGCTACATCATTCTGGTGAACGATACTGCCTGCCGTGGCGCAATACTGATCGAATTCCACCACGCCGGAGGTGTTCTCTATGGACGCATCCACATTGCGAACCCAGGTGTAGCCCTGAAAAATGTGAGCGACCGCCTTGTTGAACTCGGCTTCACAGACATAGGGCTGGTTCAGCAAAACCGCCATGTGGGGGGAGCAAGAGCCTTGCTCAGAGAGCGGCGCATTACCGCCTACTCGCTTTTCAATGCAGCACTGATCGTGCGTCCAGCTACCCACATTGATCATGCAGGTGGCTTTATCCGGCTCGGTCAATGGGTTGGGTCGTACACACAGGCCCACGTCAAAGCCTTCTTCATCGGCGGGTCCGCAATTATTACCAATGGCACCGAAACAGCGCTGTACCGGGTTGTTGCTAGCCGCTGGTTGAGCTTCATCAGAGTCGGTTGTTGCAACGCTGGGCGTACCAATCGCATCACAAGCAATGGCGGTATTGGCCCAGTTGTTTTGATAGGGTTCAGCGCGCACTTCGATACAAATATTCTTGTAACCTTCACCGGTGACCGCGATCACCGGGTTCCATTGCTCCCACTCCTGCCAATCCGAACCGGTGGAAATATCCTCGCATTGGTCGCAATACAGTCGAAAATGGGTGACAGGACCGTTTTGTGTATAGACTGCCGCATCCAGCAAAAATGTGGGGCCATTAGGCCATGAATCGTTCACACTAACATTGAATGCCACATTGACGTGTTCACTCGATGTGCCAATATCGTGAAGGGCTTGCTGATACTTCATCAGATCATCAGGCAGTGTGGACCACTGGCCCTGGTTGTACTCAATCACCAGCATATCCTGAATCACATCCATACGCTTACTTTCGCTCCAGCGTCTGGCGCGGGGTTGCTGGCCCAGCAACTTGACCGCTTTATTGAGCGCATACTCCAATTGAAGAGCGGGTTTGCCGCTTAGCTTTTGTAGTCGCCTGCGCTCCGCAGCGGTATAACCATCGGTCAGGGTCGGCAGCCGTAACAAACTAGAGATCAGGTTTTCCTGCACGTGGAATTTGCTAATGAGTTTAGGGTGTACTGATCGGCACTCGGGTTTGGTCGAGCAAATTTTGCTTAATAGCTCCCCCGCAGGGCCTTTGGGCCAGACGGTGTTTTTGGTTCGTTCACTTAAGGCAAGGGTTGGCCATGCGCCTAGCAGGAATAAAGTTATTGCAATAACCATGGAATGGATGGTTTTTCTGGTTTTCACAGAGTTTTCTCCCGGAAAATAAATGAGTTGGTATTGTTATTTCAAGCGTTGGCTTGGGGGGAGAAGGCTTCAGGGAGATGTTGGGTTTGTGAAGTGGGGCGCAGAAATTTGAGGCAAATAGCATTTATAGAGTGGAAGTTGATGGGTTTTAGAGGCAGAGCTTAAATGGGTCTGAATTAAGGTGGGCTGGGATGAATTGGTAGAATTAAGAACAATTGTTTTGCTTGTTCTTAGTTGGTGCTGAGGGTTATTGCTATTCTGCTAAATGATTCCCTAGTGCAAATAGCAAAGGCTCCCGAAGGAGCCTTGTTTCTAGAGAAATTGAAAAACTTAAGCCTGCTTTTTGCGTCTGGATATGCCGACCAATCCGAACAGGGCTGAGCCGAATAGCCATGCGGCGGCGGGTAGTGGGACTTCAGAAAAGGAAGTTTCAACTATTTCCATCGAGCCAATGTAATATTGGCCAAACGATGCCGAATCAAAGTCCCAACCACCTATGGGATTAAATACAAGCTCGCCTGTCTCGGTGCCGAATAGTTGTCCAAGATTGGCAAAACCACTTGCGACATCAATTATTTTTACTACACCATCACCGCTAACTGCGATTTTATTGGGTTCAGGATCGTCAATATCTGGATTGTCTCCAGTTCCGTAAAGATAATGACCGGCATCACGAAACTCAAAAGTGCCGAGCTGAGCTGTTGTTGGGTTTCCGGCGTCATTAGTAAAGGTCAGTGTAAGCTGCTCATTCTTTTGTGCGAATGGTTGGAGGTTGTCATCACTTGGAGTATCACATTGGAAGTCATCGACAAAACCGGTACTGCAAACTCCTAGCCCAGCTGGACGACCATCGCTAAGGCCATCAAAATATGGATTAGCTGCTTGACCGTTTACACAATGTCCGAGTTGTTGCCAAGTTGCTAAGTTAATAAGCAGGCAGTTGAGTAATAAGCTCAATAAAGGACGTGTTCGCAATGCTTGTCTAAGCCATTGGTAGGAAAAGCGCGGTATTTTGCACAATTGCGGTTTTAAACCTGAAAGATACCAGTTATGCTTTTTTGGAACAGGAAACTTAAAGAGAGCCGTTGCTGGTATGAGGCAAGGTCTCGCTCAGCCCGTTTGAAGTTAAGTTTAATCAAGCCGAGCAATGGTTTCTAAGTCTGTCCAGGTAGTATGTAACTATAAAGATAACAATAATATGCGTTATATCCGAACAGCACTTTCCGTAGCCGCCATCTGGCTGTTACTTTCTGGTTATTACACAGGTTTGATCCTGTCCCTCGGTGTCGTTTCCGTATTGTTGGTTATTTGGTTCCTGCGGCGCATGGATCGGGTCGATGGAGAGGTGGGTGTGCTGCCCACGCGGCCGCGAATGCTCTACTATCTGGCTTGGTTAATGTGGCAGGTGGTGCTCTCTAACATTGATCTGGTACGGCGCATTTGGGACCCGAATCTACCTATCAAGCCCTGCTGGCAGCGACTCGATATCAAGGTAAACTCAACAGCGGCAAAGACACTCTATGCCAATTCCATCACCTTAACACCCGGTACTCTGACCACAGATATTAAGGAAGGGTATTTTATGGTGCATAGTCTTTCACCGGAAGGAATCGATGAGCTTCGGGAAGGCGAGATGGAACGTCAGATTCAGCGGCTGGGGATTTAATGGGATGTTGACCTTTGCCATTGTCGCTGTTCTGGCCACTATGGTGCTGGCCCTGATAAGAAACTTATTCGGCCCCACTGAGTACGACCGCATGCTGGCCGCAAATTCCTTCGGTACCAAAACGGTATTGCTCATCGCTTTGGGTGGTTACGCCCTCTCCTGGAATAGCTTTCTTGACGTCGCGCTGCTCTACGCTCTGTTAAATTTCGTCGGCACCATCGCTGCCATGCGTTTCTTTGAATACGGTCGCTCGTCGGATGAGTCAGAGGAGTCGGAGGAGTCAGAAGGTCCTGGCGAACCCGGTGATCGACAAAATCTTAATCCACAAAATGTTGATCCACAAAATCTAAGTCGCTCGGAATCTTCGTTATGACTGTGGTGCTGGAATATCTTAGCGGACTATTTCTATTTGCAGGCGCTCTGCTCTGCATAACTGGTGGCGTAGGTCTGCTTCGCATGCCGGACTTTTTCTCCCGTGTACATGCCTCCGGCGTTACTGAGACATTGGCGACAACTTTATTATTGACAGGGTTGCTTTTACAAATGGATTGGTCGTTGGATTCGGTAAAAGTCATCATGATCCTGGCACTGGTTTTGTCCATCGGCCCCATCGCCACCCATGCCATGGCTAAAGCAACCCTGCACGGCGGACAGCGGCCACTGGTGTTTGATGGTGAATCTGCTGAGAAAAAAGCTGTTGAAGCCGACCGTATTGAGAGACATGCGGCTGGCGTAGTTGCAGACGATAGCGCCGCTAACCGGGCAACAGGAGAGAACAAGACAGAAGGAGAAACCCCATCGAAGCCCTGATCGACATAATACTGCTGGGATTTCTGGTGATGATTGCCGTATCGGCAATCCGTCTGACTGATTTGTTTGCGGTGGTGATGCTCTTCGGCGTCTACAGTTTGCTGACCGCTGCCCTGTTTATGGATTTGGATGCCGTGGATGTGGCCTTTACGGAAGCGGCCGTTGGAGCTGGGGTGACGACGGTACTAATGCTGTCCAGTTTGCATTTAACTAAGCGTTGGGAGGCGACGCCCCGACGCAATCCCGCAGTGAGTCTTATCGTGGTTGGTGTCACCGGAGCGGCACTGGTTTATGCCATGCTGGATGCGCCTTTATTGGGTGATCCCTCTGACCCGGTTCACCAGCACGTTAGTCCCCGCTACATTGAACAAGGACCGACAGAGGTTGGTGTGCCAAACCTGGTAACAGCAGTGTTGGCGAGCTATCGAGGCTACGATACCTTTGGCGAAACAGTGGTGATTTTTACCGCCGGTCTTGCCGTGTTGTTGCTGTTAGGAGTGCGAGACGATCCGCGCAAGCTTCGCTCGGGAATGGATTTGGTGGGTGATCAGGTGATTTTGCGCTCTGTCGTAAAAGTCCTCATTCCATTGATTTTGTTGTACGGATTATACGTGCAGTTTCATGGTGATTTTGGTGCTGGAGGTGGTTTTCAGGCCGGCGTCATATTCGCTACAGGGTTCATACTTTATGAACTGGTATTCGGGGAAAAAGTCGCCCGAGCCGTAGTGCCCCCTCGCTGGCTGCATCGGTTGGCTGCTATCGGCGTGTTGATCTATGGCGGCGTTGGTGTTTATTCAATGCTCGCTGGCAAGGCTTTTCTCGACTACTCTGCGCTGGCTGAAGATCCGATCGACGGTCAGCATCTCGGCATACTGCTTATAGAGCTTGGAGTCGGCATTGCGGTATTTTCGGTCGTGTTGTTAATTTTCTATGCCTTTTCTGGCCGGAGTCGACAACAATGATCAGTTGGTCTCCCGGAATATTTAACTACCTGATAGTGGTTTTCCTGATGATGTCCGGATTTTACGTGGTTATCGCTCAGGGCAATCTGATTAAAAAGCTGGTGGGTTTAGGGCTGTTTCAGACTTCAGTGTTTATCCTCTATATTTCCATTGGCTATATTGCCGGAGGTCAGGCTCCCATTATCACCGATGAGGTGGCCGATTATTATTCCAGTCCTTTGCCTCACGTGCTCATACTGACCGCCATCGTCGTCGGAGTTGCCACTACCTCAGTGGGTTTGGCTCTCGTCGTGCGTATTCATGAAGCTTATGGCTCGGTGGAAGAGGACGAAATTCATGCTCGGGATTGGGCCGACGATAACGCGTTGATGGAAGCAGAGTTAGAGGTCATCGCTGCAGATAACAGGGCTGCAGAAAGCGGAAATGAAAGCAAAGGCAACGACAACAAAGGCAAGGATAACCGGCAAGCGGATAACCATTCGGAAAACGAGACGACCTCAAAAGAAGAGGGTATGCAATGACCTTCTGGGATCATCTGCCGGTTTTAGTGGTTATCGTTCCGCTACTCGCCGGGCCAGTGTGCGTATTGGTGGAGCGGCCGCGTGCGGCCTGGGCTGTGGCTTTAGCCGCGTCTTGGGTGAGCTTTGCTATGGCGGTTGTCCTGGCTGTGCAGGTTCACGCTTCGGGGGCAATCAGTTATGAACTTGGCGGCTGGGAACCCCCGTGGGGTATTGAATACCGCATAGACACCCTCGGCTCCTATGTGTTGCTCTTCGTCACTGCTATTGCTGCCTTGGTCATGGTGGCCGCCAAGAGCAGTGTGGAGCGAGAAGTCCCCGAAGCACTGATCGCACGTTTTTATGCTGCACTCATGCTTGCCTTCGCGGGTCTTGCAGGCATTGTCGCTACTGGCGACGCTTTCAATGTTTTCGTGTTCCTGGAAATTTCGTCTTTGTCATCCTATGCCTTGATCAGTATGGGGCGTGACCGGCGCGCACTCACCTCTGCCTTTGATTACCTGGTCATGGGCACCATCGGTGCTACCTTTATCCTCATTGGTATTGGTTTCCTGTATATGATGACCGGTACGCTAAATATGCAGGACCTGGCAGAACGGCTGCCTGAAGTGTCTGAAACCCGCACCGTCAGGGCGGGGTTTGCCTTCCTTACGGTGGGTATTGGGCTTAAGCTAGCCATGTTCCCGCTTCATCTCTGGCTCCCCAATGCCTACACTTACGCACCCTCCGTGGTTACTGCTTTTCTTGCTGCCACCGCCACCAAAGTGGCAGTCTATGTGTTGCTGCGGTTTATGCTGGATGTTTTCGGCTTGGATTTCTCGCTCGGGCGCATGCCGCTTGAGTACATTCTCTTGCCTGTAGGTGTTATCGGTATTTTGTCTGCTTCACTGGTGGCCATTTATCAGGGTGATGTTAAGCGCTTATTAGCTTATTCCAGCGTCGCTCAAATCGGCTACATGCTGGTAGGCATTGGTCTGGCCAGTACTACCGGTATTACCGGTGCTATTTTGCATCTGTTTAATCACGCACTGATGAAAGGCGCATTGTTCCTTGCCCTGGCCGCTGTAGCCTACCGCTTAGGGTCGACCGCATTGCATGATATGAAAGGCTTAGGGCGGCGCATGCCCTGGACCATGTTGGCTATCGTTGTGGGCGGGTTGAGTCTGGTCGGGGTTCCGGCTACGGTGGGCTTCATCAGCAAGTGGTATCTGGTACTAGCGGCGCTCGAACAAGGGCTTTGGCCACTCGCTCTGCTTATCCTGTTAGGGTCTGTGCTGGCGGTCATCTATATCTGGAAACTGGTTGAAGTCGCCTATCTGTCCAAACCACAGGAAGGGAGCAGCGAGATACCCGTACAAGAAGCCCCCCTTTCTATGCTTGCACCCCTGTGGGTGTTGGTTATCGCCAATATCTATTTCGGCATACATACTGATGTCAGTGTTGGGCTCGCTCGACAGGCAGCGATTGTCTTTACCGGAGGTGCCGGGTGATTATTAAGTCATTACTGGCCATCATCCTGCTGTTACCACTGCTGACAGTGGCGATTGTGTTCGCTACTGCGCACAAGCCTAATGTACGTGAATTGGCGTCAGTAGTGAGTGGCCTGTTGTTGTTTATTCTCGTCTGGACTCTGGTAGGTCAAGTGGACGCAGGCGCGGCTCCCACTTTAGTGATGGCCGAACCTATACCGGGTTTGACCATTGCTTTGTCACCAGAGCCTCTGGGTATGCTATTCGCGATGGTGGCCAGTTTTCTGTGGCCAGTAACGACGCTCTACGCCATGGGTTACATGCGTGCACACCATGAGCAGAATCAAACCCGATTCTTTGCCGCCTTTGCCGCTTCGATCGCCGCGACCATGGGTATTGCGCTGTCGGCTAACATGTTTACTTTGTTTCTGTTTTACGAGTTACTGACCCTCGCGACTTACCCCTTGGTTACTCATGCCGGCGATTATGACGCCCGCCGAGGTGGCCGGGTGTACCTCAGTATATTGATGAGTACCTCAATAGGCTTCCTGTTGTTAGCAATGGTCTGGACCTGGCAAGTGACCGGCACTCTGACCTTCACACCGGGAGGAATCTTCGCCGCAGATGTTGATCCAGTGATCCTTAGTGTGTTGTTGCTGCTCTATGTGTTTGGTACCGGCAAGGCGGCATTGATGCCCTTTCACCGCTGGCTGCCCGCAGCGATGGTCGCTCCTACGCCAGTGTCAGCGTTGTTACATGCAGTAGCGGTAGTCAAGGCTGGCGTTTTCACCATCCTTAAAGTGGTGGTTTATATTTT
>JGI12048J13642_10408885_pt1 | contig 17273 bp, 19 predicted proteins | sample ElkSlonscriptome_16_FD_13642 | JGI IMG/M metagenome (IMG submission 13642)
ATCGTGATCCAACTCAGCGCGAACACCAGCGCAACGAGCCATGTTCGATAGACGCCTTGGGCATACACACTTCCCTCGCCAACGGGCGGTAGCGTGGTGGGGGCGATTGGCATGGCGTACCGTTTGGCGACGGATTTGACATTGCCAGCGTTGATCAGCGGAACACCTTTCGAGAGCATCCGTGAGGCAACACAATCGGGAATCTCATCACCCTGCGGCATCTCCGTGTAAACGCCTCCTGGCCATAACTGATGCCCGATCGAGCCTCCGATCGACGCCGATCCGCCACCGACATTGATGTAAGCTTTGTACGCGGTACTTGGCTCGTTCTTATCGTAGATCGCCATCCGCTCACGAATCGAATCTCGCAGCGTGACCCCTGGCAATCGCGGGACACCATTTCGCTTAGCAGCATCAAAGAGGAGCTTCTTGGTATAATCGGTCATGCCCGACGCTTGATCGTACAATCCACCTCTCGAAGTCGCCTCGGCGCGAAAGCTAAAAACATTTGCCTCATGGAAAAGTCGTTCCATATCGAGCCACATCATATCGGGCGAGTTGGCTCCGTATTGACTTGAAGCCGCCGACAATACGATCGTGGGCTGAAGCTGCATCGTTTCGCAAGCCGCATAAACGGCGATGTTGAGTGCGGGCCAAGACCCACTGGCACCGATCGCCACTTTGTCACCTGGCTTCACGCCTACCTCCCGCAACCACTCGGTCACCACGGCTGCAAAGTTAGGGTTGATCGAAGTTTGCTTCGACTCGAGTGATCCGAGTTTACTGGTAACCATCGACATCGAAGGACCGATTAAGTGAGAGCCTTGTGGATCGTGCTTTTGGATTATCTTGTGGCCCTGCTCCTTTTGAGTCCTGGCAATCAAGCGAAATGCCTCGTTCGCTTTGAGCGACGCCGCCTTCAACGTCTCCGCGTGCTCAGGTGCAATCTTTCGAGGTAGTGATTCCACTAACATCATTCCGAAAAGAGAAACGAGCATCGAAAAAGTCAACCACTGGCGTGAAAGCTTTTTTGGCCTCCAGTACATCACTTGGATTGGTTGCCGCTTCGCACCGGCAGCGTTTGTGTTTTGAGTGCTCATGAAAAGGTCTCCATACCAATAAGAATTAAGCATAATCGGACGATCACCGCTGCGGAAAGCATGGGGGACAAGGTTTCGATAAACCCTTGCCTTTCGAACCACAACGCGATCAGCCCTGGGATGATGAACCCGATCATGACCATCGGCGTCATCGTTTCGGGGACGCCCGAAACCAGTGTCATTTCGGCAATCGTTCGAATGGTCATCCCGATAGCGAAACCGACCAGAATGGTAATCACGACGCGGCGACGTCCGAACACGATCGCATGTTGAGAGATGAATCGGACGACCCACCAAGTTGCCACAGCAGCCAAGACGGTCATGGCGACTGCGATCGGTTGATGTAGTGACAAAGCGATATAGCCTGGCACAATCATCCCTCCGACGCTAAGGCCGAGGACTTCGGTAACGACGAGGCTGACGATCAAACCGACAGCGATTGCAATGAGTGTCGGATCCATTAGGCCGCTCCTTGGCATACGAGGTCATACGATCGATTCGAATTTTGACGTTGCGTTTCTTGGACCACTTGAATTCGTTTGAAATAGTCTAGCAATTCCATGCCTGGACCCGCGATATTTCCCATGCCCATAACCATCGACGAGCGACCTGAATGTCCTTTTAAGACATCCATCACCTTGGCCGCAGGTTGGGAATCAGCGCAGGTCAATCGATCTTTGGAAATGCCCTGTTGAAGGGCGCGGCGAGCAAAGATTTCAGTCCCCGTTCCTGACAAAACATAGTGATCCGCTGGACGCCAACGAACACAAGCATCAGCCAATTGCAGCGACCGATCGGCACGATCTTCGCGGCAATTGAACAATGCAATTCGGCGTTCCACTGATTCATATCGGTCAACCACCGAGTTCCAACTGTGCCCGGTTGATTCAGGATCATTTGCTGCGAAAGCATTCACGAACGTCATGTCTTGGTCCTCGTCGGCGACGTGGAACATTCGCATCACGCCAGGGTCCGCCGTTGCCGACCACATCCCCGAAAGTGCCGTCGCTCGGTCAACTCCCAAATCGGAACACACCTTTAGTGACAAAGCGACATTGTCGGGATGTTCGATATGCGAGAATTTACCAAGTTCTTCCCAGGTTACATCTGCGACGGCATCGTCCAAAATCGAGACCATGTTTGAGCCTCGATTCTTTGCAGCAGCTTCGATTACCGATCGCGGTTCGCACTGTTGCTCGGCGGCATAGACCGTTCCGCCCACGGGAACGGTTCCCGACAAGGCTTGAGCAACGCCAATCACGTTTGGCCCCATGACATCCAAGTGGTCCGCTCGAGCGTTGGTGATGACTCCATGAGTCGACTTGACCAGTTTGAGTTCGCAAATCGATTGCAGTTCGGGTTGCAAAGCCATGCATTCGATAACCAATGCGTCGCACCCGAGCTGAGCGGCGGCACGAACGATCCGTCGCTGTTCTAAGATATTGGCCCGCGAAGGACGAAAGACAGACGCTTCGCTGCCATCGGGAAAAATCATTCGTGGGACCGTACCAGTCGTTTTCGCACAAGTACGAATACCTCCTGCGCGAAGTCCCGCCGCGATCAACCGCGTCACACTGGATTTGCCGCGAGTTCCATTGACGTGGATTCGAATCGGAATTCGGTTCAGGTTTCGTGTATGCCACCAAGATTCGGCAACACCGACTGCTGAAAGCGCAGCGGCACCACCTGCGATGCAAAGGGTACTCAGCATGACAACTCCTTTATCCGCGAATAGTATTTTTGAAAAGTCGAGTCCTTCACGCAGTTGTTTCGGATTGTAAATACTTCCAGAATGATGGAATGTTTTACAAACGTAGGTAGCAACTTCCAAAGTCAGTCGGAAACCGCACACCCGAACGAAAGGCGTGAGTCAACGTATCGAGCAGACGACGAAGTAGCAACCAAACGGCGTAAGAGCCGGTAAACGCGGCGTGAAAAGCTCTGATAGAAAAGGGAAACTGCAACCCCTACGCTCAAACCGTTCCAAAAGGAGGTTTAAAAGCGAAAGATCGCTAAGACAAGAATTGCACCATATACAAATCGTGTGCCAAGTTTCAAGGCGGCGTTAAGATCTTTTTTTGCGGATTTTGATTAAAGTTTTGGAGTCCAGGCTTTAGCCGCTCGCGTCTCCCCGAATCGGCTAAAGGCTACACTCCAACCATTTCATGGCGAGAAGATCGCCAACACATCTTCGGCCCACTCTTCCCAGCCGTCGGCGGCAGCTTCGAAGTTGACGTCCATCCAACGTACCGGAATCGTCGGCATCACACGCGGCGGAAAATCGCTCTCCTGCGAAATCGGTAGCTGGCTGCTGTCACCCATTGCCAAACGATCTTCCGTCGATGGGGATACGATGTAGTCGGCCAACAACTCCGCGGCAACCGGATGCGGCGCATCCTTCAATATGGCGAGGGTGTTGGGGATACGCAGCGTGCCGATTTGCTCTGGCAATTGGTCGGGAAAGACGATCGCAATCGGTCGTCCACGATCCTTTTCCAAAATTGCGTCGTCGGTGTCCGTCAACCCCCAACTGACCGTGCCCGCCGAAACGGCCAAGGCGACTTGTTTGTTACCTGACAAGGTGACTGCATTCTCTTTGATTCGGCGAAGTTCTTCCAATGTTTCCGCTCGCCCGTTCTTCTCGCGTAGAACCGCAAAGTGGGTTGCCGTCGTCCCAAACAATGGACGAGCGAATGCACACTGTCCTTTCCACTTCGGGTCGGTGAGCTCTGAGACCGAAGTTGGATAGTTGGTAGGGTCTGAAATTAGATCCGTATTGACAATCAACACGCGTGCACGGCTTGCGAAACCACACCATGTACCGTCACTGGCGATCATGTTCTTTGGCCATTGAGCTTCTACTGCCCAAGTCCGTGGTTTTAAGAGGCCAAGTTTCTGTAGCCGCACGGTGTGCATGATCTCATTGTTCCAAAACAGATCGCATACCGGTTTGTCGCTCTCAGCAATCAGACGCGTCACTAGGCCAACCGTTTTTGTCGATTCAACATCAAATTTGCCCACAACATTGACAGCGTTACCATCCGCCGTTTCGGTCGACCTTTCAAACGCATGAAGGATCGGTGTCGCGAATTCTTCATCGAGAGCGGAATAGACGACGACGTCTTGTTCCGTCCGCGAAACGCAGCCCGAAGCCGATAGGAAAACCACGGTGCTTAGAAATGCTGCCGTCATCGATATCGTTATCGACAGCGACGAACAAAACCGAGTAAACTGTAGAGATGAACGGATCAAAACTATTAGCTTTCGTTGTTGCATGGGTTTGGCACGCTACTATCATTCTATTTGTTGGTATGGCGGTAAGCCAGGGTACCATGGCTGCGGAGTTGCAAACGACTCGTGGTCGGCACATTACGCTGACAACCGATGTTTCGACCTCACAGCTCGATACGAAACAACTCGTTGAAACATTTGACACGGCTGTTGCCGCTTGGGAATCGTTCTTCGCTCTTCCCGACCATGCCCTTAATGATTGGAGCATCAATGCTTACGTCATGCAAGACAAAGCGGCGTTCACCAAGGCGGGTTTTTTGCCGCTGCGTGTCCCCTCGTTCACGCAAGGCTTTGCGTACGGCAATTCCGTCTGGGTCATGCACCAGCCGAGTGCATATTATACGCGTCACTTGCTGCTCCACGAAGGGGTCCATGCTCTTGTCATTAACTGTTTCGGTGGCACCGGGCCGTCTTGGTTTGGGGAAGGAACCGCCGAGCTCTTGGCGACCCATCGATCGAGTCGTGAATCGGTAGTCGTCGCGGTCGTGCCAAAGCACAGGGGTTCGGTTCCCTATTGGGGCCGCATTTCATTGATCGAAAAGCGAAGAACCGAGAATTCGATACCCAGTATCGAAACCGTCATGCGGTATCAAGGCAATTTGGAAGCCGACGCGGAGAGCTATGCATGGTGCTGGGCAGCCGTGATGATGCTGTGCGAATATCCAGAGTACAAAACAGCCTACTTGTCCGCTGCACGCGAAGGACGCGACACTGGCGTCAATTTTACTCGCCAATTCTATCAGCGTCTGTTGCCACAGTGGCCAGTCCTTTCGGCCCGTTGGCGATTGCTATGCAGCGATCTCCACTACGGCTTCGATTGGGATCGCAATCGAATCAGCCTTAGTATGTCCGATTCGCTTTGGAACGGAGGGACCTTGGAACGACAAGTGGATGCATCACTAGGATGGCAAAGTGCGGGAATTCGTCTACCGGCACAAACGGAATTTCAAATCAGCACTAGCGGGCGATGCACCGTTGCCGAGCAGGCTGGAAAAACGTGGATCAGCGAACCGGGCGGTGTCACAATTCGCTACGTCGACGGCAAACCTCTCGGCCAATGCGTTGCCTGCTTGGTTCCGATAACGTCGAGTGGCGGCAGAAGCGATGAACCGTTAAAGATGGTTTCGGTTGAATCAACTCAGCGGTTTCGCTGTGAAAAAGAATCATGGCTGGTCTTGAAGATCAATGATGCTGTCGGTGAAAGAAGCGATAATCAAGGCGGATACAAGGTGATGATTAGCGGCCTCCGCTAGCTTGGTGTTCCATGGTCTGATGGGACATCACCCATCAAGTAAGTCAAGTGCGAATGCTATTTTTTTCGCCGCCCTTACACACCTTTGGTCAGTTCGTGAACCTTACCAATCAATGATTTTGCATCGATCGGCTTACTGAGGTAATCGTTACATCCCGCTTCGATGAACAACGCTTCGACCTTAGCAATCGCCTTTATGCCATCCTCAGCCTCTTCGATCGTCGCTCCCGCTTTCGTCAATAGCGACTTGCTTAAAAAACGAATGTCGCGGCGATCGTCGACAACCAGCACGTGAGACCGGAGGGTGACTTGCTTCGCCTCGATCTCGTCACGAAGGGGAGGCTCCGCTTGTTCAGGCTTAATGAAACGCACGTTGGATAGATCACCCGTGGCAATTGAAATTGAAAACTTGCTACCGCTACCGAGAGTGCTATGGATAGCGATTCGACCACCGAGCATCTCGGTCAAACGCTTTCTGATTGCCAAACCAAGTCCTGTCCCACCGAATTCTCGGTTGACGTTCCCGTCGGCGTGCATAAACGGTTTGAATCGACGCTCTTGTTGTTTGTCGCTAATGCCGATCCCTGAGTCGATGATGTCGAATTGAAGCTGTGGTATCACTTGGTCCGTTTCGAAACGATCGGGATCATCGCGGAGACCTACCACGACACGAACGCCACCTTCAGGCGTGAACTTGATAGCGTTACCGACAAGGTTGATCAGGATTTGCTTTAAGCGTTTTGGATCACTCTGAATCTCGGCTGGGATGTCGCCATCATATTCAATGTCCAGCGAGATACCGTTTTCTTTGGCACGTACTTCCACCATACTGCGGACGTCTTCGACGACTCGATGGGGAGCGAAACGCTGGCAGCTCACATCAAATTTCCCAGCTTCGATCTTTGACAGATCGAGACGCTCTTTCGCAACCGTTAGCTGTTTGTTGGCCTGTTCGCGATCGTAGATGTCGACCGCCGAGGGGACTAGGTGCGTCACGGTGCCGTTCGAATCGAAGATTGGGTTGCGCATCAAATCGAGCGGACGAATGATATCCCCACGACTACGGTAGACGCGACCGCATCTCACAAACTCTCCCGCAGCCGAGCGATAAACAAGTTGCATCATATCGGCTTGGACCGATTCACTAAAACTCCACCAATACAAATCCAAAATTTCTTTCCAATGACATCCTCACGAGTCAATCCTGCCGCATTGAGTGCTGGCTCGTTTGCCTTTCGTAGCGTCCCGTCGGGGTCCAACACGCCGATGAACGCGATCGTCCCATCGATCACTCGTCTTAAATGGGCTTCGCGATCCGCCACATCAATTTCCCAATTTTTCCGATACGTAATATCCTTCGCAACCAACGTCGCATGTGACGGCGTCGGTGGTGTGGTGCTCTGATCGAAGCTAATTTGTTTGCGCGCACTGATCCAACGTTCTTCGCCAGTGGGCAAACAAATACGATGCTCAAGTTCATGCACGCCATCATCGTAGGAGTTGACGCACCGTTCCATCTGCTTTGACAATTCAGGACGATCTTCAGGATGATACACATTGTGAAGTTCATCGTGAGTGACCACCGTTTCAGTCTCGCCCAATCCGTAGATCGCCGCAGCCTCGGGACTCAAGGTTATTTGATCGCTTCGGTAATCGATTCGGGCATCGGTTGAACCGTCAACATCATTGGCTGAATTCGGTCTCCAACACGAATTGACAAGTTGTCATGTTGAACGCGGCGACGAACCGTTTTCGCTTCTGCCATCGCAGCACGCAGCCCGATCCGCAGTCCACTGGCAGCCATCTTGAAGATATTGTTTCGGTAATCGCCACCGCCGAGAATAACCGGATTATCAACAACGATGCTTTGAATCGGAGGCAACCGTTTCTGTAGATGTTCCGCCATCGATATCCCTCCATCTCAAAATTCAATAATTGACAGTCGCGTTTAAATTGAATCGGTGTCGCGATTGACGACAATTCCCCATCAAAGATGGCTACTAGAAAGAACATCGGGGGCAAACCGCTAGGGTTGGCCTCGGATAAGAATAGGGTCGGAAATGATCGATCTTGTTAAGGAACGAGCTTGCAAAGGAGTAAAAGAATGCTAGGGAGACCAACGATGATGGCCAAGCTATGGCACGACAACCTCTTCCGATTCCGCCTCATCGTCAATCGATTGATCCACCTGCTGGGCAGCATCGTCGGTTAATCGTTTTGCGCTGTCGGTGAAACGCTGAGTATCGCTTTGAATCTCCGTTTTATCGATTCGAACGTTGGTACTCTCTTCGTTCGAATCGACCGTCCACCAACCTGCCCAAGCACTGAGTACCAAAATTAACGCCAATATGGCAATCGCCACCAAGAAGCCTCTCATTACGATTTTCCCTTACCCCATTCGTGGTGTTGCTAGTAACTGTAATTGTGCAAGCCAATGATCGAGGGCGAAGTCGTTAGGCTCTACCGCCACGACGTGATTGGCTGCGAATTCGCCAATCCCGTCTGGATCGGTCAAAACAACGCTGTCGGTCGTAGCGACCCAGCAGGCCAGCGCATCACATTCGGGGCATCCGTCTTGGACAACCAAGAGGGCAATCCGTCCGCTATAGCCGTGTTCATCGAGATGCTCGCGGAACCACTTGCGATACTCCTTCCAGCTAGCCAATTTCAATTGCGACTCGCGAACGACAATCACTAAATTTTCAAATCCGAGCGTGTCACACGATTTGACAAACCGAATGACTGCTTGCCGGATCACCAGCGGGTCGACCGCCAAGGCATCCAAAATAATCGCCGACTGGTCGGGCTGGTCAAGAATTCGATGAAACCGCCGGTCAAGATGTTGGATCTCTTCTCGCAAGCCGCTATCAATGACAGTTTCGGAAGCGAGTTTGAGCAGGAAGAATCGAGCTGCATTCCTGGTAGGGGAAGATTTGTCGGCCGAAAAAAATTCGGTCTCGGGTAACGATTGGACCATCTCCGATCTCCGTAAGCATGGGTCGTGCAAAAGATAGGTTAAGCGTGCGGTCTCAACAGCCGATCGCTTGCAAACATCTATCCTGAGCAAAAAACGTTCCCCTGATCTTAGACATTCGCTAGCTTGCCGCAAGGGGCCCCTGTGCTCCGCAAGTGATACATAATGGCACAGCGGTGTGATCCCATATATCACTTAGCATCGCATTCTTGCGTGGTTGCCACGTTGGCGTCCCAGGCAACTTTTTATAGGCTATGAGCTGGCTTTATTTACCTAACCTCGATTTCGATCGGTCTGCTCCGCATGTCTCACCCACTCGATCCGCTCGCTCGTTTAATGCAAACGCTTACCGAGCGCGCTGAAAAACGCCCAAGTGGTTCCTATACGACCAAGTTGCTGGAAGGTGGTACAGCAAAGATCGGCGAGAAAATTCGTGAAGAAGCGAATGAATTGATCGAGGCCGCCGACGAATCGGGCGACTCAGGGAGAGAACATTTTATTTACGAGGCAGGCGACTTGCTCTTCCATACCCTCGTTTTGCTTGCCCACAAATCAGTCACTTTGGACGAAGTCGCCGCTGAACTTGCCCGCCGAGAAGGCACTTCGGGGTTAGCGGAAAAAGCGAGTCGCGAAAACAAAGACTGAACGATTGCGCTCACCCGATTCCTTTTGCCACAACCTTTCGAACCGATTAAGAAAAAGAAGAAACCATTGGAAACTGAAAACCACCTCCGAATTGGGCTGCCAAGCAAAGGTCGGCTATGCGATGTTGCCACCGAGTTATTGACATCGGCAGGTTTACAATTCCGCCGGCAATCACGCGGGCTTTTCGCTCGTGTCAGCGGCTTGCCGATCGATTTGATCTTTCTGCGAACCGATGATATCCCAACGCTCTGCGCCGAAGGTGCCATCGACATGGGCATCACCGGTAGCGATCTCGTCGAAGAAGCAGGGGCCGATATTCAACTGAGAATGAAGCTTGGTGTTGGACGTTGCCGTTTAGCGATTTGCGTTCCCGACGATTCGCCGATTCAAACGGCTAGCGAGCTTGACGGAAAACGGATTGCCACCAGCTTTCCTGAAGTCACTCGGCGTTATCTATCCACGCACGATGCCAATGCACATCTGGTGTCGCTTACCGGGTCGGTCGAAGTGATGATTCAGCTAGGGGTTGCCGATGCGATCGTCGACTTGGTGGAAACCGGCAGCACATTAGCTGCGAACCGGCTAAGGATTTTTGATGAGATTGGTCATTACGAAACCGTGCTGATCCAAAACGATCATTGCCGTGACCAAGTGACCGCCGATCGAGTCGTTCGTCGACTTGAGGGAGTCGTGATCGCCCGTGACTATTCCCTACTCGAATACAATATACCACGAACGAAATTGGCAGAAGCCGAAGCGATCACCCCAGGCTTCGATTCACCGACCATCAATGCGCTCGAGGACGAGGCATGGTGTAGCGTTCGCGTCATGGTGAAACGCAAGTGTGTGATTGAAGCGATGGAAAAACTAGAGAGGCTCGGTGCTTCTGCGATTTTCGAAACCACTCTGTCGAACTGTCGCTTGTAGATTTCTTCTTCAAACCTTTTTTTTGACGCCTCTTACCAACGGAATCAAAATGCAATCCCACGAAGAACTTCCGCTTGAAATTGATGTCCACGCTGTTGCAGAATCGTTACGACGCGGCGACGACTTTTTGCTACTCGACGTTCGCGAACCGAGTGAGCATGCGATGGCAAAAATCGATGGCAGTGTACTGTTGCCAATGAGTGAATTAGCGGGCCGAGCCGGCGAACTCGATTCCCATCAAAATCGATTGATCGTGGTGCATTGTCACCATGGTGGCCGCAGCCTTCAGGTCACTCACGCGCTGCGTGCCAGCGGTTTTGATCGAGTTCAAAACATGGCCGGTGGTATCGACCAATGGAGTTTACAAGTTGATACGTCGGTGCCGAGGTACTAAATCAGTTAACGTCAAACTGAATGCCTGGCGGGATGACGCCATAAATCCCGTTGGTAAACACTTGCTGGACCCAGTTGTCGAAGCGGACAATCGGCCTTTCGGGGACAATGATCACGTCTCCATCGCGGACCCAAATTTCGTCAGCCGGTGAGGGCCTTCGACCAAACACGGCTCCTTGCAAATCCAGCATCGTTGAAATCAAACGCCAATCTTCCGCACGACGGAAAATGACCACCTGGCGCATGTTCGCCGTTGGCAAGTGACCACCTGCAGTAGCGATCGCACCGAGTACGGTCGTCGGTGCATCAACCTCGATTCGGTTTGGCGTGCCGACTTGCCCCAACACATGAACGTAATGAGGTGCTTGGGAATCCAAAATCGGTTCCACTTCTAGCCCGACGACGATTTGAGCATAACGCAAATTGACCTCGCGTTTCATCTCGCTTAGCGAGAACCCCTGGACGTTGACGGCTCCGATTCCTGGTAAACGAATCATTCCGTCGGGCATGACAACCACGCGCACCGATTGTTGATTAAAACCGCTTTGACCACCAACCGCTGCTCGGATATCTTCGGCCAACCGATTGGTCTCGATCGGCGTTACGTCGATGTCCGGTTTGTCATAGAGCTCCAAGTAGGCTTCGTTGAGGGCCTCCTTGAACTGCGTCACCGACATCCCTGCAGCCCGGATGGGCCCAAGCAAACGCACCGAGACGGTCCCATCGGGTTGGATCGTCAAACCATTCTCCAAGGTTCCTCGCGTCAATTCTTCATTGGTCAACGATTCGATCAGAATGGAATCACCGGGCGTCAATCGATACATGCCTGAAGGTTGAATTCGAGTAATCAAGTAGAAGACTTCCACGGTATCGCCAGGCCGCAACCGATATTCGTTGAGATGAGCCAATCGTGAGGGACCTGCATATCCACCGGGGCCGTAAGCACTAAATGCGATCGGGCGAAAATTCTTCCATCTCGATTCGCCATTCCATCCGTCTTGGCAATCAACGCCCATCATGCACGAGCGGCAATTTCCGCAACCCCGAGGACCACCGCCAAGACCACGACAAACGACACCATCGCACCCCTCCGCATCACATCGAGCTTGGGAATAATCCACGGATTGACTGCTACCATGTTGACACAGGACAACATAACTAAGCATCAACAACATCGACACCCACAATCTCGGCAATCGTTTTATGGTGGTAGGGATGGACATGTTTATTGCTAACGATGAAAAATAGTGAGGATTTACATGACGGTTTGGAGTCGCTACATGGCGCGATCACCACCATTTGGTCATCGACTCAAACGGATTGCGAAGGATGCTGGGCTTGTCAGCTTGAACGTTGCCGTCTTGATTTCCCGAGATTTCAACGCTGGGTTGCTGCGACGCGGAGTTCATTCTTTGCGAAGCAAAACTAATAGGCACGGCTTGCGTCGGGCTCATCCGATTCGAAGCAAGTCGCGTGGCTGGCATGACCGGACGAGAAACCGCAGCAAACTCGGCTGGCGAAAGCTGCTCGATTTCGGGAATGGGTTTGCGGTCCGCACTGGCAATCGCTTGACGACTTGCTTCCCAGTAAGCTTGCTCGAGCTGTGCCGCTTGCTGGGGCTGACCTTTTGCTCGCAAGACGTGGACGAGCGCCATTTGGGTATCCAAGTCGTAGCGGAGTTTAAGCGAATGAGCCAACACCCGCTGGGATTCGTCCAATAGCCCGACTTTGGCCAGTTGAAAACCGAGGCTCGATGCTAAAGAGGCATTGCCGGGTTGCCCTGCAAGTGCGGCCCGGCGAAGGCAAAGGGAAGTGCTCGTTGGCATCGTTGCCGGGTCGTTGCGGGTCAAATAGATTGCCGCGAGCAAGTCCATCGCTTCGGCAGCCATTCGGTTTTGCGACGCCAACGAAGCCAACCGGTTGCGAGCTTCGTCCAAGTAAATCTCAATCGCCTGCGTCGCGCTGAGCCTGCTTAAGTTTGCCGTATGCAAAGTCTTGGTTTGATGCGACTTCACAATCACGACCAAACTAACTTGGTGGTTGGCACTTGCCTGATCGGCAAAGTCACGTGCTTCCAACAGTGCGGTGCGGGCAAGTTGAAGCTCCGTTCGCGGGTCGAGTGTCGAATGACCGAGCATTGGCGGTCGGTCATTGGATGCAATCGCGATCGCCTCGGCAGCATCGACAAGCGACATCCAAGCCGACGTCTCGGCCGATAGCGAAGCTCCGACTTGGTATTCGCGCATCGCCTGCGCAAGCATTTCGCGAGACTGGGTCTGAGATTTTAGCGGCGTTGCGTAGGGCAACGATACCGTTTGCACCGGCGATTTGGCCGGCAATTTTGACGGCGGCTTGGGCAACCGGATGGTTGGCTCCGATGGCGATTCCCCAGGCGGGCGACTGCTTTGCGAAAGGGGGTGGGGGACCAGCAAACTCACTTCATGGCTTGGCTTCCTCATAGCGGTTCGATTGGAACGAGTCGTCACCTCGCTATCGATTCGGGTGGTAGCAACTTTCGAGCTTGGCGTTATTCGATCCACGGACGCCGCCTCGGCGGTTTGCGGGCTCACCGGGTCATGCGGCGGTAGGCCCCTCGATTGCTTCCATTCGAAAGCAAGGAGCGCGACTAGAACGATCACCAGCCATTTCACGTGAGGATTGAAATTCGCGGAGCGATTCGGAGCGATTGTTTGGGTTTCGCTCGTCGATTGATTTGCGTTCATGATTTCTTTCCCGTCGCTGACTAGTCGATCATGCCAATCGCTGCATTCGGCATTTCCCTACACCCTGGGAAAGATCGGATAATCCGGACATCCATGCCCTGCGAAACCGGCGGCGTGGCAGCAGAACGCCAATTTTGAGAGAGAATATCCGCTACAATGGTTACAGCTTGCCAAACGAAACAAAACTTTCCTGGCATTTTGCTACCTTTACAAGGTCAAATCGCTCTTGACATGCAAACCCAGTAGCCTATATTTGCTCATAGTTAAAGAAAAACGAGCCGACGTTAGAACTTTGTTGGCTGTTTCTCGAGGATGGTTTGCTGGCAAATTTGGCCGCTACTCTCTTCGGTGTTTCGCTTCGGAAGAGTGATCCACCCCTCGCCGCATGAAATTGGCTAGAGAAAGAGCGTCGCGATTGTGAACGAATCGGTTGGCATTAGAAATGCAGCCCCCATCTTCATCATGTAGTTTCTACAACGAACGGTTCCCCGTCATACGTTTCAGAACGGAATAACTGAACGAATTTCAATTTGAATCTCAAAACACGAGATTTTCGATGACGAGAATCTCAAGCAGCCAAGCGGTTTATTTCGTAAACCGTTAGCTTACAAGCTTTTTGAATGTTGACTTGCTAGAAAGCACGCTACCGCCGTTGCTTTTCAATAGCTTCCAATTCCCTTTTTGTTTTTGCGGTAATTCTTCGATTTTACGCTCGTCGAGAGCCTTGTTGCAGCAACACGCCGAAGTGGTAATGCAGACAATTCCGACAGCGCATCTGGATCAAACATGGCTAAAAAACAGCGCAGCAATCGTGGCCGAAGCGGCTCGGGCAGTAACAACAGTGGCCCCCAAATCAATAGTGGTGGCAACAACGGCGGTGGCGGGAAAAACCGTAGTCGGCGGCGACGTCGGCCCACCGGCGGTGGCGGTGGTGGTGGTAGCAATCCCAATGGACAATCGGGCGCCAGTGGCGAGCCCGCCGATTTTGCCAGCGATGCTCCCCTCGAAGAAAATGTTGGCATCTTGGAACTGCATCCCAACGGGTACGGTTTCATTCGCAGCCCCGAGAACAATTACTCTCGCGAACGTAGCGATGCTTTCGTCCCCGGCACGATGATTGAAAAGTTCGGCTTGCGACAAGGCGTGATGCTGACGGCAATGGTGCAACAAGCTCGTCGCCAACAAGGACCTCGCGTCCGCGAAATTCTGGACGTCGATGGGCTGACCCCCGAAAACTATCTCGATGTCAAAGAGTTTGACTCGTTGACCGCGATCAACCCCGAGCAGTGGTTAAGACTTGAATGCGGTCGACAACCACTTACCAATCGGGTCATCGATCTATTGGCACCACTTGGACGTGGGCAACGGGCGTTAATCGTCGCACCACCACGGAGCGGTAAAACGGTAATGCTACAGAACATTGCCCAAGGAATTACTGAAAATCACCCTGATGTAAAATTGATCGTCCTGTTGGTCGACGAACGGCCCGAAGAAGTCACCGATATGCGTCGCAGTGTGCTTGGTGGCGAAGTCATCGCCAGCAGCTTGGATATGGATGTGGAAAGCCACGTTCGACTTAGCCAATTGGTCATCGATAGGGCTCGGCGATTAGCGGAAATGGGTCAAGATGTATTCTTGCTGCTCGATTCGATCACTCGCTTGGCTCGAGCTTTCAACAAATGGGTTGGACGCGGTGGACGGGGCGGTGCCACGATGACGGGCGGATTGGACATCAAAGCAATGGACATTCCTAAGAAGCTATTCGCGACCGCGCGAGCGTTCGATGAAGGCGGTTCGCTAACGATCGCAGGAACCGCCCTCGTCGATACCAATAGCCGTATGGACGAAGCGATCTTCCAAGAGTTCAAGGGAACCGGCAATATGGAGTTGGTTCTCGATCGACGTTTAGCAGATCGCCGTGTTTGGCCATCGATCGACATCAGCCAAAGTGGTACGCGACGCGAAGAGTTGCTACTCGACGAAGAAACTCTCGAAGCCGTCACCATGCTGCGGCGAACGCTCAGCAGTATGCATCCGTGTGACGCGATGGAGCAACTGACCAAGCAACTAAGCCGCTTTGAGTCAAACGAGGAATTCATCAAATTGATTAGCGGTGCGAAGACCAGTTTGTAAATTCAGCTTCGATCCGCTACCCGGCAGCGAGCCGTACGAAAGCCGGCGAAACATTCGTGTCAAAGCGAAGTACGCTGGTTTGACCTTCATCGATTTTCTTTGCCGCTATCATCCTCCAATCGACCGACAAACTTGGCTGCATTGGATTGAAGCGGGTGATATCCGAATCGATTCCTTCCCCGCTCGAGCGGCTCGCATCGTGCGCCAAGGCGATTGCTTCGTGCATGTGATGCACAATGTAACCGAGCCCGATGTGAACGGGGTCGTCTCGGTCATCCATCAAGACGAGTCGATGCTCGTGATCGATAAACCAGCACCGCTACCGATGCACGCCAGCGGTCGGTTTAGCCGAAATACGTTGCTCTATTTTCTTCAGCAACATTACACCGGTGAGCGGCTTCGTATTGCCCACCGACTCGATGCCAACACGACCGGCGTTGTCGTTGTTTGTCGCTCGGGCGAAGCCGCCGCTTTTGTCCAACCGCAATTCGAACGTCGCGAAGTCGAGAAACATTACTTGGTACGCGCGGTCGGAGCGGTTCCATGGAATGATTACACGTGTGATTTAGCAATCAGTTCATCGCCTGCCGTCGGTGGCGATCGCCGTGGTGCGGGTGGGCGAATCTCGATCCATTCCAATCACGAGCCAGATGCTCTTTCGAGTCAAGATGTTGGATTGTCAGCCCGAACCGATTTCGAAGTCGTCGAACGCTTGCCAGACAACACGACGCTGCTCCTTGCCCGGCCGCTAACCGGCCGCACAAATCAGATCCGTGTTCATTTATGGTCGCTTGGGTATCCCATTTTAGGCGACCCACTTTATCTCGAAAAAGACAAGCTCGGAGAGCAGCAAACGCTCACACCCGATGCCCCACCATTATGCCTGCACGCCCATCGCTTAACCTTTTGCGACCCGACCAGCAAATCGAGGAAAACATTTGAAAGCGAACCGCCCCGGTGGTGGACCGACTCCGAGTGCGTAAAATAAGTGGCATAGCAAAAAACCAACGACACACACCAGAGCATGAACATACGAACCCTGTCGTTTGTCTCGTCTTGGCAGTCCTTGCCGAGAAAAAAAACTGAGTAGGCTAGGTTGCATGAGCCTGTTTTGCGGGACAATGGGATGGCAGCTAGTAAATTTGGCATGGAATCTCGTTGTTTTGTCCCCCAGCACCTAGAACAAGGGGGATTCGGTGACCATAATGCAATCGGTGATGGCTGGCCCCATCTAACACCAAGCTGGGCGTTTGAGAGGGGCAGAACTGGCTAGAATTGTAAACAACTGGAGATTTTGAAGGTGATCAAAACCGCAGACCTAAAGGCACAAACAAGGCGTGAACTCGCCGAATTGGCAAAGAATTACGGTGTCGAAGGCTGGCACGGCATGCGAAAGGATGATTTGGTCACCGCCATTTCGAAAGTCCATCGGCAAATGCGGCGCAAATCAACCCAGCCAAAATCAACCCAGCCAAAATCAACCCAGCCAAAATCAACCCAGCCAAAATCGGCGGCTGCTTCAAAATCGCCCGCCTCCAAGGCCAAGGACACGTCCACCTCGACGGTAAAACGCCGCTCCGAACCAGCCCCAAAGGCCAAAACAACTGCGTCGAAATCCGAGGGAGACACCAATTCCTCGCCCGAGAGTCAATCGACCAGCAAAGAACGAAATAAGACAAAGTCGATTCCAAGTAAGTCCGCACAAATAGCAGCGGCTCGAGCGCGGAAAGCGGCAATCAATGCAAAACGAAACGAAGAATACCAAGCCTCCAAAGAGGAAAAGGAGCGAATCTCGGCGAAAACGGCTCGAATTCGAGCTCAAATGCGAAGTCGCC
>JGI12048J13642_10136711_pt1 | contig 17247 bp, 16 predicted proteins | sample ElkSlonscriptome_16_FD_13642 | JGI IMG/M metagenome (IMG submission 13642)
CGCGCTTCTTCGGCAATGTTTTTGGCATTTTTGACCAAGGTTTTACGGCGTTCATCGTTTAAGGTTGGCACATTGATGAAAATACTGTCGCCTTTGTTATTCGGGTTAAACCCCAAATCGCTGTCGATGATAGCTTTTTCGATATTGCCACTCGCACTCTTATCAAACGGCGTGATGAGCAGCGTGCGCGGGTCAGGGCTAGAAATAGTAGCCAGTTGGTTTAAGGGCGTCATAGCACCATAGTAATTGACTTGCACGCGGTTCAGAATGGCGGGGTTAGCACGTCCGGTGCGGATAGTAGCAAGATTATGCTCGAATGCCTCGAGCGTCTTATTCATGCGCTCGCGGGTTTCTTTTTTGACAGATTCATCCATAGCTGACCTCCAAAAACTTACAAGAACATTACAGATTTATTTTTCGCCCCTGACACGTTACGCGGGCAGGCAAGCAACTTATGCAGAGGCAATCTTATCGTACTTACCCCATAAACGATGCAAGAAACCATGCGACACACCAACAACACGAGACGTTTGCACCCATCAGCACGAAAGTTGTAAGTTTGTCATATTATACTTAGATACCCATGACGCTCGAGCACACCCTTTCCGACATCACCCGACAGCTAGACGACTGGCAGGGCATCAACGAAGCCCAAACCGCCCAAGCCATCGTGTTGCGCATTCTGCACGCCCTTGGTTATGACATCTGGAATCCGTTTGAGGTTGTGCCAGAAGTATCAGGCAACAGTGGACGCCCAGATTACATCATCCAACTTGACAGCGATATTCGCTTTGTTATTGAAGTCAAGGTCTTAGGCAGAAATCTTGCCGATACTGAAAAAGACATGACCCAAGCTGTGAATTACATCAACCATTTAGGTAAACGCTGGGCAATTCTCACCAACGGTCAAGAGTGGCTTTTTTTAGACAACACCATTCGTAGTGAAACCAGCCAAAAACGAGCACTGACGATTAACCTCGAGCGTCATGCTAAGCACGCGGCCAACTATCTCGAGCGCCTTCTGAGTAAACAGCATTGGCAGAAAACCAACGCCGAAGATGACCTCGCGCCCATCATCACCGACATTCGTGAGGATATCCAAAGGCGTCTAGAACTCGGCAAAATTGCCGATAAACTCGCCGATAAAATTGGTAATGGTTTTTCAAAAGATGAGCAAGGCATCAGAGCAGCTGTGCAATACGTTTTGGACAGCAACGAACGTCAACTCGCTGAGACCGAAGCTAGTCTTGAGTTCCTTGTCAAACGCTTGCTAGACGGTGAAGAAATCAACGGCATCAAACAAGGTAACCCTGAACCACCTGTCCCTGTCACTATCCGATCTCGAACACCTGCTTCAGTAAAACTTGCAATTATTGAGGGTATCACTCGCTCGATGGCTTTTTTGAAAAGGCAGCGTCGTTCTGAATTACAAGCGTGGTTTGATGGTGAATTGCTCGAAGCTAACAGTTGGCGCAACGTTTACGCGGGCATCGCAGAAGCTATCATCACGTTAAAGGGCACGGAATCTCTAAACGAACTTGTTCAAATCAATGACAACACTACCGATAGGCTTAAAGCCAGTGGTCAACCTTACGAAGTAAATGCTTATCGAGAGCTTAGTAACGGCAAGTTTCTTTACTATCACTACAGTGCAGACAGACTACGAGCAAACATCAGCAAACTTCTTGAATATCTCGAAGTCAAGCCACAAAGTCTTAAAGTCCTTTACGACGGCGAGACTTACTACCTACCTTAATCTAATTCTGCACCGACACGAACGCGTTAATCAGGGCGGCGGCAATCGCTAGCACAGCCAGCAAAAACCCGTAGCCCATCAACTTGCCAGCGTATTTCTCGAGCGCAGGTACAACCGACACAAACACCATGATTATCCCAATTAAAAACGCCGCTGCACTCAGCCCCATGATTACGTTCGCCATGTGTTTCTCCTGTTCTTGGTTGTCTGCTCAGGTATCTTCACGCTTTTTCACCATGTTTTTTTGTTTTTGCCTTTATCATAAGGGCATTTATGAGAGAGACTATCCCCTCACCCGCCCGTACCTGCTGCCCTGCATGTCGCCCTGACTGCTGCCCCGACTACTGCCCTGACTGCTGTAGCGAATATTGCACTGGAGGTCAGCGTGGCTAGTGAGTATGCTACCGAACCGATCACAAACGCGCCAAACTCAGAAGACGCCAGAGCAGAACTCGCTGCTCGCTTAGAGGCATTACATCAAGAGGTGAAAGACGCTAGTCCCTTGGTGCAGTGGATTCGTGACGAAATCAACCGCGTGATTGTTGGGCAAGAAACCTTGGTCGATAGGCTGTTAACGGCACTACTTGCTGATGGGCATATCTTGCTCGAGGGCGTCCCCGGACTGGCCAAAACCCTGCTAGTAAGCACCGCTGCTGACACCATTCAAGCAGACTTTAAGCGCGTTCAGTTTACGCCCGATTTGTTACCTGCAGACCTCGTTGGCACGCAAATTTATAACCCCAAAACGGCAGAATTTACCATTCATCAAGGCCCAATTTTTGCCAATTTGGTATTAGCCGACGAAATCAACCGCGCCCCTGCTAAGGTGCAAAGTGCGCTGCTTGAAGCCATGCAAGAACGGCAGATCACCATTGCCGATACGACCTACTTGCTTGGGGATTTGTTTTTGGTGCTCGCTACCCAAAACCCCGTCGAACAAGAAGGTACGTATCCGCTGCCAGAAGCGCAAGTCGATAGGTTTATGCTCAAAGTGAACGTGACGTATCCGAGTAAAGCCGAAGAACGGCTTATCTTAGAGCGCATGACCGGGCAAGCGGTGCCCAAAGCAAACGCCGTCGCCGATGCCGAGATGATATTGCAAACCCGGGCGTTAGTGAGCCGTTTGCACGTTGACGAAAAGATCAAAGATTACATCATCAACATCGTGGCGGCTACCAGAGACCCTGCTAGTTACGGCCTTACTGACTTGGTACCGATGGTTGGTTTTGGGGCGTCACCACGGGCGAGTATCTTTTTGCTCAAAGCAGCACGAGCAGAAGCCTTTTTGCGCGCTAGGGCGTTTGTGATTCCCGATGACATCAAAACAGTAGCACTTGACGTGTTGCGGCACCGTTTGGTACTCACCTATGAAGCCGACGCCGAGGGTATTGATGCCGATGCCATCATTCGCCGCATCTTGGCCGCCGTTGAGGTGCCGTGATGGCACGGTGGAATTTTGGGTGGTTTGGGCAGTATTTTAGGTTCGAGCAGGCCGATGTGCCTGAACTGAGCGAAGAAGACGTGCGCAAACAACAACGGCATAGGTTGGCGCAGCTCGAGCTAAAAAGCAAACACCTAGTGAGCGAACAGTTTGCCGGCAGCTACCACGCCATTTTTAAGGGACAGGGCATGGAATTTGACGAAGTGCGCCCCTACGCCCCCGGCGACGAAGTGCGCAGCATCGACTGGAACGTGCTAGCACGCACCGGAAACGTCTACGTCAAACGTTACATCGAAGAACGTGAGTTGGCGGTGATGTTGATCGTAGATGTGAGCGGTTCGCAGGATATTGGCTCCATACGCAGCAAACGCGACCTGAGCGCAGAAATTGCCGCCCTGCTGGCGTTCGTTGCCCAACGCAACCACGACAAAGTGGGACTTATCGCCTTCGGACAAGATGTCACCTGTCAATTGCCGCCACGCAAAGGTCGCAAGCAGGTGCAACGCATCATTCACGCTCTGCTTAATCCGGCGCGGACGCAAGCGGAGACGACATCCTCGAGCTACCCCCATAGCCAACCTGATAATAATCAACCTGACAATCGCCAACCCGGTACGAACCTCGCTGCCGCGTTTGACGTGCTCACCACGATGGTCAAACAGCGCAGTGTGGTGTTTGTGGTGTCGGATTTTTTGCTAGATAGTCACGCACTAGAACCCGCTCTCAAACGCGTTAGCCAGCGCCACGACGTGATTGCTTTGCAGGTGCGTGACCCACTCGATAGCCAGCTTGCCCCAGTGGGTTTGCTTGCCTTAGAAGACGCTGAAACGGGCGAACACCTGTGGATTGATAGCCACGCTGCCTACCAACACGACAACAGCGATACCCTGCGCCAGCTGTGCCATAAACTCAGCATCGACCACAGCCACATCGACACCAACGCTGACCCTTTCGTGAGCCTGCGAACGCTGTTTGAACGTCGCAATCGCCGCAGCCACCGCTTCGTACGCCGCACTGCCAGAGGACACGCGTAATGAAACATTTTACAGGACGTGTAACGGGGTATATAACGGGACGTGTAATGGGGTATATAACGGGGCGTGTAACGGGGTATATAGCAGGATGTAGCGTGGGGTTTTTGTGCTTGTTAGCAACGTTGACATTCGCCCAAACCGAACCCAACTTGACGATAACTCCGGAGCAACCCTTAATTGGCGACGTGCTCACAGTGACGTTGCGTGTGCCGCATTCGTACCGCACGCGCTTGGTAATGCCGGAACTGCCCGAACCTTGGGGGGCGTTTGAGGTGGTTAGGGCGCCTGTACTAGCAGCCGAACCCCTCAATGCCCAGCAACAAATTAGCCAAGTGACGTGGCAGCTGCAAGCGTTTAGCTTAGAACCCCTCACCACGCCACCTTTGACGGTACAACTCGCTGATCCTGCGGGAAATTTAGTACCTGTGGTGGTTGATTCGCTGACAGTAGACACAAGGTCACTGCTCGAGCAAACCCTCCAAGACGGCAACCAACCCAACATGCGTGACATCAAAGCCCCGTTGACGTTTACGGCTACTTTGACGGTGTGGCAACGCTTGCAGCAGCGTATTATTTTGACGGTGTTGGCGCTAGCACTTTTTGTGCTCCTCGGGGTGATTTACTTGCGATATTTTGCCAAGACACTGGTCGAACCAAAGCCGAAGACGGCGCTCGAGCACGTACAAAGCACCTTGCAGACCCTTGCCGATAAACCCACTTGGACACGTGCTGATTTGGACGCGATCAGCTACGAAGTGCGGCACTATCTCGTCTTGCGCCATAGACTGCCTGCCCACGCCGAAACCAGCCAAGCGTTGCACCACACCCTGCGGCAAGCACGCATCACTTCAGAATTCGCCAAACACATCATTAACACATTACTGCGCTGTGATGCGGCGCGGTTTGCTGCTAGAGAACTGAGTCAAGCCGACATCGCCCTCATCCGTCACACACTGTACGGACTTGCCAATATGCCAGCTTATGCCTATTCACCCGATCATCCCTCCAACCAACCTACCCACCTACCTACGCTTAGGGAGCAACCCTCATGACGTTTGTCTTTGCGTCACCGTGGTGGTTGTTGGTACTGCTCTTGATACCCTTTACCCTGTGGCGTGGCCAGCAGCAGCACCCCCGTTGGCGTTACAGTTGGACGTCTGGCGTGCAGAGTCATGCCAGTTGGCGGGTGCGTTATCGACATGTACCTAAAACCTTACAAGTCACTAGCTTGATTTTGTTGGTGCTCGCCCTAGCACGGCCTCAACTACAAGAATCACAGCAGATCGTGCGCGGTGAAGGTATTGACATTGCCTTGGCGCTCGATATTTCGGGCAGTATGGCGGCGCTGGATTTTCAACCCCAAAACCGCCTCGCTGCCGCGCAGCAGGTGATGGCAGAATTTATCGACAGCCGCGACTTTGACCGCATTGGTTTGGTGGTGTTTGCCAGAGAAGCTTTCAACCAAAGCCCTTTAACGACAGACCACCGCGTCTTGCAAGACTTACTCGCTAGCGTCGAACTTGCCCCTGATTTGGGTATTCGTGATGGCACTGCTATCGGTATGGGACTCGCCAACGCCGCTGCTATGTTGCGCGATTCGCCGGGGGACAGCAAAGTGGTGATTTTGTTAACCGATGGGGTCAATAACGCGGGGCAACTTGATCCGCTAACCAGTGCTGAAGCCGCTCGGGCGTTAGGTATCCGCGTCTATACCATCGGAGCGGCCAAACCTGGGCGGGTGCCCGCGCCGGTGATGAATGCGTTTGGGCAGCGGCAGATCGTCTACCAAGAAAGCGTTTTGGACGAAGACACTTTGCGGCAAATTGCTGATACTACGGGTGGTTTGTACTTTCGGGCAGAAGACACCGCAGGCTTAGAAGCGATTTATGAGCAAATCAACACCTTAGAGCGTTCGGATATTGAAGTGAGTAACGTGGTGCAATCACAAGAACTGCACTGGATGGCACTGCTGCCGGGGTTATGGTTGTTTTTGCTGGCACAAGTGCTCGCTAATAGCCTCTTGCGGAGGCTACCGTGAGTCTATTCGGCATCACCTTTGCCGTGCCACTAGCGTTGTGGGGCTTACTATTGATACCGCTTTTGGCGGTGCTGTTTGTGGCCGCTGAACGCCGCCGCGCTCGTGACCTTGCCCGGTTGGCAGCACCACCGCTACTAGCCTATCTCACCAATTACGTTCACAACGCCAACCGCCGCCGCAAGTATCTGCTTTATCTCATTGCGTTAACGGGCATGGTGTTGGCATTGGCCAGACCGCAATGGGGAGTGCAGGAGCAAGCCCTCGAGCAACGTGGTCTCGAAATCATGGTGGCGCTCGATGTTTCTGAAAGTATGCTCGCCGAAGACATCACCCCAAACCGCTTGCGCCGTGCCAAACTAGACATCCGCGAACTGATGCAACGCTTGCGCGGGGACGCGCTTGGTTTAGTGGTGTTTTCGGGTGCCAGTTTTGTGCAGTTTCCGCTCACCACCGACATAAGCACCGCACAACGTTTTTTGGATGACGCCCAACCATCCCTGATTTCTCGCCCCGGTACGGTCATTGGCGACGCCATTCGCACTGCCTTAGCAGGTTTCAGCGACAACCCGGCGAGTGACCGGGCAATTTTGCTATTTACCGACGGCGAAGACAGCGAAACCAACCCCGAAGCCGCCGCTAGGCAAGCCGCTGAAGCAGGCGTGGTCATTTACACCATCGGCATGGGCAGTGAAACCGGGGCGACCATTCCCAACTACGACAACCAAGGTAGGCTCATTGGCTACAAACAAGACCGTGACGGCAACTTGGTGACCTCGAGGCTTGATGCTAGCAGTCTGCAAAACATTGCCGAGATCACAGGGGGGCAGTATTTTGCAGGTGATCGCCTAGGCACGCTAGCCGCACTCGAGCAGTCCCTTTCCCGCCTCGAGCGCGATACTCTAGGCGAACAAGCCAGCGCCCAAGCCATCGAACGTTTTCAGTGGTTTTTGGCGGTTTCACTTTTGTGTATATTCATTGCTGAAATGCTACCCGCCAAACGCCAAGTGACGCGAGCAAAACCAACCTCGCCTACCGCGAATATCCCAAACCAAAAGGTGACGTCGTGACGCGGTTGTGTTATGTGTTTGTGCTGCTAACGCTGTTCTTACTAATGGGCTGCACGCCGCCGCCACTGCAAGCAGAACGGGCGGTTGAACGGGGTAATGAAGCGTTGCTCGAGGGTGACTTAATCAGTGCCGAACGCCATTACCGCGAGGCGTTAACCTTTGAACCCCTACCACCCACAGCAGTCAACGCCCGCAACAGCGTGGTGCACAATAACCTCGGCAATGCCTTTTACCGCCAAGCCCTGTGGCAAGACGCTCAAAGTGCCTATGAGCAAGCCCTGACGACAGCCGACAGGCAACAACAAGCCATCCATCACTACAACCTCGGCAACGTCTTCATGCAGCAGGTTCGCTCACAAGCCCAGTCGGTGCAGCAGTTAAACCAACCCCAAAACGCCCAAACGACACCTCAAGATCCTCAAGATGAGGTATCACCCGAGCAGTTAACAGCAGCAGCCATTGCCAACTATCAAGACGCGTTGCGCCGCAATCCTGACGATGAGGACGCCAAATACAACCTCGAGCTAGCCTTGCAACAAAACGCCCAGCAGAATCAACAGCAAAACCAGCAACAAGACGACCAAGAAGAACAACAAGAAGAACAACAAGAAGAACAACAGGACGAAAATGAGGGCGACAACGAAGGTGATAACGAGGACGAGCAGGAAGATGAACAAGAAGAGCAGGACGAACAAGAAAGCGAACAAGACGAAGAACAAGAAAGCGAACAAGACGAGGGACAACCCGAACCGCCCGAACCGGGTGATGACGAAGAACAACCCGCCGCCCCGCCGCCCCTAACCCAAGCACAAGCCCTGCAACTGCTCGAGGCCGCCGCCGAACAGAGCGACACCTTACAAGAATACTTGCAACGTATGATGGCACCCCTGCCACCTCCAGAACAGGATTGGTAGCTGATGCTCGAGACCAACCATCAACCCAACACCCAGCACTACCCCATCAGCCAGCACTCCCGCTGGTTGCTGATACTGGTCATGCTTAGCGGCTTGGCCTTCGCCCAAATCAGCGCTGAGGTTGACCGCACCACCCTCACCACAAATGACACCGTGCAACTCACCGTGACCGTGACGGGCAGCGGCAGCACCCGCCCACCAGAAATGGCGTCCCTGACTGATTTTGACGTGCTGCGCAGCAATATCAGCACCAACATCAGCATCACCAATGGCAACATGCAAAGTCAGGTGATTTACGAGTATCTGCTGCAACCCCTGCAAGCAGGTACGCTCACCATTCCGGCAGTTACCGTGAGTTTGCAAGGGCAAACCTACAGCACCGACCCCATCACCTTAGAGGTCACAGCGGGAACGGGTAGCCCGACGGCGGAGACAGCGACTGACCCGGCGTTTTTTGTAGAGGCCAAAGTCGATAACCCGCAGCCGTTTGTGGGCGAGCAGGTTCTGTACACGTTTCGCTTTTTTCATGCTGAACGGGTCGTGGGCAACGTCGATTACAACGCCCCGGAATTTGCCGGTTTTTGGGAGGGTGTGCGCCCTGAGCAGCGTCAATATCAGGTGTCGCGCAGTAACAGGCGCTACAACGTCACCGAACTGCAAACGCCAATTTTTCCCACTCGAGCAGGCGACCTCATCATTGACCCGGCTGTATTGACGATGGCAGCCAATCTTATGGCTTCGCCAATGGAGTTTTCAACTGAGGCCATTACCGTAAGCACCCAACCTTTGCCCGAACCCGCACCAGCAGACTTTAACGGTGCTGTGGGGCAGTTTGCCATTTCGGCGTTCAGTGGTAGTGCTACTGCGGTGCAAGGTGAACCCCTCGAGCTTGAAGTGTTCGTAAGTGGCTCGAGCAACCTCGATACCCTGCCCGAACCCACCCAACCGCTGCTCGAGGACTGGCGGGTGCAGCTCGAGGACGTCGAAACCAACACCCGCTTTCAAGATGGGTTAGTGAGCGGTACCAAAGTCTTTCGCTACGCCCTCATTCCCGAAACCGCTGGACAACTCGATATTCCGCCTTTTCGCTACAGTTATTTTGACCCCGAAGCACTCACCTACCGACAAATCGAAAGCGAGCCTGTGCGCGTCGCTGTTGCCCCTAACCCACAGACACCACAAATCACCGACGCAGACGAACCCGCATCCTCCCCCGAACCCGAACAAGCCCCGACGGGTTTACCGCTTGCAGCCGTGCGGGTCGCGCCAAGTTTACGAGGAGAAGCCAACATAGGCTGGACATTTTGGGCGCTCTGGGGCATTGCACCGATGTGTTGCGCAGCGGCATGGGGTTATCAGCAGCGGCGCAGTTATCTTTCCAGTGACGCTACCCGCATCCGCTTTATGCGCGCCTATGCCGATGCGATGGCACGTATTAAGTTAATTGCCCCACCACCAGAAGACGTTAGCGCTACTATTACCAGCAGTGAAGACAGCCGCGACAGCACGATGTATCGGGTATTGATGGGGTATCTCGAGGACAAACTGGCGTTACCCCTCGCGGGTCAACCCAAAGAAGCCCTGCAGACCTTTTTACCCCGCTACGGCGTCAGCCAAACATTGACCCAGCGCGTGCTTGATTATCTGGCGCAACTCGACGAAATGCGTTACGCGGCGCGGCCAGCAGGCGATGCGGTGCAAGAGGGTAAGGTGTTGCTCGAGCAACTCGAAAGGGAACTGCAATGGCACGGTTAAGGTTGGTTTTCCTTGTATTGACTAGTCTTGTATCGGTTAGCACCTACGCTCAAAATCCCCCACGCGTCAGCGACGTTGACCCCAACCGCGAAGGTGAAACGTTTACCATCGCCGTGCAACTCCAACTCGACGGCAATCACACTGAAGCCGCCCGCCTCTACGAAACCTTGCTGGCCGCTAACAGTGCTGATGTCAGTGTCTACTACAACCTCGGCGTCGCTTATGCCTACGCGGGCGACCTACCAAGTGCGCTGAGTGCCACCTTACAAGCCGCACAATTAGACCCTAGAGCCGCCGATATTCGCAGCAATCTACGGATTATCAGCCAAGAGGTAGGAGTAAACCCGCCGCTGATTTTGCCCCTTACCCAACGCGAATTACTCAACGTCGCGCTAGTTTTTTGGACGCTTTTGGGAATGTTACTTGTCCTGCGCTTTATCCAAGGCCGCGCCCGTCCGCTGCTCGTCGTGCCAAGTAGCCTAGGGTTATTAGTGTGTCTAGCGGGGTTCGTGTGGCAGGTCAGTCAGTACGGGGTGATGTTGTAGGTGTTGTCAACACAAAAAAGCCTCCCGAAGGAGGCAGCTTATAGCTCGATGGTGATAGGTTGACGTGCAGTGGTGATTGGTGGTGATTAGTGGTGATTAGTGGTGATTGGTGGTGGTTGGTGATGATTGGCGATTAACGTCACTGACCACACCCATAAAAGACAGTGATTAGCCTGTTATTGAACCGTCAACAACAGTGGGAAGGTGGGTTTACTCGAGCAACACCGCAATCCCCGGTAGCGTCTTGCCTTCTAAAAATTCCAGCGACGCCCCGCCACCTGTAGAAATATGGTCAATCTTGTCTGCTAACCCTGATGCGTTCACAGCAGAAACCGAGTCTCCCCCGCCCACAACAGAATAGGCATCTGCCGCTGCTACCGTCTGGGCAATCACCCGGGTGCCGCTGTCAAAAGGGGGCGTTTCAAACACACCCAAAGGTCCGTTCCAAAGAATGGTTTTGGCGTCTGCTAAGGCAGCTTGATAGGTCGAAACGGCTTCAGGCCCTGCGTCTAAACCGAGGTACCCTTCGGGAATAGCATCAGAGGGAAATACTTCGGTGTCGGTATTTTCGGCGATTTCTTTGGCACACAGTGAATCTTGAGGCAAGTGAATGGTGACGTTTTTGGCTTGGGCTTCTTTGAGGATGTCTTTGGCTATGTCCAACTTGTCGTCTTCAACGAGCGACTTGCCCACTTCGCCGCCTTGGGCTTTGAAGAAGGTATACGCCATCGCACCACCCACCAAAATTTCATCGACGACGCCAATCAGGTTGCGCATGACGCCGATTTTATCAGACACTTTGGCACCCCCCAAGATGACTTTGTAGGGTTTTTCGGGGTTCTCGAGCAACTTACTAAGTACTGACACTTCGCGCTCGAGCAGTAACCCCGCTGCACTCGGCAGTAAGTGCGCTACCCCTTCGGTGCTCGCGTGTGCCCGGTGCGCCGCCCCAAAAGCATCATTAACGAACACATCCCCATACGCCGCCAAGGCTTTGGCAAACTCGGGGTCGTTTTTGGTCTCTCTGGGGTCAAAACGCAAGTTTTCTAACAGGCTCACGCTACCTGTGGGCGCACTAGCCACAAACTGCGCTTGAGCGTCAGACGCGGCACTGTCCGTGGGCGAATAGCGCACGTCTTGCCCTAGGTGCTCAGATAGTCGAGCGGCCACAGGTTCTAAGCGATATTTGTCTTCTGCGCCTTTGGGGCGTCCTAGGTGACTCATCAAAACCAAGGTTACGCCACTGTCAATTAGGGTGCGAATGGTCGGTAGCGTCGCCAGAATGCGGCTTTCATCTTGGATGATGCCATCTTTGAGCGGCACGTTAAAGTCCGCCCGCATTAACACGCGTTTGCCTTGTAAATCAAGGTCGTTTAAGGTGCGAAGGGTCATCACAAACCTCCTGTGAGTTGTGATTGAGCGTTAGTAGCTTCCTCGGGAAGTAGCTTGCTGTGTTATCGACGTTTTGTAATGAATTTCTTTAGCAAATAATTGGGTTTTAACGGCTGCTTGGGCGATGTTCAAACGCCAGATGCTCATTTTAAAGCGAGGTAACCATATTAGATAAACATCACCGTATAGCCATCGTCAAGTGAACATGTACATCTCAATGCAAATTTAGCGTACCAGACGAATACCGTTGATGGATGGGCGTCTTGCTTGCATTTACTACTGCTATAACTGACTACTGCTATAACTGAATACTGCTGTAACTGACTACTGCTGTATATGAGGTACACCCAACGGGTCACGTTCTACCCTGAACCCACCAACGAACGCTGTCGGCAGAACCCGTGGGCAGAACCCATTAGCAGAATCTATAAGCAAAATAGGGAAAGCCGATAACCGTCCGACTTCCCCCATCATCATCAAACTGTCAAAAACTTACAGGCTTTTGCCCATCAACTCGACAACGTCGACCATGCGGTTGCTGTAACCCCATTCGTTGTCGTACCAAACAAACAACTTGACCATGTTACCCATAGCTTTGGTCATGCCGCTATCGACAATGCCTGAATGCGGATTGCCGACGATGTCTTTGGAGACCAGCGGGTCAGTGCTGTACTCGACCAAGCCTTTAAGGGGGCCTTCGGCGGCTTTTTTGAGGGCGTCGTTAACTTCTTCAGCCGTGGCTTCCTTATCAAGGAGGGCAGTCACGTCAGAAAGTGACCCAGTAGGGGTGGGCACGCGCACAGCCACACCATCAAAGCGGCCTTGGAAGTGTGGGAGCACTTTGCCGACAGCTTTAGCAGCACCCGTACTCGTTGGGATGATATTCACAGCGGCTGCCCTAGCGCGGCGCATGTCTTTGTGGGGCAGGTCCAAGATGTTTTGGTCGTTGGTATATGAGTGGATGGTCGTCATCATGGCTTTTTCGACGCCGAAGGTATCTTCTAGCACTTTCATCACAGGTGCTAACGAATTGGTCGTGCAAGATGCGTTTGACACAATCGTGTGCGCACTAGGGTCAAAGTCGTCTTCGTTGACACCCAACATGATGTCAAAATCAGCATCAGGACTAGGCGCAGAGATCAGCACTTTTTTGGCACCGGCCGTTAAGTGCATGGCGGCTTGTTCACGTTTGGTGAAAATACCGGTCGATTCAACCACAAGATCAACCCCCATGTCGCCCCAAGGCAGTTCTTCGGGGTTACGAATGGAAGTTACTCTGACTTTTTTGCCACCAACAATTAGGTTTTCGTCGTCGTAGCTGACGTCATCGACGAATTTGCCGTAGTTGGAGTCGTACTTGAGCAGTTGTGCCAAGGTCGCGTTGTCAGTGAGGTCGTTCACCAAGACAACTTCGTGGCCGCGTTCGTACATGATGCGAAAAATCTGCCGTCCAATGCGTCCGAAACCGTTAATGCCTACTTTCATAAATGCCTCCTCTGATTGGCAGGTGATGACTCTTGTTTACTGGTTACCTGTTTACTGGTTAGCTGTTTGCTAGTTGGCTGGTCATATCACCTATAATGCGTGTCACCTAAATGCGTGCTTCAATGCAGTACTGTAGCGCGTTTGCGGTGAGTGTGCGGTGTAGCTAAGTATGCGGTGTGGTGGGTAGGCGGTGTAGTAAGTATGCTCGAGCCAGTCATTTCTACATCACCAATCGCTACTTCAGGATCACCGCTTACTACTTCAGGGTGATTGTAACGCACAAGGGTACTTCCCGTTCAAATGTGCTTTGCACCCAGATTCTTAACTCAGATGGTAGCCTACCGCAGATAACCCGAGAAGCGCGACTACCACAACACGTCAACAGTCACGATTCATCACCGTTAGTTCACATCTCCCGATCAACACAGGCCAAGCAACACAGGCCAAGCAACACAGGCCAAGCAACACAGGCCAAGCAACACAGGCCAGTTCCAGTTAATGCAGGCAACGATGGCGGTTCATTGTCAAATCATCATCACAATCAAATCACCATTACAGTTAAATCACCATCACACAACACGGCGCATACGCTAAGAGGCTTCGTCAAACGTTTGACAGGCATTTTGGCAGGCTTTTGTATGGTGACAGCTAGGAGGAAACTATGATTAATCACCTTATACCCCGCCAACCTGTGCCTGCACTCAACGTCGCCACAGTAGGCAGTACTGTAAACGGCACTGTAGACGGCAGTGTAGGCAGCACTGTAAGCGGCGGTAACTGGACACTAGCCGATAGTCAAGCTGAAAACTTTACGATGGTGGTGTTTTATCGCGGGTTGCACTGCCCTATTTGCGCCCGTTACTTAAAAGACTTAGAAAACAAACTGAGCAAATTTGCCGAACGTGGTGTAAACGTTGTGGCTATTAGTAGCGATGGTCAAGCCCGAGCAGAACAAGCCAAGCAGGATTGGCAGCTCGAGCACCTCACAGTTGGCTACGGGCTTGATTTGGATACCGCTCGAGAATGGGGACTATACATCTCAACGAGTCGCGGCAAAACGTCTACCGGTGTAGTAGAACCAGACCTTTTTAGCGAACCTGGGCTGTACTTAATCCGCCCTGATGGCACGCTGTATTTTGGCACTGTGCAAACTATGCCTTTTGCCAGACCTAACTTTGCTGAGATTTTGGGCGCACTCGATTTTGTACTCGCCAACGACTACCCTGCTAGGGGCGAAGTAAGCGATCACCACGCCCTCATAGCAAATTGATAACGAACCCTTTAAAACTGTAATTCAACGTCAAATCATGTGCTGCTTGCTTGCGTAGGATTAAGCGCGCTTGCGTGTGGTGTTTGGAAAGTGATATCACACGCAATCAATAAGTAGGAGGTAGCATGTTTATTTTTCGCACCAATTCCCACGACTACAGTGCCCTGTGGATGCGCATCGTGCTGGCAGTTATCTTTTTTCCGCACGGTGCTCGCAAGCTGTTTGGTTGGTTCGGTGGGGTGGGCTTTGAAACCACCATGTCCCTTTTTGAGATGCTCGGTGTTCCTTGGATATTTGGTTTGCTGGTGATGCTCATTGAGTTTGTAGGGGCATTTTTCTTGTTGGCTGGTTTGCTCAGTCGCTTGGTCGCTTCGGGACTGGCTGCTACGATGTTGGGAGCGATTGTCTTGGTGCAGTGGCCTAACGGCTTTTTTATGAATTGGAACGGTCAACAAGCAGGGGAAGGCATTCAGTTTTCGCTCTTAGCTATTGGCATGGCAGTAGCTGTGGTCATTCAAGGCAGTGGCGCGTGGTCACTTGACCGCCGCATTCAAGAACGTTTTGGTGGGGTTAGCGAGCAAGAAGCCGGTCAAGCCATGCGTGGGCAACACGTCACCGCATAGCCATTACCGCATAGCCATTACCGCATAGCCATTACCGCATAGCCATTACCGCATGGGCACTGCTATATAAGCACTGTTGTATAGGCACTGCTGTATAGGCACTGTTGTCCGCTTCAATGGGGTCACACAAACACTCACGCACAGATTAAGTTTGAGGCGCACTGCTAGTCGGTGCGCGTTTTTTATTGCGCCAAACACAACACATCACGGCTGTTAACGCGGTATGGTAAAGCACTCACACACTGTTGGATGTCGTCCTAGGTGGGTTGGGTATCACCCTGATAGGCAATACCCTGATAGGCAATACCCTGACAGGCAGTGCAAAGATTACATACATGAATGCGAAGATTACATACGTACTAATGCAAATACATATCAGGACACCTCATTTTGTGTTCTGCGGTAAGGAGTGACCATGCTCGTCAAAGAATGGATGACGGCTTCGCCCCGGGTGGTCTCGAGCCACACCCGCATTATCGAAGCCATGCAGATTTTGCGCAAAGAATCCTACCGTCGTTTGCCGGTTGTCGATGATGACCAACTCGTTGGGATCGTTACTGACAAAGACTTACGTGAAGCCAGCCCGCCCAATGCCACTTCACTATCGATTTACGAACTCAACTACCTAGTGAGCAAATTGCGCGTATCCGATGTTATGCACCAAGATGTCTACGCCATTGCGCCAGATATGCCCGTCGAAGAAGCAGCACTACTGATGGAAGAAAAAAAGGTTTCCGGCTTGCCTGTAGCTGAAGCAGGCACGTTGCACGGTATTTTTACCATTACTGACATGCTTAGAGCATTCGTGACCGTGTTGGGCTTGCGCGAAGGGGGCACTCGAGTGAGTGTTTCGGTACCCGACCGACCCGGCGTGTTGGCACAAATGGCAGGCGCTGCCCCTCCTGCCAATATCGTCGCGGTAGTAACGGCAGGTATTGTTTCAGGCAAACGAAAGATGGTTTTGCGAGTAGCAGGTGACGCCGCTGCAGATTACCCCGAACGCCTCAGCCAACAACTCGAGGGTGACGTTGAGGTGCTCGATGTTCACTAACAGGTTGCAGGGTACTAACAGGTTGCAGGGTACTAACAGGTTGCAGGGTACTGAAAGATTGCAGGGTACTGAAAGATTGAGATGCACTAGCAGGTCATTGCGGTGCATTAGCAGGTTAACGTGACAGATCTAGAGCAACTTGCCAAAGACCTCGCCAAGCACGCTCAAGGGGGTCGGGTGGTCTCGAGCGACTTTTTAGCGCCTAATGACGCAGCAGCGCTCGAGGCCAAACTGCGGGAAATACCTGCTATCCAAGCGAGCAGCGGCGGCGGCGTGCGTGGTGCCAAACGGCGCATCGTCAGTGCTTTTCCCGAACACATTCCCGAAGTGACACCCGCTTTAGCCGCCGTGTACGTAGCAGGTGCGTTTGAAGAAGACGACCTGCGCAGCAACTTACAAGCTCAAGGTTTGGCTGCAGGCGATATTGGCGACGTGGTGAGCCATCAAGACGGTCTTAGTGCCATCGTGCAAAAAAATAAGCTCGATAAAGCCTTAGAGCTCACCCGTGTGGGTGCTGCCCCAGTATCGCCCATCGCGGTTGACTTGGCGCACTTAGAGACAGGTTCAGACAAAGACTTGCACTTAGTGGTGCCGTCACTGCGGGTTGATGTGCTCGGGGCAAAAGCCTTTAAGACCTCGAGAGCCTATTTCAGTAAAGGTATTGCCTCAGGGAACGTCAGCTTGAACGGTCAGCCTGCCGGTAAAGCTAGTACTGCTGCTGCTGGTGATGAAATCTACGCTGATGGTTTGGGTTGGGTGCGGGTCGTAGCGCTCGAGGGCAGCACCAAAAAAGGCAACCACAAAGTGCACTTACGGGTCGAACGCAGCCGCTAAACTATTGATTATTAACAGCACTCAGGTAATAGCACTTAGATA
>JGI12048J13642_10151615_pt1 | contig 17246 bp, 19 predicted proteins | sample ElkSlonscriptome_16_FD_13642 | JGI IMG/M metagenome (IMG submission 13642)
ACGTTCTGCCCTCGCGGACGCTGCCAGCAGGCCATGAGTACGGCCTGGAGGACGAGCTGGCGATCCTGGCGCGCGGACATCGACCAGCCGACGACCTCCCCGCGGTAGAGATCGATCACGACGCAGAGGTACAGCCAGCCCTCGCCGGTGGGGATGTAGGTGATGTCCGTGACCCACTTCTGGTTCGGCCCCGAGGCCGTGAAGTCGCGCTCGAGGTGGTTCCGGACGTGGGCGGGCCGCGTGCTGCTCGCCTTCCGGCGCCACTGCCGCTTCTGGGGGATGCCTCGCAGACCGTCGCGGGCCATGAGACGGGCGACCCGGTTCAGGCTCGCCGTCCCCCCTTCGAGGCATACATCCTCGTGCATCCGGGGCGCACCCAGCACACCATCGCTGGCTTCGTGGTGCTCTCGGATACGCCCGAGCAGGCGGCGGTTGTCCTGCTCGCGCGCGCTCGGCTCGCGGCGGGCCCAGGCGTAGAAGCCACTCCGTGAGACCCGCAGGCAGCGGCACATCAGCTGGACCGGGTAGACGCCGCGACAGCGCTGAATCGACTGATACTTCACTTCGATTCGCTGGCGAAGTACGCTGCCGCATCGCGGAAAAAATCCCGCTCCCGTTTCACCCTCGCGAGCTCGCGCTTGAGGGCCAGAAGCTCCTGGTCCCGCGCGACACCCGAGCCGGGGAAGGCCGTACTGCCCTCCGCTATCTCACGGCGTCACCGGAACAGCACGTTCGCGCTCACCCCGATGTCCCGAGCGACCTGGCTCACGCTCGCCCCCTCTTCTCGCGTCAGGCCAACCGCCTCACGCTTGAATTCCTCGCTGTACTTCCGTCGTTTTCCCATGACACTCCTCCTGGGCCAAGATGACCCCTTTCTGAAGTGTCCGCATCAACGGGGTAGAACCCTCCATCACGGTCAGGCAGCGAAAGCTGCGACCCGAGCTCAGCGTATCGTGCACGAAGTCGAGGCTCCAGCGCTCACCGGGCCCGCCCAGTGGGGCGCGCTCAATGCGCGGGACCTGGCTCCGCTTCCGTTTGCCCTTCCTGCGCACGGCGAGACCTTCGTCGCGGTAGAGCCGATAGACGCGCTTGCGATTCACGGTCCAGCCCTCGCGTCGGAGCAGCACGTGGATGCGGCGGTAGCCCCATCGCGGCCGCTCGAGGGCGAGGGCGCGGATCCGAGTCCTGAGGGCGTCCTGCGTAGGGCCTACGCTTTGGTAGCGGATCGTCGATCGCGGGAATCCCGTCCAGCGGATTGCCCGACGCTCCGACACCTTCTGAGCGACTTGAATCCGACGGACGACGCGCCGTCGCTCACGGGCCGTCACAACTTGTTTCCCAGGAGATCCTTCACGACCTGAAGATTCAGCGCCTGGTCCGCGACGATCCGCTTCAGCCGCCGATTCTCGTCCTCCAGCTGCCTCAGCCGTCGGGCCTCATCGACCTCAAGGCTGCCGAACTTGTTGCGCCACCTGTAGAACGTCTGGGCGCTGATCCCGTGCCGTCGACACAACTCCTTCGTCGGCGCTCCTGCATCTGATTCCTGCAGCACTGCGATGATCTGCTCGTCCGTGAACCGGCTCTTCCGCATGACTCCTCCGTCGTGAAGAAGTCTCACAATAATCGGGTCAAGATCCGGGTGTCACCTCAAGAGTTACTCCCTCTCGCTGTCTATGTTGAGCCCGTCTCCGACAGCACTTGGGCGGCCGTCACTGCCGCGGGCCACATTCAAGGTCGACCTACTGCCTCTGATACGCTTGTCCTCTTCTCTGACTACGACTGCCCCGCGTGCGCCCGCGCCTCAATCCTGCTGGACAGTCTCGTGACGCTTCATCCGGATGTCCTTGTTCTTCACCGGCACTTCCCTCTGTCGACGTTGGGTTCGAGTAGCGGGGAGGCGTTGGTAGTCGAATGCGCGAGCATGCTTGGGGTGCCCTCGCAGGGCCGAGCCGCGATGTACGCGCGTACCGGAGAACTGCCGCCCCCCGAGGATATCGCCAGCGAGCTCGGCGCCGATCGTGACGGCTTCGTCGAATGCTGGTACGGATCGGAAGCCATGAGTGCAGTCTCTAGAGACTTGGAGCTTGCTACGGCTGTAGGAGTCGACAGAACGCCGGGAATCTTCTTCTCGGGTCAGAGGTGGAGCCACGTACCAAATTTCGAGGAACTCCGGCGTCTAACGCTGCTCCATGATGGTGCCTGAAGAGGGCATGGTGGGGGCTCCGGCGCTCGCTGCTTAGCGTGAGGTCATCGCGGGGCGTGACGGTGACCACTCGCCCTCAATGGGCACTGGGATTCTGGATCCTGCTGTGGGCTGTGGTCGGGTGTGACGGGGCACCCCCAACTCCCGCGCTTTTTCTTGGCGACCAGTCCGGCTGCCTCGGCCAGTCGCCCGATGGCAAGTGCCCTCAGATAGTCTACGTCACGGACACACGGATGCCGTTGTCCATCGACGGCGTCCGAGAGGCTCGCACAGCGGCCCACACGATCGGGCTGGAGTTTAGGCAAATCGCGGTCGATTCTCTTCGGGCGAGAGCCGAACGTGGGATTGGTATCGCCGGTGCCTTGCTCAAGCGAGGTGCACTTCTTCACTTGCCGTCGGTCTTCCTCGTTGCGTCCAGTGGAGACGCTATCCTCGGACCGGTCTTCGGATACAAGACGGAGCGAGGGTATCGAGCCGCCCTAGGTCGGCTTCTCACCACGGATAGCGTTTGGAGTCCGGTCTCCTTCTCTGCGTCTCGAGCGCGACCTCCCACGGACAGTTTGACCGAGGTTTGGACCACGACCCTATCCGGAAGAGTCGGCCTGTTCTTCCGTCACCTCCCCTCTTCTCCGATCGTGACGCTTGACGAGGGCGGACGCACCTACCTGCTCAATGTTGAGACTGGCCGAAGGCGAGTGGGGCCCGGGAGACTGGACCTGGTCCCGTCGCCTGATGGGCTGTTCATGGTGACCCCGGGCGGGCCGGAAGTCGGGCTAGAGTTTCATCTTGTCAAAGACATCATGCGTTCAGACAGTTTATCCCGAATCGTCCCCTCGTACGCGGATACACTGATGGCGGACCAGTATCCGTCAATAGGCATAGTGGAGGAAGGGAGTGAGTCATCTATCTATCGCGTGCTGGTGAGCTGGTACAAGGGCGCAAAGATCCGAGACTACCGAATCGGCGTCGACGCCCGGGGTACGCTGACGGTCGTACCGGCGAGTCCCGCGCGGGTCGCGTGCCCGTCATGGACGCTATCGACGCCCATCTTGTCTCGGTCGGGGCGTCTCATCTCTGCAAGGGATGAGGCGTCGGGAACGAGCCGGGTATTTGAGATTGACATTGAAGGCTCATGCCTCCCCGTCATCGACCTAGATGCTACAACTTCCAAGGCCACGTTCTCCCCCGGGGACTCTTTGGTCGCTTATACCACAGCACGTCCGGGGGCTGGACACGAGGTCGTGGTGGTCGGACTGGATGATGGAAAGCCTCGTTATCGGACTAGGCTTGGTAACGCCACTATCCCCGATTTCGCCTTTGACCGGGGCGTTCTGGTCATGGAGGAAGCTGGAGACGACCAGTATGCGCTGACACTTCTTTGTTGCACCGGCGGATGAATCGCCTCACTCGTTGATAACCCTGAGGGTTCAGGTGAGTGATGGGTTCGGGGCTAGCCGCCGAATAATTGAATTCAGCCTGGGAGGAGCCGAATGAGAAGATGCAAGTGTGCGGCGATGGTGCTTGCTGCTAAATTCATGCTTGTTCATGCTGGCGGTGCAGCTGCCGCACAGACCGTGATTTTGAACGAGGCGCGTGAGCCGCGCCCGTTGGGGCCAGAGTCGACCCCGACGGAGGTGTTCCGCTTGGGGTCTATCGCCGGACCTGAGGAAACATCCTTCACAGGGCCGAATATCGCGGTCAGCAACGGACCCGGTGGTGAAGTAGTGGTTCTCGACCACGAAGCCCGCGTCCTCAGGATCTTCGACGCCGCCGGGCGGTTCGTCCGCGAAGTGGGGCAACCAGGGCGTGGCCCAGGAGAGTTCTCTTTCCCATCGGGGATTGCGTGGGGCCCGGACTACGACATCTGGATCCCCGAGCCGTTTGAGGCCCGGTACTCAATCTTTGACCGAAACGGAGATTTTCTTAGAACCGAGCCTCGAGCCAGCCCCCCCAACGTGTCCCGGCGGGTCTATCCTCTCTACTTCGAAGCTTCTGGCACCCTCATCGATCACTTCGCTGCGGGCGACGGTCCAGCGTTCCGACGCGTGGAGCCGTCAGGCAAGGTCCTGTCGACGCTGGCGGCGCTTGGCTCCTCCAACTTGCCAGTGCAACGCCCACAATCGGATGGAGAGCTCGCAGACGCATACCGACGACACACGCGTCGACTTATCTGGGCCTTAGGAACTGACGGGACAACTTGGTCGGCTTGGTCGGATGAACTTCGGCTAGTCCAGCGCTCTCTAAAAGGTGACACCATCCGGATAGTTGAGGCCAGGCACCGTCGGCCGAATGTCGCGCCCAAAGAACGTGACCTCCTTGACCGCTTGGAACGTGAGTACCGAGACGTCGAGCTCGCGCCACGGGTCGTGCAGAGCATCCATGTTGCTCCCGACGGCCGCGTGCTCGTGCAGATTTCGGATGGTGGGCGGCCTCTCGGCTCGGAGGTTGATGTGTTCAACGCCGACGGCTCGTACGCCGGGACGTTTGAGACACCTGTACCAATCCAACCGCTGGCACAGAGCCACATTTCGGTCGAGTATTTCTCATTTGTTGGCGTGGGGCCTTATGACATCCCGGTTGTCGTGAGGCTTCGGCTGACGGGTTGACCCGAGTTTCGCTAGCGCGGCAGAGATCAAGTTCAGCACGCTTCGTTGAATTTGAATTTCCCCGGTATCGTGGACAGCTAGGAGCCGCTGTGTGAAGCCTGTTCGAAGGCTTCGGGGCTGACGCCACCGAGATGGCTGTGGCGCCGCGTGCGCTTGTAGAACATTTCGATGTAATCGAACAGATCGGCCTTCGCTTCGGCTCGGGTGCGATAGATCCTCTTACGGACTCGTTCTTTCTTCAAACTTCCGAAGAAGGACTCCGCCACCGCGTTGTCCCAGCAGTTTCTGCGGCGGCTCATGCTGGCTTCAGACGATGCTGCTGGCAGAAGCGCTGGAAGTCGTCACTACCGTACTGAGACCCTGGTCGGAGTGGATGATGAGTCCCGGACCGGGCTTCCGCCGCCACACGGCTGGAGTTGACCCGGCGGTTTCAAGCGGTCGTCGCAACACCTGCGTGAAATCGTTCTGCTGGCGTCTGCCAGTTCAGAATTCGCCGAGGGGGGTGGTTGAGCTCCTGTTCGACCCGCCTCACTTCGTCCTCTGAGAAGGCGGAGAGGTCTCGAGTTCTCGGGAAGTATTGTCGCAGCAGCCCGTTAGTGTTCTCTACGGTGGCACGCTGCCATGGGCTCCGAGGGTTGCAGAAGTACACGGGGATCCCGGTCTCGGCCGTAAGCTGAAGGTGCTCTGCCATTTCCTTGCCCTGGTCCCAGGTGAGAGAGCGGAGCTTGGCCTGTCGCAGCCCGTGGGTTCGACGGGTCAAGGCGGCACGGACTTCGCCTGCCGTACGGCCGTTCGGTAGCCGGACCAACAGCAAATAGCGAGTGGAGCGCTCAACGAGGGCTCCCATCGCCGAGCGACCCTCCTTCCCCATGATGAGGTCTCCCTCCCAGTGGCCCGGCACCTCCCGGGAATCCGCTTCCGAAGGTCGGTCGGCGATCGAAACCATGTGTGCCAGGCGTCCCTCACCGGGTCGGTGGCGAGGCGGTCGCCGACGCCGCTGGCCTCGCCGGAGGTAGACCGTGAGTTCGTCGGGGAGGGCGGTGCGACACGGAACGTACAGGGCCCGGTAGATCGTCTCGTGCGAGACTCGAAGCGATGCGTCGTCTGGATGATCGCGACGCAACCGGTGTGAAATCTGCTGCGGCGACCACCTCCGTCGAAGCCCTGCTTCGACCAGGCGCCTGAGCCGATCGTTCCCGGCCAACTTGGTCGCCCTCGGCCGCTTTGCTTCAGCTCGTGCCCGAACGGTCGCTGCCCACGCGCGGTACCGGTGCCGACCGCCATTCGCTCGGACCTCACGCGATACCGTCGAAGGAGCTCGGCCGAGCCTCTGGGCGATCGCTCTGAACGACTGATCTGCCTCCAATCCGCGTGAGATCTCCTCGCGCTCGTCAATTCGGAGACTCCGAGCCGCCCGCGCTTGATGCCGCGGAGGCAGACCGCCCGTGATCCGGAGAAGCCTCTGAATGGTCTTCGTAGAACAGCCTATCGCCGCAGCCACTTCCGCATGGGTCTGGCCTGCTGCGATAAGCTCTCGGATCTCGAGTCGCATCGCGGGAGAAAGCGCTCCTCGCGCCTCACGTCGTCGCATCCTTCGTCTCCTTGATAGGGGAGTGTAGCTATCAAGGTGTTGCGACGACCGTTTGAGACCGCCGGGGCAACTCCACTCGGCGTCGGAGCGCTGAACGACGCGAAGGGGTGAGACGCCGCGGCCGTGCAGGCTCCCCTGGAAGGCCCCTCCACTGGCGGCGCATGTCCGCACCTCCCGTTACGCATTCGCCACCACCCGCACCCCGCGGGAAGCTGCGTGTTTACTGGAAAATCCCCTGAAATGGGTGCCCGAGACGCGTGCGTCGCGTCCGCACGCCGTCCAGGTGCCATGTAAACCGATTCGGAAGTCGTGACACGTACTCAGTTAGGGAGGACTCCATCCCGGCGCGACCGTACCGAGGCCGAGTCACTCCGAACAAGCACGCATGATCCTACCCTGTCCGGAGGGTGACCAGATGCCGATGGCGATTCACGCAGTGACTCTCGGCGCGGACTCGGAGACGGCCTTCGCCGTGGAGAGCCCGTCGTCCATTTCCTTTATTCGGGTCGGCGACGAGCGGTCGCTGATTGCCGCCCTGCAGGAGGTGACGCCCGTCGGCTACATCGCGGCCCACCGGCTGGACCACGAGATGTGGTCCGTCGTGAATCGAGTGCGCCTCTCCGTCCGGGACGTGCATCTCGTGGTCGGACTCGAAGACCCCGAGCCGGTTTTAGGCGCGCGCGCCATCGTGGACGATCGGTTCGTGAAGGTAGTTTCTCTGCCCGACAAGACCGGCCTGCGGTCGGCGGTACTGGCTGCCCTGTTCGAGGGACGACGTGCGGATCTCCTTCGGCGGATCGAGCCGGCCGGCTACGACGAGTTGATGGAGGACGTAGTGCGCTGCATCCTGGAGCAGGATCTCGGTTCCAAGGCTCCCCCGATGCGCTCGATCGAGCATGTCGCCGCACGGTGCGGAACGAATCGGTCGACGTTGTGGAGGGTGCGCCAGCGTCACGATCTGGATCTCCGTCGCTTCATCTTCGTGTGGGTCGTGGCCCTGGCGCTCCGGCACCGATTCATCGACGGCGGCAACAAGCGTGTTCCTTGGCTCGTGGTCGCGCGACGGTGCGGGTACAGCGAGAGGCCGGGGCTGACGGACCTCCTCCAGCGCGAGCTAGGCCACGGACTTCGAGCGGCGAAGCTGCATGACCTCTGGCGGGTACTCGACCGACTCGATTCGATGCTCGTCGGCGTAGAGCGGGATGATGTGACCGTAGTCTGAAGATTTGCTACACTGGCTGATTTTCGAGAATCGGGTGGCGCGATAGGATTGATGTGAAGCCGGGCGTACGACCAGACCCGATGCGAGGACGCGAGGCGGAGGTTCCGGCCTCGCACGGCGCACAGGGCCGGCGACTTCGGACGGGAGGCGACGATGAGTCTAGGCGCGAATGGGAATCGGTGTCCGCGCACCACATGGCGCGAGACTTTGAGGAAGAGGCGGGCCGGGCAACGCGGAGGCAGGTGGAGCAGCTGGGGAGGTCCACTACCAGATCCGGGCGCGCATCCGGTCAGCCATGGCCGGGCAGCGTAAGCACTTTGGAGCGAGGCAGATTCTTGCGGGCTCTTCAGAGGATTGAATGACAAAGATCACCATCTGGACGGGACTCGCTCTTCTTGTAGCGGTCATATCCTTCACGCTTCGGTATGGCGACACCAGCGGAGCATGGCGGATATCGGGCCACGACTGGACACGGGCCCAAACAGCCTCGCTAGGGGCAACCCTGGACAGCCCACCGCACGCGGACTTGATCGAGGTGATTGACTACGAGTGTGGGGTGTGTCGGGCGTCGTATTCCGAGCTCGAACGGCTTGCAGCTGAGAACCCTCAGATAAGAGTACGCTATCTCCTCCTTCCGAATCCTCGCATTAGCCGGCTCTCCGAACCCGCAGCCAAGATGGCCGTTTGCGCGGCGGAACAGGAGAGGCTGAAGGAGATGCACGAGACGCTCCTTGGGTCAGCTGCTTGGAGGAGCGCGGCGCGCTGGCGAGACGTGGCCGAGGAGGCCGGAGTCGCGGACCTTTCGCGCTTCGATGAGTGCCTCTCCGCGCCTCGCACGAGCAAGGTTCTCGCATCGCATCGTGAGGCGGCAGCGGCGCTCGGCGTTTCGGCTACACCCTCTTTCGTGCTGAACGGCTACGCACTTCGAGGAGCACGCTCAAGCGAACATCTGAAGGAGGCGGTACTCGCGACGTCTAGTTCATCCTTTCGTCGTGATGACGAATAACGATTGTCTGGTAAGGAAGGGTGGGGGCCTTGAGACACACAAAAACCTCCACAATTGGAGATGCATATGAATACGCTCAGCCTGATGAAGACCTTGCTGCTGCCCGGTACAATGTTGGCAGCACTGACCTTCGCATTCACCCCCCCCGCCTTCGCAGGCGGTGATCCCGGCGGTGACTGTGATCCCGGACGCACGGTCAGTTGCGATGGAGTGCATCCAGACACGGGAGCGCTCCTCGTCAGCACAGATGACATCGTGCGAGATGCGGACGGTTGCATTTGTAGTTGGGATTGCAATTGGGACGATGGCATGACGACCCGCATTCAGACATCTGATGCGGACTTCGAGACCTGTGGTGATGGTCTGCTAGACTAGCATCACCGAACCCCTCTAGTGCCCACACCCTTCCTTACAGTCTCTATATGACTCAAGAGATCCCTACAATATACGGATTGCTCGTCATCATCGCCCTGGCGGCTTCCGCATGCGTCAACGGTGTCCCTCAAGACAGTGCCGGCTCATACGAGCCCCCCCAATTAGTACGTGGTGACAACCTTGTTGGCTTGGGAGGTCAAAACCCGCTGTATACTGGCGCCACAAATATCGCAGTTATTCCGGCCCATGAGCTGGTAGTGGTTGCCGATGCCGTGCATGGGAGTGTGATGATCATGGACCTTCAAGGCCTTCCGGTCGCTTCGCTACCAGTCTCTCTTGGACGGGGTCCGAGCGATGTCTTGAGCCCTAATCGGTTAGCGACTAACGACTCGATGATCGCTGTATATGACTGGTCATCCAGTCGATTGGGCATCTACGATCTCGGAGGTGGTATCCAGTCGGTCGTGGACGTGGCCTCACGCTACCACGACGTGACCTTCGACGACTCCGGAGATCTTCTGTTCCTTCCAGGTCGAGACGGGGCTGCCTTTGACCGCCTTAGGCCTGATGGATCCTATCTGGGTAGTTTGGGAAGAAGAGCCGAACTCCCAGAACCGTGCGAGACCAACGATTGCGGAAGAGAGTACCTGTGGTGTCGTGGGTGCCGGCTGGCCAGTCTGATCGACGGTGATATAGTCGTGGTAAACAAAGACGATGCCATCTTGAACTTGTACGATCGGTCAGGCGCCCTGAAGGAGTCGACCCGACTGAAGGCGGAGGTTGAACCCATTCGTACATGGGCTATAGAGGATGTTGATATCGTGGAGCAGGCGGTCCAAACGGCTGTAGCGGACGGAAAAACAGCCTTTAAGACGTACCTTCGGGATATTTCGGTAACGCCTAGCGGTGATCATCTCTTCTTCGGCGTGATTCCCTCCGGTGCTCGGTTCGGTGTCAAACAGACATACTGGGCGGTTGAGTTAGACCCTAAGACCCTGGAGGTTGAGACCTTTACGTTCCCGAGCCCTAGGGCTGGACTTACCTCCGTGATGTTCAGCGAGGGCGTCCTCGCAATCGACATTCAAGAAGATGCAATCACTCACTTCCTATTTCCCTAGCCGCCCCGGGTGCCGCCGCCTCGATCGGCGGTCGTTGCTCTTCTCTCTCCTCTTGCTGTGTGCATGCGGCGCGCCGGCGTCCGAGACTGGCGCCGCCCTATTGTACTTGTGGACTGAGGAGATGCCCCTTTCGGTGCGGGGCCTCCATGAACTCGACTCTGCGACTTCCGTCTGGGGCATCGAGTTTCGCCATGTCTCAAGACAAGCAGTGGTCGACTCATTGCGAGACGGTCGCAGTTCAAGGCTCTGGCAGGATGAGGAGAGCAGGGAGAATATAGGTGCGGCGATGCTTCACTCGCCGGCCCTCTTGGTGGTGGAGAATGGTGTCGCACTGTCACACCCGATCCTTGGGTATCGGTCGACATCCGCCTACGAAGCATTGGTGTCAGAGCTGCTCGAGGGATCCGGCTCGTCGACCACGGTCCGGCGTTTCCCCACAGACTCCACCTCTCCGCTCAGGATGGCAGTTGTGGGGGAGCATCGCTTTAGTTCTCCTATCGGGGCCTTCTTCCGGCACGTTCATGGGACCTCGATGATCGCGTATGATCAGGGTGGGTCCGCACGCCTCCTTGATCTAACGACTGGCCGCTCCCGGCGAGCTCCTGGAAAGCTTGACCTAGTTCCCTCCCCGGACGGGCGATTGTTCGTCACGCCAGGTGAGCGCGGGTTGGAGTTCTACGATGCCCGGGAAATCCTGCTCTCTCCCGCTGACGGGAGCGTTCCCGAGCCTGTACTCGTGGACTCGTCGATGACGGACCAGTATCCTTCGATTGGGATAACCACTGCTGGTGACGCTCCTTCATCGACGACGATTCGGGTAATCACAGGGTGGACCGAAGGCGTAGCGGTCCGCGACTACGACGTCCGGTGGGATCGCTCTGGTGCGGTCTCTGATGTCAGGCCGCTCGGGCTTAGGGAAACCCTGTGCCCAACGGCCACGCTCTCTCTTCCGATCCTATCACCTGACGGAACGCTACTAGCAGCCCGGAACGAACGCTCTGGGTCCACAATCGTCGTTGCGACCGACGGGGCGTCTTGTAGGATCGTCGCAGATTTGGGATTCGAGACGAGCAAGGTGGCTTTCTCGCGAAGTGGGGAGCGAATTGCCTTCAGTCGATTTGATGTATCGTCGGCGGCGGGCGGAGTGTCACGCACCTTTATCTACGACTTGGATAGTCAATCTCTAGCGCCGGTGCCTTCAGCGGAGTCCGTCGGCTTGGTGATCCCGGCGATCAATCACGGTGACAGCCTGTTTATTCTTTCCATGCCGGATTATAACCTTCGGCTGCCTACTATCAAGACGTTGTGCTGCGTCGGGGACAGGGAATAATGAATGCGAAGAGACTCTATGTCGTGTTGATGGTGTTCGCAGTTATCTGCTCGGCGTGTGGGCTTGGTGAAGAGGAGGGGCGGGCAGGCGCGACCGATAGCTTAGTCACCTATAGTCTAGTACCGGGATCTGCGCAGGCGGCTACCTCGACACGAGAGTTCGTGACCGAGATCCCGCTCTATGGAGTCTCGGCAGGGAGGGTCCTTGCGGACGGACGTGTGTTGATCCTTAACGGTGGTATGCACGAAGTGATCATGCTTGACGCTGATGGGGCGGTCGAGTGGCGGTTTGGGAGGGAGGGCGATGGTCCGGGCGAGTTCAGGCGGCTCTCCGGTGTCGTATCTCTGACCGACGACGTTGCGGAAGTCTTGGACTCTCGATTGGGGCGCGTCACACGTATCCGGAATGGGCAGCTTGTAGATGTCTCGACACCGTGGCGTGTAGGCGTGTCGACAGGCGTTCGCATGCTCGGCTCCATAGGCGCAACCCCGGTGGCCGTGGACCGGTCGGTGGGGCTACCAGCATCAGCGCTTACTCCTCACAATGAGTATCAGGATTCCATCGACTTCCTTGCGCTCAGAACCGAGACGGATTCGATCCGCCCATTTATGTCATTACCTGGTCCGCGGGTGCTGGTGAACGCTGCTGGTACTGGTACCACCATTAGGTACCCTGAACTTCTTCCGGCCTTCGCCGTTGGGGATGACGGTGTATTCTTCTTGGAAGAGAACTCGATGGTTCTTCAGCGGAGTGATCTGGACGGAAACATCGCGGACCTCGCGCAGTTCACTCCGCGAACGAAAGTGCGAGGTGATTTCCTGCGTCGAAACCTACTTGTGGGTTACAAGGGGTCTGTATGGTTGTCGGGTCTCACTAACGAGGGCGACTCCAGCACGACGACTTGGTTTGTATTACCGACTAGTCGAGAAGCGCTGTCTTCTCTAGAGCTTCCGGCGCGGTGGCGCCCATTGGATTCTCGCGCTTGCATGTTGTTGGGGGTGCGCTACTCGGAGATGGGAGAGGAGTCAGTTGAGCTTCTTCGCCTAGAAGCAAGCAATCTAGGGTGCTGACGGATCGAACCGCGCCTGGGACGTTCCTCCAGCGGTCAAGTTCGGCTCGGCAAGCTTACCAGGTCTGCACGCAGGATTCGGAAAACTTCGCGGGCGATGTAGCACTTCTGTCAACGGATCATAGCCTTCTTCGACTTTTAGTGCCCCCGATTTCCCTGGACAGTAGACTGGCAACTTGGAATTCCCACGGTATCGTGGACGGGAGTGTGCTGAATTCTGTGTAACTGGCCATGATTCCAATCCCCACAATGGAGGGGTGACATGGCTGAGAAGAAACAGGATCAGGACGTGGACGCGATGCTGGACCGCCTGCTGGAGGGCAGGAGTCCGGAGGAGGTCGTCGGCTCGGGCGGTCTGCTCGAGGACCTAACGAAGCGTCTGCTGGAGCGAGCGCTGGAAGGCGAGCTGAGCGACCACCTGGGCTACGAGAAGCACGACGCCCGGGGCCGCGACGGCGGCAACTCACGTAGCGGTCGCACGCGGAAGCGCGTGAAGACGGACACCGCCGAGATGGAGATCGAGGTCCCGCGTGACCGGGACGGCTCCTTCGAGCCCAAGCTCGTGCCGAAAGGCCAGCGCCGGCTCCCTGGCTTCGATGAGAAGGTGATCGCGCTCTACGCCCGGGGCATGACGACGCGCGAGATCCAGGAACACGCGCGGCGCACCGTAGATGCCGCCACTCGCCGCGTGCGACGCACGAATCAGCTTCAGCAGTCTCTCGTCTTCCTTGGCCCTCGCGCTCATCGGCTGGTGCACCCAGGCGTAGAAGCCGCTGGGCGCGACCTCCAGGACCCGACACATCGTCCGCACCTTGAACTCGGTCCGGTGAGCGTGGATGAACGCGTACCTTACTCGGACCCCTTGGCAAAGTACGCTGCGGCCTTTTTTAAGATGTCGCGCTCCTCCTGCGTGCGCCGGAGCTCAGCGCGGAGCGTCAGGTTCTCCCGCTTCGCCTCGAGAGGCTCCTCCGCTCGCTCATCGTCCCGGCTCGGCACGACCGCCTTCCGCCAGTTGTACAGGCTCGCCTCCGAGATCCCGAGACGCGCCGCGACCTCCTTCACCGTGTAGCCGCGCTCGACCACCTGCCGGACCGCTTCGTCCTTGAACTCCGGTGTGTAGATCCGATGGCTCATGATGCCTCCTTCCGTGGGGATGGAATTCTAGACTCCCCCTGTCCACGAAACCATGGGAATTCCAGTACGACGTAGGCTCATCGGTGGAGTGCCGGTGCCGGCCAGAGACGTCACACCTTGCCAGTTTGAAGCGAGTGCGTCATTCGGTCCCTTCTCGGCGTTCCTGCTTGCGCCACCGATCGACTATCGCATCCACATCCAGATCCTCCGGGCCGTTGGTCCAACCTTCGTGGAAGTCGACATCGCCGCTGTTCGGCTCAGGCCTCGGCCTATTCACACGCAGCCGAGTTGGAAGCGGAACAGCCTCGCCGAGGGCCAGAACCTCTCCTCGGCCCAAGCCGGCAAGGACACTTACCAAGTCCCCCTCGCTCTCAGGAACGAGACGGCGTACGTAGCCCTGATCGTCCGGGTTTGTAATGCGCAGGCACAGAAACGTCCCGCACTGAGCGAGGACGGTCTCGGAAACTTCGTGCGGGCGCTGACTCACTATGCCAAGCCCGACGCCGTACTTTCGGCCTTCCTTAGCAATCCGCTCCATCGACTTCCGGGCGCCCGCGAACTGACTCTCGCCGGTACGAGGAACATAGGCATGGGCCTCTTCACAGATCAAACAGATGGGAAATTGGCGGTATTCCGGGTTCCAGTAGTTGAATTCGAAAGCCAAACGTCCGATCTGTGCCGCGACGGTCGGTCGCACATCAAAGGGCACGGCAGAGAGATCAATCACGGTTACAGCCCTACGGGGTTCGCCAAGTCCGACGAAGTCGCGGAGAAGTCCGGCCAGCGTATCTGAGCCATCACGTACTCGCGGCTTCAGGAGAAAGTCGTACCGCACGTCGTTCATACGACTATCTAGACGCATCAGGAACCGATCGAACTGTCCATTAAGGTCCCCCTTCTTCAGGCCTCGACTTCCAGGGACCATCTCCTCGTTCTTGTCTCGGATCTCTGAGATCAGATCCTCCAGCGAGAAGTAGACCGGCGTATCAACCGTAGTGCGCTCTAGGCCCAGCTTTTCACCCTCCGTCTCCCGAAGGACTCTCAGAGTGTCACGGAAGAATGCCGTTTGATTGTGCGCGGCATACTCCGTGCTGTCGATTAGGAGATCCGTCAATTCTCCATACGTCATCAGCCAGTATGGAATCTCTAGGTCACGGGCATCCACATGTCGGACGACGGCCTCGTCAAACGCGTAGTGCCGCAGCCCATCAGAGCGAGCCCAACAGTATTCACCATGGAGATCGAGCACGATGATGTGGGCCTTGGGCATCGCGGCAACCGCGTTCTGAACAATGGACGCTACTGTCCACGACTTGCCAGAACCGGTCTGGCCGAGCACCGCAAAGTGGCGCCCGAACAGGTTGGACGCGTGAAGGGAGGTCGCAATCGCAGGATGCGCTGTGAGCCTGCCGATCTCAAAGCCGTCCTCTCGGTAAACAGAGAACATTGATTCGATCATCGCAGAGCCGACCGCGTGCACGGGAGCACCTGTGGTCGGATACTGGCCGACCCCGCGCTCAAAAAGACCGCCGCTTCCGATGGACCCGATCGGCGTCAGTCGGGCCATTCTCTTGGCATACGGCAGCCGCGCGTCAGGCTCGCCGGGTGTAGGGAGGGCGGCGGAGCTTAGAGTCTCCTGCTCCGTCATTCTCGTGATCATTGCCAAGACTCGGATGTCACCTTGGTGCACCAACACATAGGAGCCTATCTGCCCGACAGTGACATCCTCGTCTCCGATGGTCACTGTTGGGACACGACCCTGTTCGTCCTCTATGAGCGTTGCAGTGAGCTGGTCTCCTTGGACATCGACCAGGTGACCGATGACCGTGTTTCTACCGTAGTCCATGAACCTAAATCCTCTCGACAAGTGACTCGAATCTCCACAGGTCAATTCCTCCTGGACCGCAATCTCCGGCTAGGGCACAGCGATCTTCCGTCACGATCATGACGTTCCGCTTCGTATTCCAGCGCTCCCAGACTCCGTCTTCCAATTCCCGAGTAAGAATGAGAAGCGAGAAATCCGTCCGCGCCAAGGCGCTCTCAATCAACGTATTCACATGCTCGTCCGCGAAGCCGTAGCCCATGGCGATCAGCCGGTTAAGCGGATAAGTGTCTTGACGCAGAGCCCCACGGAAGGCCGACCACAGGGCAGCGTACGGCTGACCCATCGTGTCCGCTGCCTTTCTCCGCTGTGGCGGGATCATGAGACGTCGTGTTTCGGTCGGCAGGTCATCCCCAAACGCCGCTCGGCGAGTCCCGAGCTTGGGGCAGTCATACCACCCCAGGGAGCCGTGGAGCTTCAGGAGCTGGAGGGGCTTGGCGGTTTCGTCAGGCTGTCTTCCGCGATGGGTTCCTCGTATCTGAACGATCCGCTCGTCAAACACGACCGGCTCAAAGAAGGCATGTTCGTGTCCGATGAAGCCATCGTGCAGACGGACCTTCGCCTGAGCCGCTGCCCGCTCGAGTAGCGGATCATAGTTGAGACTGAAGATTTTTAATCGCGGGACTGAGCGAGCCGCGAGGCGCCGAACGAATGTCTTATGGGCTTCGAGCGGTGGATCCAACGTCGCGAAGTACGACGCGATCGCTTCAGCCACGAGGTGGCGATGGGGGCCTCCCATCGGACCTCCGTCGTCCAAGAGATCAAGGGCGTGCTCAAGGCCCTTGGTTTCGGATTGCTCTAGCTTAGCCTCGATTTCGTCCCGTCGCTCGGGATCAGCAATACGACTCCGGATATGCTCCCACAACGAACTCGCGAGTGGGTAACCGGATCCACCGAGATAGGATGTGCCGGCACCGAGAAGGAATCCAACGCGCTGAGATCGGATCTGCTGATCGAACTTCTCCGTCAACCGCCGATGCCACTCGCCGTTTTCAGTCACGAATGAAGGCTCTCAGCAGAGGATGAGAGGAAGGCCTCTCGACGAGGGAGGAAACGAAGTTAAAGCGTACTCTCCCGTCGGCTGTCGTCACAAGCTTCGGGCCTCGCCAAGAGTAGGCCGAACTGAGCTCAGATGAGGTTCGACTCCGACGCGCTGCGGCTGCCCGCCCGGCGACACGTCCCTAAGGGGGGGACAAAAACCCGGGCACATCCGCCCGCATCCAGCCGCTGTAGCACGCGGCCAGGCGCAGTTCGTTCCGGGTTGGCGACCGCCCGACACCCCACTATTCATGCGGTGATCGCGGTGAATCGCGCGGAATCACGCAGTTTCGCACAAATAAGCGATTTGGGATTTTAAGTCCCCTGTGTTTACCGATTTCACCACCCCGGCGGGGGTGGCGGGAGTGCCCGCCTCGCGCGCGACTCCCGTCGTGCCTCGCGGGAGACCCGCTCAGTCCCCGGCGGCGTCGAAGAACCGGACGAGCACATTGTCGAGTCTGTAGGTTCGGATCGCGGCGGTCAGGGGACGGAATCCGATCGCCACCCGCACCTCGGATGTGGAATCGTCGTCACCGGTGGGCGCGCCGCTGGTGACGCTGAGGTCGCCCTGAACCGGCAGGATCTCGGCGGTCGGCCCGAAGGTGGCGGTGTCGAGCTCGTCGTTGAAGACCCAGGGACCTCCCTCGACGGAGGTCCCGACGACCAGTCCCC